>Ga0326727_10028258_pt1 | contig 10217 bp, 9 predicted proteins | sample MB2enrmetagenome_FD_207643 | JGI IMG/M metagenome (GOLD analysis project Ga0326727, IMG submission 207643) | Lab enriched peat soil microbial communities from McLean, Ithaca, NY, United States - MB29MY | ecosystem: Environmental > Terrestrial > Soil > Wetlands > Peat | place: USA: New York...
GCGTTCCTCAAAAGCTCGATGGCCTTCCCGGCCGATTCCTTTGGAGGATCTATGAAAGCGATATACCCCAAAAGAATCAGTTCGGTTTCATCCGCCACGGTGTAGACGGTTCTCGTTCGCGGAAATTCACGATAGGCAATTCCAAGCACCCGGTAGCCGTCCTTGTTCAGCCGTTCGACTTCCTCAAAAAGGTCCTCGCGGATCATATCGATCAGGGGATATACTTCGTCGCCTATCTGATATTGGTTGCAGCAGGTGTAGATTTCTTCGACCGCTCCTTTGCATATGAGAACGTGATCACCTTCGTAGTCGACTACGACCGACATTCGCCGCCGCTGAAAGTCGAAAGGCAGTTCGTCCACCAGGGTGCAGTATTGTTCAGCATCCAGATCGGAATGCTCGACCACGGCGCGGTCGAGCAGATTGCGAAGGCCGGTCTGATAATAGCTGTTGAGATAGGCGTAATTCAAAACGTCGCCACTGACGTGTCCGGTGATGTCCACATGCCGCTCGAGAATGACCTTGTCCTGCGTAAGGGTCCCTGTCTTATCCGTGCACAGCACATCCATGGCGCCCAAGTTCTGGATGGAGGGCAGACGCTTCACAATGACCTTTTTCTTGCCCATGGTCAGCGCGCCCTTTGCAAGGTTTACCGTCACGATCATCGGCAGCATCTCGGGGGTGAGACCCACGGCTATGGACAGGCCAAACAGGAGGGCTTCCAGCCAATCGCCCTTCGTCAAGCCGACGATAAAGAAAACCGCGCAGACCATGACCACCATAAATCGAATCATTAGCCATGTGAAAGTCCGCACTCCCTTGTCGAAACTGGTTTCTTCACGGCGCTCGGTCAGCCTCTCCGAGATGGAGCCGAAAATTGTCCGTGTCCCGGTGTTCACGACTACACCGCGCGCTGTACCGCTGGTAACGCTGCTTCCCAGAAAGCAGGCGTTGGTCAGTTCCAAAGCGGTGCGGTCCTGAGCGCGTCTGCCTGAAACGGTCTTTTCGACTGCCATGGATTCACCTGTGAGCGCCGATTGGCTCACAAAGAAATCCTTGGCGGTGAGCAGCCGCAGGTCTGCGGGAACGATTGAGCCGGCATGCAGGAGCACGATATCGCCCGGCACTACTTCCGATATCCGTATTTCCGTTTCCTCGCCGTCTCGCAGAACCAGAGTTCGTGACTGAACACGTTTCCCAAGCATCTCGACCGTCTTGCTCGAACGTCGATCCAGGATATATGAGAGCCCGACGCTCAGGAAGACCATCGCGCTTACGATAATTGCCGATTTGATCTCTCCGATGGCGCCGGAAATGAAGGCAATGATCAATAACTGAACGACCAGGGGACTCTTGCACCTCTGGAAAATATCGGCCCAGAAACCCGCACGCCTTGCATGTGAGAGTTCGTTTGGACCGTACTGGTCCAGGCGATTCTCAACCTCTTCCGAACTCAGGCCACGCAAACTCGTATCGAGAGCAGCCAGCGCCTGCCGGACCGGGAGGGCGCAAAAATCAATCAATCGGCGATCTTCCTGCAGCATTCGTGGACTTGGAGAGCCGGCACGGAAAACCCTGGCAGACTTGTCGAGCAAATCCCTGAACAAGCTGTTGCCTTCCCCGGGCGTTATTTTGATCACAGGATGACCCCCGTTCACACAACATCGGGTCCACAAAAGGATATGGACCCTTTTCCAATCCGTGATACACACGACAGTTGTCAAGAGGGCTTCAAGGGCAACTCGAAGGGTTGCCCTTGCTACAAGGCAGCCGCTCGACCGTAGCGCCGGGCCGTACCTCTGCCCAGGATCACGTCTGAGGGATTTGGTGTTAATGAGGCAAGGGATAAAGTGAACCCCCGCTTCGCTGCAGCCATTTTCAGTTTGGGACCAGCGGGAAGCAACAAAGCAGAGAAAAGACAAAAACTCTCGTAGGCTAAACCGCTGGGTCTTAATCAGTCAAGCAGGTGCTACTGTGACTGTCCAATTATGGAAACCTCCATACAAAGGTCCAAAAAGACTACTCTCTTGGGAAATTCGAAGGGCCGCCTTCAAACGGTCCCGAATCTCCCTGCCCAAAGTACTACTGGCATAGCTTCCGGGAGTTGTCAACGGCTATGTTAATCATCTCTCCCGGAAAAACCCAACGGGACATCCAATAAATTTAAATCCATTGTGCGCGGTTGTGAATCGGAGGGACTTATCATTCGGCCGTTCAGAAGTGCTCTGAAAGCGCGAAGGGAGATGCCCCCGGCCTGTTTGCGCACCGCCGAACTCTTGCTTTCCCGAAGGCTTCCACAAGCGTTTTCGAAAAAAATTGTTATATTTTAAGCCCTTCAAGTATAATTCTTTTTCCATACCTGCCGCATCGAGTGTAGGAAGTTATGTATCGAAAACATTTCGAAATGAAAAGACAGCCCTTCTCGATTGCTCCAGACCCGCGCTATCTCTACATGAGCGGGCAGCACCGGGAGGCCCTGGCGCACTTGATATACGGGATAAGGAGCGACGGCGGGTTCGTTTTGCTTACGGGCGAGGTCGGCACGGGCAAGACGACCATTTGCCGGCGTCTTCTCGAAACGCTCGCCAGGAACATCGTTGCGGCGTTCGTCATTCATCCTTCCTATTCGGTCGCCGAGTTGCTTGCCGCAGTGTGCGACGAATTCGGTCTAAGCTATCCCAGAAAAACGAGCGTTAAAGGCCTGGTAGACCGAATAAACTCTTTCCTTTTGGATTTGAACGCAAGACGTAAAAAGGCCATCCTCATAATTGACGAGGCTCAGAACCTCAGCCCGGAAGTCCTCGAAGAAATACGGCTTCTGACCAACCTGGAGACCAACGAGCGGAAGCTGCTCCAGATAATTCTCGTCGGCCAGCCGGAGCTTAGAGAGAAACTGGCAAGACCGGAGCTTAGGCAACTTGCCCAGCGAATCGTGGCCCGTTGTCATCTTGGGCCTCTGTCCAAGGCCGAAGTCGTCAACTATGTGAATCACAGGCTTACGGTTGCAAGGGGGAAAGCCGAGCTTTTTTCACCGGAAGCGCTCAACAGTTTGTACGTTTATAGCCGTGGCATCCCCAGGCTGATAAACGTGATCTGCGACCGGGCGCTCCTTGGCGCTTTTGTGCAGGGAAAGGACAGCGTCGACAGGGCTACGCTGACGAAAGCCGCCGGTGAGGTGCTCGGCGATCGTTTGCCCGGAACTGACCACAAATGGCCGGCGGCGTTGCTCACCGGAATCTTGATCCTTGCCGGAGTGGGTCTGCTATACTACTATCTCATCGGTTTCGAACCACGCAGAGGCGACGAGCAAACCGGGGTCATGTCCGGCATATCGAAGCCCGTGCCGGAAATGCCGCAGACCTTGGAGCCGGGCGCATCAGGGACGCAGCCGGAAAACCCGGAGACGGCCCAGCACGGCGGTGTGTCGAAGCCCGTGCCGGAAATGCCGCAGACCTTGGAGCCGGGCGCACCCGGGATACAGCCGGAAAGTCCGGAGACGGCCCCGCACGGCGATGTGTCGAAGCCCGTGCCTGAAATGCCGCAGACCTCGGAGCCCGGCGCATCGGGGACGCAGCCGGAAAGTCCGGCTGAGGCTCAACCCGGACCGAAAGAGCGGGGGCCCGAGGCACAGGTCACCGGCGAATGAATCCGGCCGGAGGTCATCTTCCGCAGGAAAGATTCGAAACCCGGAAACCCGCAATATCGGCCGGAGCCTTTCGGGAGAGCGAGAAAACGATTATAAATAACGGCGACAGGTTTTAGATATGTCGTATATTCTCGATGCGTTAAAAAAGTCCGAACGGGAGCGAAAGCTTCGAAAGACCCTTGTGCTTGACGCTCCGGATTCATTGCCGTCCCTTAAAAGCATTGCTCGCTGGCCATATATCGTTGCATTCGTTCTGGTCCTCAACGCCTGTTTTTTCGCTTTCCGGCTGTATCCTTGGCACCGCGGAAATACGGACCGGAACCGCTCCGGCGTACAGTTAGCGCAAACCGGGCTGCAGAGGGATTTTGTGGGACCGCCGGCGCCGCTCGTGCCGACCGCCGATAATCCGGATTTTGTGGGACCGCCTGCGCCGCTCGCCCCGACCGCTGATAAGCCGGATTCATCCGGCAAAAGGCCTGAGGAAAAGGAACAATCAGGGCCGAATCCTGCTCAAGCTGTTTCCTCCGTTGCCGGGGCTGAAAAGAATGATAGCCGGAGCAATACGGAAAGCGCCGCTCAGAGCGCCGATGCGGTGGGACATCCAAAAACGGATGTTCCGGCTACGCCGGATAAAGTGGCTGTTCAGGATGAGGTGAGCGAAAACAAACATCACGCTAAGGGTTCGGGAACAAAGCAAGATCAGAAAACCGGCGCTCATCGCCCGGACCATGCGCCGCTCCAACTATCCTCCGTATCCCCGGGCCAATCGGGGGCAGCCGGGGCCGCAGCGCCAAAGCTCGACAGTTCCAAACCCCCTCAGGAGTCAAAACCAGCAGGCACGAAGCAGAGCCCCAAGGGTTCAAAATCACCGGCGGCGCTGAAAAAACAAGCGGGGTCTGCGGAACAGTCCCCGCAGGCGCGGACAGGGAGTGGGATCGTCTCGGATCTCGAGGATTTCACGAAGCTGGAGGCATCATCCAGTAAACCCTCCACCCCTGCCGTCCCAAAATGGCACGAATTGACCTCCGAGACTCGGGACGCCATTCCGAACCTTATCGTTTCGATGTTGATCTACTCACAAAACCCTGAAAACAGGTGGATCAACATAAACGGTTCCAAGAAACGGGAGGGCCAGGAGATTTCCGCAGGCCTTAGATTGGAACAGATCACGCCGGATGGGGCGGTTTTCAACTACAGGGGGCAGCGTTTCTTCAAAGGCATCGTGGGAGATTGAAAACCTTCCGAAGCGGTTGGTTGGGATTTGAATCTTCCTGCCTATCGAAACCCTTTGCGGCTATCTTGCTAAAACAGGCGCAAAACAGGCGTATAGAAAAACCAGCCGGTACTGAATAATAGAACCTTCATATTCTTTCGGCAACCTAGCGGTACACATCCCCGCGATGCCCGGCCTTCACCACGAACACGACCAATTCCTTGTCAGCAATCGAATAGACGATCCTGTAGCGGCCTTTTCGAATGCGGTATTTCTCCCGGCCCGACAGCTTTTCACATCCAGCAGGACGGGGATTTTCGGCAAGCCGGGCAATGGAAGAGACTATGCGTTGGCGATCCCTCTTTGAACTGATGGACTCGATCTCTTTCACAGCCGATGGTTTGATGAGGAGGTCATATTCTTGCACGCTGCTTCAGGTCCTTCAGGACATCTTCAAAACGCAAATTCGGCTCATGCGCCCGATCATCGAACGCGGACAGATCCTCGGCATCTTCCGCAAGTCTTAGCCTTACGGCCTCATTAACCAGGTCGGAAATGGTGCGATCCGTCTCCGCAGCCTTAAGTCTGAGCGCTCGATGGAGTTCGGAGTCCAAATAGATTGTGGCTCGCTTTTGAGTTGGTTTCATGAGGCAATTCTAACGTCAGGACGTTTAAACGTCAATACCTCTTTTATTGGAGGAAAAACTCGGTATTGGGGACCTATCGACACTGGGAAAAGAAGATCAATCGATGAGAGAACGGGAGCAAGCCCCGCTAATCGGTCTCGTGCTCGTCAACCATTCGGATGGCTTTGGCCGGGCACTCTTCGGCGCATATCCCGCAACCCTTGCAGTAATCGTAGTCTATTTCCACGGGGATCGATTTCTTGACGATTCCCTCGGGGCAAAACATCCAGCAAAGAAAGCAGGACTGGCGCCCTGTCTTCGAAGGAATGCATTTCGAACGGTCTATCTCGGGCCGCGACGATCTCCAATCGCCGGTCTTGCCGGCTTCGGCCTCGCAAAGTTTGGATCTCGCAACCGTAAAGGGGTCTTTATGAGCTTTGCTGTATCCCATGGTAACCTTTCCAGGATTTTATCCGACGGCGCCCGATGTGACAGTGGCATCGTACGCCAGCCTTGCGCCCAGGATGTTCTTCTCGGCGGCATCTCCCTTGAAGTGGCTTCTCAGGGCTTTTTCGATGCTCTCCATGCTAACGAGCCCGGTCGCTTTCGAAAAGCCGCCCAGAATGGCCGTATTGAACATGACCGCCCCGGAGATGATGAGGCCCGCCTTTACGGCCCAATGTGTCGCGTCGGTGACCGCAATTCGCGCGGTGGATGTCAGGGCTATTTGCTCGGGCGACTTCGAGCTGTTTACGAGAACGAGGCCGTCCGGTTCGATCCCCGCCAGGACATTCACCACGCGCAGTATTGTCTCGTCCAGCACGACGACCACCGCCGGTTGCCGGACCAACGAGAAGGTCCTTATCGGCTCGCGCGCAAACCTGTTTGTGGCGATCACAGGAGCGCCTCTTCTTTCGGCCCCGAAAAACGGGGCGGCTGTCACTCCCTTGAATCCGTCAATATATGCGGCTTCAGCCAGGATCTCGGCGGCCGTGACCGCGCCCTGACCACCACGGCCATGCCATCTGACCTCGATATATTTGTTGTTCATCCTTGCCGGCAACCCCGTTTCCCCCGGATATATCCAAGGAGTAATGTCCCACACGGAATTAATAGCTTTTTAGGGACCCGGAGTCAACCGCGCTCTTATTCGCGCCAGGTGTTTCATTTTGGACCTTGCCTAACGGTTCATGTTTTATTACACGTAAGGGGATGCGCCGGGATTCAAGATGATTCCAGCCGGGCTTTCCCGCCTCCAATCGCTGGTCGGTACGTGCCGGCGGGCCGGCGCTAAGGGTTGCCCCCTTATCTCCCGGTCTATAAACGGCCGATGCAAGAGGAACGTTAATAATATAGGGAGTTTTAGCATATGGAGTCTCAAGAGCGAATTATCGGAAGCCTTGATCTCGAAAACGGACTCTCCGTCTATTTCATCGACCGGACCACCCCTCCGGTCGCCGGACGCTGCCAGGTCCGGTTGCGGATCTGGGCGCCTGTGCAGCCGATCGAGGACCATTTCAGCAACCACCCCGATCCTTCTCAGGCCCTCAGCCGGTTTATCTCTTTGTCAGGACCCGGTCCGGTCGGGTTCGAGGCCGTTAAGGAGCGGAACTTCATCAGCCAGGAAAATGTCGAAAAGAGTTTGAACGAAATCAAGGACGATTTTATCCGGACTAATCTCGAATACCTGAAAAACCCGCGGTTCGCGGCAAAGTTCATCGCGAGAAAGTACGAGGAACTCAATGAAAAGGCTGCCGCGCGGGGCTATTTCGACGGGGCCGGGAGAAGATGAACCGGAAGTCGATCCCAAATTGAGCGATTTGAAAGGTAAGACGTTGTCATGCCGACGAAAGTCGGCATCCAGCAGGTAAACTAAAGACCTGGATTCCGGCGTTCGAGGCTGTGTCACAAAGGCGGCATATTGCGTATTTCCCCCCTCATAAAGGGGCAGGGTTATTGTGAGCAACTTCCTGCTCGTCTTACCATTCTGGCATATGCCCGGGAGTCCTTATCGCCAATAGAACGTACCGAAGGAGAAATCTTTTTTGCATCTTTTTTACTGACGCCTATGTGCTTATTTTTGGTGGGTGATGATTTTGCCAATTAGTTTGTTTCAAAAGCGTAGGGAGCCACAGCAACCTATAAATGCAGGGCGGATCATTTGTTTTTTGGCATCAATGATGTCCAAATCTAATAAGCCTTTCAACTGCGGATGATCAGAGCTGAAGCTCAAAGTCAATGCTGAAAGGAGAAGGGAAATGAGATCGATTATTAGTGCCTTGGTTGTATTGGTCATGATGTTGACCATGGTTTCAATCAGCGAAGCGGGGTTCTTCTGGTGGTCACCATATCGTTGCGGCATCGAGTCGCCGGCGTATACCGACTATATCGGCGCCCGCGCCATACCTTGCCCCGCTGGGAAGCCGAACACCGCTGCTAATGCATGTGCATGTCCCAGAGATGCGAACCCCACGGGCAGCAACCCGACAGGGACGCCGCATCCTTGAATCGAGTCGCCGGCATATGCCGACTATATCGATGCCCACGCCGTACCTTGCCCAGTTCGGGAATCGAGAGGCGCCCCGGACCCAATGGGCAGCCTCGGACTTTAGTGAAAGAATGGGTAGAGTAGAGGGCAGGCGCAATGCCTGCTCTCTGCTCTGCCCTCGATTCATGACCAGGCATGTCCTTCGAGCTATCATCTTTCTTAGAGTTTCAATACCGCCCAGCCAGGGAGCCCCAAAACGCCCTCCGAGACCAAGCAGTGGTCAGGTTGATGCGGTGTCGAGGTTGACAGGCCATCTCACATAGTTATATTGGCTAACGTTATACGGAATCCGCCGAAGCTATTCATTGCCTATCCCGATCTGCATTGGGCCGTCCACTTGCCGCATTGAGGAGATTCCCTTGTTTAAGAAAGCACTCGCATGCGCTGCGATTCTTTGCTTTGCGACGGGTTCCATACGATTGAATTACGCACGAGGGGCAGATTTGGCGAGAGGTAAAGCGCTTTACGAAGAAAGGTGCATCCTTTGCCACGGCCCCAAGGGAAACGGCAAGGGGCAGGGAGCCATTGCCCTGAATCCCAAACCCGCCGATTACACCCAGAAGAAGTTTTGGCAAGAGATGAACGATCAGAAAATCGCCGAAACTATCAAGGCCGGCAAAGGTCAGATGCGAGCAAATCCCGACCTGTCGCCCGATGATATTCAGTCCATTATCCTGTACATGACTCAAACTTTCAAACCCAAATGATCCTCAAGGATTTTGGCGAGCAATCTTTAATTCTTGCGCATTCCTGTGGAAATGCAGAAGTTTTTTGCATCGAAACTGATAAGTTATCGAAAATAGAATGCATTCATCACCGTCGGTGAACTGATGTTCTGATCATCGATGTCGGCTATCGATATAGTTTTGCCCGGGAGCCCGAACTCGTAGCGATTGTCTTGCCGTACGACGATTTTCTAAGAGGGGGATGAGATGCGTACGCAAAAGCTGAGCAAACTGGTCTTTTTGTTGGCTGCGTCAGGCCTGATTCTCTTTTTGGCGGTGAGAGAAGGCGCGGCGGTGCCAAGTTTTCAACGACAGACGGGCCAGGATTGCTTCGCCTGTCATACCATGTTCCCTGAATTGACGCCGTTGGGACGCGCTTTCAAGTTAACCGGTTATGTATTGAACAAGAAGGAGGCGAAGCACCCGGATTATCCTCCTCTTGCGGGAATGGCGCAAATCTCTTATGCGAATACCCACACCTCGCAGCCGCCGGGGACTTTGCCACCGGAAATCTGGTCGCTTCATACTACGTCCTCCCAAAATGGTATCTTTGGCTCTCCCCAGCAGCTCAGCGTGTTCTATGCAGGCCAGATTTACGATAAATTCGGTGCTTTCGTTCAGGCGACCTACGCGAACGATGCCAACAAAATGGCTATGGACTCTGCCGATGTCCGTTATGCCAACAGCACCACGGTGTGTGATAAAGACCTAATTTTCGGGGTTACTTTGAACAATAACCCAACCCTGGAAGACGTCTGGAATTCAACCCCGGCGTTCAGCTTTCCTTATGCTTCGGCGAATCTTGCGCCGGCCCCCGCGGCCTCGACTTTGATCGATAACACTCTGGCGGCGCAGGTGGGAGGCCTTGGGCTTTACGGTTACTGGAACAACACGATCTACGCTGCGCTCACGGTCTATCGCACTTCCCTCAATGGAATCACTGCTCCGTTCGGGGCTGGCAACCATCCGCTCTCCACATATGTAGAGGGCGGTGTCCCGTATTGGCGTATCGCTCTCACTCATCAGTACGGATCCCACTCGTTTGAAATCGGCACTTACGGGCTGACATCGGACGTATTCGTATCAGACGACAGCGGACCCACGGATCATTTCTGGGATGCAGCCATCGATGCGCAATACCAGTATATCCGTGATAAGCAGGCCTTCTCGCTTCAGACTACGTGGATTCATGAGAACCAGAACCGCTCCGGCAGCTTTGAGGCCAAGGCTGCGTCGAACCAGTCCGATTATCTAAATACTTATAGGATCAACGGCAATTACTCATACAGAACCGACAAATGCGGAACTATAGGCGGGACGGTTGCTTTTTTTTCAACAACGGGGAGCACCGACCCCTTGCTCTATGCTCCCGCTCCGGGCACGGGAAGCCTGAACGGCAGCCCCAACAGCAACGGCGTAATTCTGGAACTGGATTACATACCGCCCTGGAAATACGTCT
>Ga0326727_10028260_pt1 | contig 10216 bp, 10 predicted proteins | sample MB2enrmetagenome_FD_207643 | JGI IMG/M metagenome (GOLD analysis project Ga0326727, IMG submission 207643) | Lab enriched peat soil microbial communities from McLean, Ithaca, NY, United States - MB29MY | ecosystem: Environmental > Terrestrial > Soil > Wetlands > Peat | place: USA: New York...
CGAAGAGTGCGAGAACCAGAATGACTGTCATTGCCTTAACCTCCGCCCCTTTTCATTGGGGCCGCAGTTCAGATTTTCGCGGTTTGCGCTTTTCTTTTGGCTTGCCGCGTACGCACACTCTTAGTGCACTCTACTGGCCGATGGCGAACCAGAAAGCTATGCTGCGGAAAACAGGATAGTTAGCTCGACATGCTAGGCCGATGCGGAAATTTGTCACACTGGCATCTGTTGTGAATCGCAACGTATCCATCGCTGGTGCAAGCCTTGATATGAACCTGTTATCTCGTGGAATCAGCAGCTTAGGAAGGTGAAAAGGAAATAGGATGCAATTCACTACACCGTTGTGCTTCGCATCGCCCGCGAAAAAGTTTTCCACAGGGCGCGAAATAACACCCGGCCAATTCAGTAACAGGTTCAAGAATCTTCGCCGCAGACAGGTTTGAGTCGGGTGAACCTGCGCGACCCTCGAGCGTTGCGTGGGATTGGCCAGCTTAGAGTTCGGTCAACTGCCAAGCTGCGGAGGCTCTTCTGGGCGGAAATGATTGGCATCCCGTTGGGCGGATTCCCAAGATTGCTTGGCAGTCCCCTCTCGTCATTCCGCTTGCCATGCTTGTTTTTCTCCGTCGTTTTCGATCAGGCGACGCCGGCACCAAACCAGCCGCTTGGCCCACTCGCTGTATAATCAATCCCGGTAGCGTTGGGATCGGGTGATCGCCGCCCGCGGGGCTTACGCCGGCTTTGCCGGAGAGTGCGCTGCGGGGGGAGGAAAGTCCGAACTCCACAGAGCGGTGTGCCGGATAACGTCCGGGAGTGGCGGCTTCAAGGCCGTCCGACGGAAAGTGCCACAGAGAAAATACCGCCTCGCAAGAGGTAAGGGTGAAAAGGTGCGGTAAGAGCGCACCGGGCGTTCAGTAATGAACGTTGCATGGTAAACCCCACGCGGAGCAAGACCAAATAGGGGCGGATGGACGGCGATGCGCAAGCGTCGCGGTTCTGCGAGCCGGCTCGGTTCGCCAAACGTCCGGGTAGGTCGCTTGAGCGGCGCGGTAACGCGCCGCCTAGACGAATGATCGCCGCGGCAGCAATGCCGTACAGAATTCGGCTTACAGATCCCAACGCTTCAACCTGCCGCCGCCCTTCGAGAGAAGACGGCGGCATCATTTGCTTCCAGCCCGTCCCTGCCGACGTTGCCTGTCCTCGGCCACCACCTGCTCATAAACTTCCACCATTCTCCGCACCGAGACATCCCAGGAATATCGCTGCGCCTGTTCCGGGCCCGCCGCCTTCAGGCGCTCGCGCAGGCTCTGGTCGGTGAGCACGCGCTGCAGCGCACGGCTAATTTCGAAGACGTTTTCCGGGTTCACCATCAACGCCGCGTTGCCCACCACCTCAGGCAGCGCCGAAGTGTTTGAGGCCACCACGGGCGTGCCGTGTGCCATCGCCTCCAGCGGCGGCAGGCCGAATCCCTCGTACAGTGACGGGAAGACGAATACCTTCGCCATGTCAAAAAAAATGCGCAGCACTTCAATCGGAACGAAGCCCAGGAAGCGCACCTCGTGCTGCATGCCGCTGCGGATCACGGCCCGGCGTATGTCAGGATTCCGCGAAACCTCGTCACCGATGATGATCAACTTCAGATCCGGAAAGGCTCCGTCTTTCGCCAGTTCCGCCTTCAGGGCTGAGAAGGCCTCAATGATGCGCGCCACGTTCTTGTGCGGACTGATGCGTCCGGCGTAAAGCAGGAAGGGCGAGTCCACCTGGTAGCGTCCCCGCACCATCGCCTGCTCGGCCGGGGTGGCGTGGCCGCGGAGGAAACTTTCGTCGAGCGCGTTGTAGACCACCTCGATCTTGTCCGCGCTCACGTCAAAATAGCGGGCCACGTCGCGCTTGGTAAAGTTTGAAACCGCAAAGATGCGCGCCGCGCGATGCATGACCTGCCGCGTCATGTAGGAGTGGATGGTGCGTCGCATGCCGTTGTTGGTGCGGGCGCGGTACATGTAATCCAGCAGATCGTGCACGGTAACCACGAAGGGAGCCTTGGTAATCAGGGGCCGCCAGAAGATGTGCGGCACATGGACCAGATCCACCTCATGCGCGGCGATCACCTTGTGCATTTCGAGGTAGGTGGCAAAGCTCTGTTCGGGATTTTGCAGCGGAAGCAGATGGAAGTTTTCCGGCAGCGCGCCCAGTTGTTCAATGCGGGCGGCGGCGCCTACGAGGAAATACTCATTTACCGGATCGATGCGCCCCAGGGTGCGCACCACGTTGCGGATGTACGTGGCAAGGCCGAACTCCCACAGCCTGCGAATGTCGAGGGCAATACGCATACCGATTAGTGTACCTGCAGCGGAGCGGCGCCGGGATTGGAATCCCCGGTTTCGCGGCAGACGATTTACTTTTCCGGCAATCGTTTCCGGGGCCGAAAGTATTGAAAGGTCAATCGTTGCGGAGGCTGCGCAACGATTGCCTAACCGGTAACCCATGGGTACCGCAACGATGGACCTTTCAGTCAATCGTTCTGCCGGAAACCGCCTCCGGCGGTAAAGTCAAAAGGCACGGCCGGAGCCGTGCCCTTGATCAAGAACGGAAAGCTATGCGCGCAGCGTCTCGGGCTCGTGCGCCTTGCGGCGTTCGGGATAGAGCGGGAACTGCTCACAGAGCTCGAGTACCTCGCCGCGAATTTTCTTGAGCTCGGCCGGGTCGTTGCGCTGTTCCAGGGCGCGGGCGATCCAGTGCGCGACCTGGCGCATTTCTGCTTCCTTCATGCCGCGCGTGGTCAGCGCGGGAGTGCCCAGGCGAATGCCGCTCGGCTTCAACGGCGGATTGGTGTCAAACGGGATCGCGTTCTTGTTGACCGTGATGCCGGCAAGACCCAGCGCCTTCTCGGCCTCGCTGCCGAACATGCCCTTGCTGAAGACATCGACCAGCATCAAGTGGGTGTCAGTGCCGCCGGAGATGATGCGATAGCCGTCTTCGGCGAGCACCTGCGCCAGCACCTTGGCATTGGAGACGATCTGCGCGGCGTACTCCTTGAAGCTTGGCTCAAGGACCTCCTTGAAGCAGACAGCCTTGGCGGCGAGCACGTGCACCAGCGGGCCGCCCTGGCATCCGGGAAAGACCGACTTGTCGATGGCGGCGGCAAACTCCTGCGTGCTCAGGATCATTCCCGAGCGCGGTCCGCGCAAAGTTTTGTGGGTCGTGGTAGTGACAATCTGGGCGTGCGGCACCGGCGAAGGGTGCACGCCACCGGCCACCAGTCCGGCAAAGTGCGCCATGTCCACCAGGTAGATCGCGCCGACCTTGTCGGCGATCTGGCGCATGCGGGCGAAGTCGATGGTGCGGGGATAGGCGGAGCCGCCGCCGATGATGAGCCGGGGCTGCTCGCGCACGGCGATGGCCTCCATGGCGTCATAGTCGAGGGTCTCGGTCTCGCGGGTGACGCCGTAGCTGACGATGTGGTAAGTCTTGCCGCTGAAGCTGAGCTTGTGTCCGTGGGTGAGGTGTCCGCCGTGCGCCAGGTCGAGTCCCATGAGGGTGTCGCCGGGCTGGATGACGGCGGCGTAGGCGGCCATGTTGGCCGAGGAGCCGGAGTGCGGCTGCACGTTGGCATGCTCGGCGCCGAAGATCTGCTTGGCGCGGTCGCGGGCAAGGTTCTCGACCACGTCGGTGAATTCGCAGCCGCCGTAATAGCGCTTGCCAGGATAGCCCTCGGCGTACTTGTTGGTGAAAACCGAGCCGGTGGCTTCCAGCACGGCTTCGCTGACAAAGTTTTCCGAGGCAATCAGCTCGAGACCTTCATGCTGGCGGGTCTCCTCGTTGAAAACAGCCTGGGCAACCTCGGGATCCACCACGCTGAGCGGACGGAACATCGACGAATTCGACATGGGAACTCCTGTTAGAACTGAACCTATAGGGTACGACGGATGGGGCGCGGGTGGGAAGAGCAGGGACGCGTGACCCGCATCCGCAGCGGCAAAATAGCTCCTTGAATTTCCTTCCACTCGCCTTTGCCATGCCGCTCGAAGAATATGGTATCGCTTCATCCGCAGTTGATCTGGGCACAGTTGCTGACCGGGCGGGTGGCGCAAATCCGCGCACGGAACGCAGGCCGGAAGGATCCGGAGCATGAGTCCGTCTTTACTCTGTGCGGCTTATTTTATGCAACGAGGGGTTTGGCTGGCTGGTTGAAAAGCCTCTCAGGCGGTGCGGGAGATTTGAGGCGCGGGGGTCCGCGCTGCGCTTCGCAACGACACCCTGGGAACGGAAGCCAAGGCGGGAGCAAGAGTCGAAGGGTTGTGACGATCAGGGGGCGCCGGCAGGCAGGTTGACGTAGGTGACTGGCACGTCCTTCCTGCGCAGATACACGGTCACGTCGCTGAAGGAGTCAATGCGCTGGTACGTTTGGCTGTGCCGTACGTAGAAGCCCACTGGTCCCATCCGGGTGTAATCATCCTTCAGGAAGATCAGCAGGCAGGGATTCTCCTGCTGGAACGTTAACAGGAGCCGCGGGAAGCGTTCGCTCGAAAACAAATTTCAGGGGTCCCAGAGCAGAGGCATTCCCCTCATCAGCGGCTGATTGAACACGGCGTAGGCAAACTCCATGCGCGGCCCGAAGAAGACCAGTTGCTGCGGGTAGCGGGAGAGAGCTTCCGCGCTTTGCGCCAGGACTCTTTGCAGATGAGGGGCTGCTTCCAAGCCGGCAAAAAAGCCGCTCTGGATGGTTCTTGTCGGCAGCGGTTCGTAGTATTTATATTCACCCACTCCGAGAATCCTGAGATGGGTCACGCTGAAGAATCCGGCCATCACCAGGAACATGGAGAGCAACCCTGCGAGCGCGGCCTTGCCGTTCGCGGTGGGTTCCGGGAGCTGCCACGGGCGCAGGCAGAGCATGGCAGCGGCCACAAGCAGGGCGCTTAGGTCGTTGGTCTTGATCTCCGAGTTGGTGCAGAGCATTTCGATGGAGGTCAATGCGGCAATCGCACAAACGGCGAGAATGGGCCAACGCCGGGGCCGGCTCCTGGCGCAGACCGCGAGGACCACGGCGAAGCAGACGAGGACCAGGAGAATGAAGAGGATTTGAAAGTCGATTTCAGGCCACAATGTCTCGCGGAATGCAGCCATGCGGAGTGGACTTCCGCGGAGTTTGCCGATTTCAACATAGGAGTGCAACAGAGCCAGCGGCGGCATGAGAGCGGCGTAACAGAAAAGCCGGAAGAAAGCGGCAGCGGCAGCGCAGGCGGAAAGAGTTTTGGCCCACTGCCATTTGTCCGTTGTAGCCAGCAGTGCAACCACGACGAGGCAGGCGGGCAGATCATTTGGCTTGGAAGCCAGGACCATGGCCAAGGCGAGCGAGAGGCTGACCCAGGGAAAAACTGTTCCGGCCGGCGCAGGCAGGCCAGAGCGGAAAGAATAAGCAAGACAACCGAGACTGCACTGGAATTGTTGAACCACCAGAAGGGAACCACCAGCATCGTACTCATCTCGACGCAGGCGGCGATGACCAGCGCCCAATGGCACTGCACACCGGCGCGCCGGAGCAATGCGAAGATCCAGAGCGCAGTAAGCCCGGTGAAACTTGCCGCGATGAGAGCCAGTGAGGTCCAGCGCAAGCCAAGAAGCCTTATGGCACAGCGGATCGCCGCCATGAAGAGCGGCGGCATGGAGCAGGGGAAATCGACATAGGGCTTGAAACCCTGGGCATAGCAGGTGGCAGCATGGACGAGCAGGCCCTCATCCCAGCCGCCAAATTGGTACATCCCGAGCTTGTAGACGGCGGCGGCAAGCAGTACGGCCGCGGCAAAGACGAGGAAAGGCGACTGGAGAAAGCGATGCAGCCGCAAGCGTTCGGCAAAACCGGCGTAGAGCGCGGTCAGCGCCATCGCGGCAAAAAAAACGAAGGCGTATTCCGCAATCTGGATCGCCTCCAGCCGCGTCAAGCTGAGATGCGAGCTGCGATAACGCAGGCACTCCGCTGCCAGGAACGCAGCTACGGCGGCAATTCGTAAGGCTGGGCCGGCGCCCCATAGCTGGTAGCCCTTGCGAGTCCGAAGTTCGAGCATCTTGAGTCGTGTTGATTCTTGCACACGCTTTTTCCGCAGCGCAACGACGAAATACCCGGAGCCCGTGTGGCGGAACATGGAAACGGCACGCCCCCGGTTTGATCCCGGTAAAGCGCAAAGATCACGCCAAGGGTTCCGGCTTGGGCGCTGGAAATAGTTCCGCTGAACTTGACCAGTTGGGGAACGGCGGCGTTGTCTTGGGCACAGGTGCAGCCGAGTAGAAGGACCGTGCAGAGGGATGAAGCCAAGGGGCGAACCGCGACCAGGCCGCGTCAAAAGCATGCTCCAGCCGCACGGGAGGCGGCTGGAGCAGGGCACGGCGTTTGCCCTGATGACGGGCACGGCACGGGTTAAATTGTGGCCGCGATGGACTGGGTGGTGGTCGTCTCGTTTGCGGGAACCGGAATGCTGGGAAGGCTTTGTCCGGTGGTACGAAGCGCCACAGTCGGTATCGACGTCGTCGAGACGTTCGCCGCAATGATGGTGTAACTGAGAAAAACTATGTCCGTGGATGGGGTGACCAGGGACCAGGAATACGGTATGGTCACCGTGCATTTTGCGGTGGAACCGGTGCGGGTAGCAGTCGCTGCCGCACTTTCCGTGATTTCGCGGCCGGTTGCAGAGACGGCGTCGTCAGCGAGGCTCGCACCTACTTCGCAGTAGATGGGGGTGGTGGTGGCAAAGGTCGAATCCACCGTGATGGTGAAATTGAAGACCAGCTTGCCGGCGCGCGTGGTGGTGGACACATCACTCACCATGTGCATTGGCGCGAGCTGAGCGCTGCCAGGACGTGGATTCAGAACGCCTGGGACGGCCGTGCTTCCACTTGCATTCTGTCCCCAAAGGGGCAGGGTGACTCCTGCCAGGCAGACGCAGAACAGGACGATACGCATAATCCTTAGTTGGCGCATTCCAACCTCCTCCAGATTTGTTTGTGACGGCACACAGAGTTGTGGCCGGGAGCCCCACATTAGCCTCCCGGTGGTCGGAAGAGTATAGCGCTGTTTTCGGACGGGCGAGATGAAATTTCGGTTCAGGAGATGTTTTTTGCGAGCAACGAGGAGCGCCGGCAGGCGGGCGGCGCGAGCCGGTTGCCAAGGAAAACCTGGCAGCTCCGCGGCGCTCTAGCTGTAGGCCTTTTCAATCTCGTGGATCTTTTCAATCCGGCCGGAGTGGCGGCCTCCGGAGAACGGGGTATCCAGCCAGATCTGCACGATTTTGGTGGCATCGCTTTCATCCAGGATGCGGGCGCCCAGGGTGAGCACGTTGAGATTGTTGTGTTCGCGCGACACCTGGGCCTCGTACTCGTGGCTCACATTGGCAGCGCGAATGCCGGGAACCTTGTTGGCGGCGATGGCCATGCCGATGCCGGAGCCGCACACCAGGATGCCGCGCTCGGCGCGTCCGGCGGCTACGTCCTGGGCAACCTTGTAGGCATAGTCGGGGTAGTCGACCGAGTCGGAGGTGTTGGTTCCCTCATCGATCACCTGATGGCCGCGGTCGGTTACGTATTGGCGAATACGATCCTTGAGAAGATAGCCGGCGTGGTCGGCTCCCATTGCAATCTTCATACCGATATTGTAGCCGGGAGCGGCGGGTTTGGCGCCAGAGAAAAACACGCGAAGTGCAATCCAGCCGTCGGTCCAATCTTGCGGCTTGATGGCGGCCTGCGAAGCCGGAGGCCGTCGCGGCCATGCGGCGGGATCGAGTGGCCGGGCTGGCAGTTAAGAAATGGTCTGCAGCGAAACGGCGCGGGCGGCATCCCCCGCGGGATAAGCACGGTTGAACGCGCCGGCGACGAAACGGGTGACCAGATAGCCGTCCATGTACTTGTAGGGCGCCTCGCCCAGGGTGTAGTGGCCGCAGGGCAGGCAACGGATTTCGGCCTCAAGTTTGCGGCTGCGGAATTCCGCGGCGATCTTGCGGCTGAATTCGGGCAGGAAGGTGCGGTCGTAGGCGGTGTGGATCATGAGCACTTGCTTGGGCCAGCGCTCGAATTTGTCGAAAAACATGATGGGACTGACGCAGGCCAGGGCGTGACGCAACTCGGTGGCGTTGAGCACCTTTTCGATGCCCTGGCGCACGTGGCGGGTGGAGTAGCCGGTCCAGACCACATCGCCAAAATAGGTGGAGGCGTGGTTGAAGATGTTGACGCGCAGGCGCTCGTCATGGGCGCTGGCGTTGAAGGCGTAGCAGGAGCCGAGGCTGGTGCCAAGGACGCCGAACTCGGTGTAGCCCTGCTGCTGCAGCCAGTCGACACAGCAACGGATGTCGAGGATGCCCTGGCGGGCGGCGTGGATGGTGCGCCCGATGTTGGAGCTGACCGAGTAGTCGGCGCGGTGCAGCTCGGAGGGCATGCGGATGTCGTGATAGGGCATGCTGAGACGCAGGGTGGAAACGCCGAACATCCGGAATAGCCGGGCGAATGCGTTATGGCTGATGGCGTCGCCGTTCCACTGCGGAACGATGATGATGGCGCGCCTGGGTTTGCCCGGGGCGGGCGGCACGGGAAACCAGCGGGCGTTGACCTGGTCGTTTTCCGGGTAGGGCGAGCGGACGGGCGAGGTGAAGCGCAGAAAGGTTCCGGACTGGCCGGCATATTTGGCGTCATCGACCGCGGGATTGGCCTTGCTGCCGGTGCCGTGGACGCGGATGGGGCGCTGCTCGAGACGGAAGTCGGTGGGGGTGGTGTAGCCGTAAAATTCGTCGCTGTTGGCGATGAGACGGTCGTTGAGGTCGAAGAAATAGCGCTTTTTAGCCGCCAGCGAAGCGGAGGTGGACAGGGCGGCGACGCCGGGGAAATCGGCGATCCATTCCATGCCCCACTCAAAGGGGCGCACCACGCGATTGCTGTCGCGGGTTTCCAGACGGTACTCCCAGGCGTTCATCCAGCGTGCATAACGAGAACGGATCATAGGTATCGGCATCACAAGTTTATCAGGCGGGCAGAAAGGGATTCGAGCAGGTCGCAGCCAGGAGCGGGTGGGAGGAGGTGAAAGGCGGTGGAGCGGGGGTCAACGGGGAGAAGAAGAATGCGAGGTTACAGAGATGCCGGGAAGATCAGGAACTGAGCCAACTTCCCCACATTCGCCAACAACGGGCGCGAACGTGGGGCACCAGAAGCAAGATTATCTACCCCACATTCGCCAAAGGATGGCGGATGTGGGCCACCCGGCGAAGCCACGTTACAGCTCGTCGTGAAAAGATGGGACCCGCGCCCATTGAAGCTAGGGCTCAACCCGAAGCGCAGCGGATTCGCCTCCCACTGCGCCGCCGGGGGAAACTTCAAAGACGTAGTTCGCTGTGCGATCCAAGACGAACCAGGTCGAGAAAATTGTCGTCGGTTTTGCGATAGATGAGCACCAGGTCCGGGCGGATATGACAGTCCCGGAAATCCGCCCACTCTCCGACGAGAGCGTGATCGTGGCACCTCTGGGGTAAGGGAAGATCAACGGCTAGCAACTCGACTATGCCCAGCAAGTCGCTGTCCAGCGTCTTGGAGTAACGGCCAGCACTCTCTCGTTTGAAATCGCGCTGGAAGCCGCTGGTCCGTCTAATCTCCCTCATGGAGACTCGCCAGCAACTCCTTCGGGGAGCCAATTCTAGTCAACTCACCGCGGCGCGCAGCTAGCAGTGCCTCAATAGTCTCCGGGCCTGGCGTACTCCGGTAATGCCAGACACCCTCGCTAAAGCGGTAGAGGTAGTGCTGTCTCCCCTGCTCATCAGTGAGGACAAAATCGCCAGTGGCGGGAACTCTTCCGCCTTCAAGAATGCCTACGCTAATGACTCGCGGACAGCGACTAATGTTTACGCCCTCCTCCTGGTAGAAGAGAGGAAGCTCAATCTCATACTCGACTCTAGCGTCTTCAGAGTCGTGCAGCACAGAGGACAGAACGCCCCGGCCGTGGATCCTTTCGCAATTAAGCGAGTCCGGCATCTGAGATATCTCCCTTCGGGGAAATTCTACACCCAGACTGCTTCCTTTCGCCGAGCACCCGGCCGATAGGCGCTCGCGCTACTCCACGTAGCAGCGGGGGACGCGCGGGGAAAGTCCGCAGAGGATTTCGTAGGGGATGGTGTGGGCGAGGCGCGCCATGTCATCGGCCCCGACGGTGCAGTGCGGGCTGCGGCCGATGAGCAGGACCTCGTCGCCAAGC
>Ga0326727_10028261_pt1 | contig 10216 bp, 10 predicted proteins | sample MB2enrmetagenome_FD_207643 | JGI IMG/M metagenome (GOLD analysis project Ga0326727, IMG submission 207643) | Lab enriched peat soil microbial communities from McLean, Ithaca, NY, United States - MB29MY | ecosystem: Environmental > Terrestrial > Soil > Wetlands > Peat | place: USA: New York...
ATGCTGGAACAGGTTCGCCACAATCAGGCTGGAGAGGCGCTCGCCATAGCTGGAGAGGGCGTCGATGGAGCGCGGCGTCAGCTCGCCCAGAATCGCCAGGCCGCGCATCAGCTCGGCCAGCTCCTGGAAGTGATCTTCCACGGTGCGCTCCATGCCCGATTCGCGCAGATGAAAATCGCGCAGCTCGCGCAGGTGCGTGATGGCCTGATCGCGATGGCCGTGGACGGCCTCATTGGCGATGGCCAGCAGGCGGTTGGTGGTTTTGCCCATGGCCGAGACCACCACGATGGGCCGGCGGTCGATGCGCCCGCGCACGATGCCGGCCACGCGCTCGATGGCCGCGGCGGATTCCACCGACGAGCCGCCGAACTTCATCACGATCATGAAAGGATTCTCCTAATTGTGGGGCAGGTTTTCAACCTGCGGCCGATTTTCAATCGGCCAGAATTACAAACCGCGCGCAGGATACAATCCTGCCCCACATTGCCATTCATCAATCCAGCATCCCTTCGGTATGCATCAACTCGGCGTTCAACACCGCCGCGCCGGCGGCGCCGCGAATCGTGTTGTGTCCCAGCGCGATGAACTTGTAGTGCAGGACGGAACACTCGCGCAGGCGGCCCACGAACACGGCCATTCCGTTCTCGCGGTTGGCATCGCGGCGGGGTTGCGGACGGTCGTCGCCCGTCATATATATCACCGGCTGCGGCGGAGCGCTGGGCAGATTGCGCTGCTGAGGAACGCCGCGGAATTTCCCGATGGCCTCGATCAATTCGTCAAGCGAGGGCTTCTGCCGGAACTCCACTGATACGGCCACTGTGTGCCCATCCACCACCGGCACGCGGTTGCATTGCGCGCTCACTCGCGCGTCCAGCGGGCGGAAACCGTCGGAGGTCAGGTCGCCCAGGATCTTTTGCGTCTCCTGCTGCATTTTCTCTTCTTCACCGCCGATGTACGGGATCACGTTCGCGGTAGCATCCATCGACGCCACGCCGGGATAGCCCGCGCCCGAGAGCGCCTGCATGGTTGTGGCTATCACGCGCGTGATGCCAAACTGCTTCATCGGGCCCAGCGCCATGGTCAGCGCTATGGTGGAGCAATTGGGGTTGGTGACAATCTGGCCCTTCCATCCGCGGCGGCGCTGCTGCAGCGGGATGATCTTCAGGTGATCGGCGTTGATCTCGGGCACCAGCAGCGGAACGTCCGGCTCCATGCGATGGTTCTTCGAATTCGAAACCACCACGCGCCCGGCTTCGGCGAAGGCCCGCTCCTTCTCGGTGGCGAACAATGCGTCCATCGCCGAGAATACCAGCCGCGGCGCGTTGTCCGGAACGCAATCCTGCACCGTGAGGTCCCGCACCGCGGCCGGCATCTCGCCGTCGAGCCGCCAGCTTGTCGCGTCGGAGTACTTCTTTGTGGCCGAGCGATCGCTCGCGCCCACCCAGGTGATCTCAAACCACGGGTGGTTCTGCAGGAACTTCACGAAGTGCTGGCCCACCATTCCGGTGGCGCCCATGATTCCGACTGGCATGCGTGGCTGTGTCATTTCATCCTCTGAGAAGTTGTTGAACGAGATTCTTATAAAGACCGATCGCCTCGATGAGCTGGCGCTTCTCCACGCGCTCCTCCGCGGTGTGGGCGACGTGAATGCTGCCGGGGCCGATCAGAAAGGGCTCGCCCCATGCGCCGCCGAACGCGGGAATGTCGGTGGTGAACGCGACAACCGTGGTTTCGAAGCCGGGCAGGGAACGGAAGTGCGCCGCGGGGATGCTCAGAATGTCGCGAATCTCGGCGCGCCCCTGGGCGGCGGAGTGAACGGCCTGGCGCGTGGTTTCGCCATCGTCCACCAGGCGGATGAGCACTTCCGCGCGGGCGTCGTCGGCGATCACGTTGGGCGCGCGCCCGCCCGCAATGGTACCGATGTTGAGCGTCGAGGCGCCCAGCACCGGGTCCGCCGGCAGAGGCACGCGGCGAATCTCCTGCAGTGCGTCCAGCAGCTTGTCGATGGCCGATTCGCCCAGCTCGGGATACGCGGAATGGGCCATCCGCCCGCTGGCCGCCACTTCCATGCGCAACGCGCCCTTGGAGCCGACCGCCAGCTTGTTCTCCGTGGGTTCGCCGTTGATCAGGAATCGCGAACCACGGCCATTGGCAGCGGCGTGATACGCTCCGGCGCTGTTGCGCTCTTCGCCGACGACGAACAGCAGCGCCACTCCGCGCGTTCCCGCGTCCACGAGCTCTTCCACGGCGCAGATCATGGAAGCGATGATGCCGCGTGTGTCGCAGGCGCCGCGCCCGTAGATGTAGTCGGCGTCTTCGGAAGAGGGAATCCAGGGCGGAACGGTGTCGATATGCGTGGAAAGCGTGACCACCGGATGGCCCCACGCAGCCAGAACGTTGAAGCGATTCGGCTCCACCATGAGGCGCTCCACCCGCCCGCCGCTGCGAGCGGCAAGAGGTGACAGCCGCCGCGCGATGTACTCGCCGGCGGGCGCCTCGTTCCCGGTGATGGACTCGATGTCCACCAGCGCCTGCGTCAGTTCAAAGACGTTCATGGGCGAACCCGTTCAGCCTGGAATGGAAACCGGAAGGAGGAAATGAGGCGCGGGCGAAAAAGGCGTCGTCGCGGCCCCGATAGCGCTCCATCCGATGGTCATCATTCCCATCCGGATGACAGTGGGCCGGTCTTAACCGTGCCCCCCAACCGGCCGAACGCTGCTGCCCGGCGCGATTTCGGCGGGAACTGCTGCCGCCCCTTTCGCCGCGATTCGGAGCTGCCCGAAACTGCCCCGCGGCTACTGATGGCTCCCGCGCCTCTACCGAAGTAATCCACAGAATAGCACGGGTCCGTCACCGCTGCTGCCGGTGCGACGCTCGCGCGCACAGCGGACGCTCAGTGCAGATACTCCCGTTCCGTAGGGAAGCGCCGGTGCACGTATCGAGAGAGCAACGCCGGGCAGATCCTCAGGGCCAGCGTGGCCAGGCGCAGCCGGCCGTTCTGGAGAGTCTGGTTGGCACGCGCAAACAGACGCGCCGCTTGCGCAAAGTTGCCGCGGTAGAGCGCTCTCTTCGCTTCGAGCAGATCGAGTTCCGCATTTGCTCTGCCGATGGCGCCGACCAGGTCGCTGCGTTCCGCCGGCGACAGCGTGAGTTCCTTGAGCAGCTTCTCGTAAACCCGCAGAACCGCCACGCCCAGAGCACTGCGATCGTCGCTGAGACTGCTCTGGCGCATCCGATATCTGACCAGCGGTTTGGCGTTGTGGGCGAACCTGACGTTGGCGTGCAGCAGGCGCAGCCAGAGATCCAGGTCTTCCGCCGCTCTGAGGCTCTCGTCGAACCACCCGTTCTTTGTCACCTGGTCTTTGCGAGCGGTCACGCCGACGAAAACATAGCATTGCTCGGACACTACGGTGTGGAAGCTGGTTTCGGAACCGGCGGGACAGAGGTCGGTAAACAACCTGCCGGCAAGAGCGCTATCCCCGATAAACGTGGCATTCGGGTGTACGACGTCGACTTCGGGTCGATTCCGCAGAAAGCCGACCTGGTCTTCCAGGTAAGTTGGCTCCCAAACGTCGTCGCTGTCCAACAGAGCGATCAGGGGTGCGCGGGACGCCCTGATAGCGGTATTTCGGGCACCGGCCAGACCGCGGTTCTCCTGTCTCAGGTAGACAATGTCATCCATATAAGGCTGCAGGACTCGCTCGAGATTGGCGGTGTCCGGGCAACCGTCATTGACGACGATCGTTTCAAAGTCCCGGAAGCTTTGACGATTGAGAGAGTCCAGGGCATCCGCGATAAACGCAGTTGTGTTGTAGCAGGGCACGACAACACTGACTGCCGGTGGTGTGTGCAATGTCCCTCCCTTACTCTTCAGTAATTCAAGGGTAGACCTTTCGCCGCTCCCTCGCGGTCGCGGCTCGGTGGCGCGCTGAGTTTACCGAGCCGCGCACGTTAGTAAGCGGTTTGCGTTCTTCAGCAGCGTCAGACCTGTGCGGTCTGCCAGTGCTTCATCTCATCGGCCGACGGGCCGTACATGCCTGGGATCTCGACGTTGTTCAGGCGCAGGTACACGCCGAGCTGCGCGCGATGGTGAATGAGGTGGTTCATGCCGGAGGTTCGCACCACCGCCGCGCGGGGCATGGAAAACACCGGTTTCCCCGCGAACGTCAAGGCCCACGTCTTCGCCATGTCCTCGTCGGATGCGCCGGCGAGCAAAGCCCGCGCTTCCGCCACCTGCTTGTCGAAACCCTCCAGCAATTCCCGGCGCGACTTCGGCACGTACGGGGTCATGCCCGGGGTGATATCGAGCGATTCGGCTTTGATGGTTGTGGCGATCCAGCCCGGCATCTCCGCCACGTGCCCGGCCAACCGGCCGAGCGTCATCGATCTCTCGTGCGGTTTGTAATCCAGCTTATCTTCCGGGACGATTTCCAGCATCTTCCGCGTGCTGGCCATCTCCTGATCGAATTCGGGTAACAGCATCTGTGCGATGGGCATTGTGTTCTCCGCCGCGAGCTGCGGCAGAAGGGAGAATAGCATTTTCCAAAGGCGAATACAAGGCGAAACTTGCGTCCCCGGTACATAATACGGTTAAGGCTTATGCAGCCCTTTCGAGCCCTCCTCGTGGTGGCCGCGCTGCCCTGCCTGGCGCGGGAGATTCCCTCCGGAACGGAGCTGCAGATCCGGCTGACAGCGCCAGTATCAAGCGAGTCCGCCACGGTGGGTCAGCAGATCTCGGCGATTCCGAGATCGACCGCGAACGCGCCAGGGGTGGACCGCGACAATGTGCCCACCAGCGACTTCAATGACACCGGCGACGAGATCCACACAGTGCTCGAGTTCCAGAATCAATAGCGGTCACTTTGGACTTTGTTCGCCAGTGGGACACGCGGCGTCAGCCGCGTCGTTGGCCGGTACCGAGAGGACGCGGTTGGCGCCGCGTGTCCGTCGCACGCAAAGTGAACAGTATCGGTTATGGAATCGATTCGGTCGCGTCGGGGATTCTCCGTGCGCGGCTTGAGCGGGAAGCATCTCTGGTATTCTGTGCTTTAGGAAATCATTTCATCGCTTGCGGCTCGGCGAGCCCGAGCCGGAGGTTCATCATGTCAGGCCATTCGAAGTGGGCCACCATCAAGCACAAGAAGGGCGCCCTTGACGCGAAGCGCGGCAAGGTGTTCACGCGCGTCATCAAGGAAATCATGATTGCCGCCCGCGGGGGCGGCGGCGATCCCGACGGAAATCCGCGGCTGCGCACCGCCATCCTCGCAGCCAAAGCGGTCAGCATGCCGTCGGACAACATCAAGCGGGCGATCATGCGCGGCACCGGCGAGCTGGAAGGCGGACAGATCGACGAGATCATGTTCGAAGGCTACGGCCCCGGCGGGGCGGCCGTACTCGTTTCCGTCGCCACCGACAATCGCAATCGCACGGTTAGCGAAATCCGCCATGTCTTTTCCAAGAACGGCGGGAACCTCGGCGAGCAGGGCAGTGTCGCCTGGAAGTTCGAACGCAAGAGCCAGATCGTCATTGAGAAAGAGCACGCCAGCGAGGACAAGCTGATGGACCTGGCGCTGGAAGCCGGCGCGGACGACCTGCGCGACGACGGCGAGCACTGGAGCGTGTTGTCGGCGCCGGAAGCTCACGAGACGGTACTGGAGGCCATCCGGAAAGCGGGCATTCCCACCGTGGAGGCGGCCATCGCCATGGTGCCGAAAAACCTCACCAGGCTGGAGGGCAAGCAAGCGCAGGGAATGCTGAAACTGAGCGAAGCGCTGGAGGAGCACGAGGACGTGCAGAACGTGTACTCCGACTTCGACATGGACGAGAAGGAACTGGAGGCGATGGCCTGAGCGCCGCGGTGCAGATTGCGCGTCCTCGGAATTGACTGCGGGACCGAGCGGACCGGCTACGGGGTCATCGAAACCGACGGCCGTTCGCACACGCTGATCGACGCCGGCGTGATCGCCGCCAGCGAGAAGGACGCGCTGGCCACCAGGCTGTTCGTAATCGCCACCGGGCTGCGCGAGGTGATTCGGCGGTTTTCTCCCGAGGCAGTGGCCGTGGAAGAGGTGTTCTTTTCGCGCAATGTCCGGACCGCGCTGCGGTTGTCGCATGTTCGGGGAGTCGCTCTGTTGACGGCCGCGGAAGCGGAGTTGCCGGTGGGAGAGTACTCGCCGCTGGAGATCAAGACCAGCGTGGTTGGCTATGGCCGCGCGGAAAAGGCGCAGGTGCAGCTCATGGTTCGATCTTTATTGCGGCTGGACGAGCCGGTGGCTTCCGAAGACGCGAGCGACGCGCTGGCGGTGGCTATTTGTCATGCCACGCATTCGCGCTTCCCAGCGGGGGTGGCGCGATGAGGTTCTGGGGCAGGTTTGTAACCTGCGGCCGATTTTCAATCGGCCCTGGGAGCGCGGTTGCAAACCGCGCGCAGGATGCAATCCTGCCCCACAGGATCCGTCTTGCCCTTTGTCTCCTCGCGGCGATCCCCGCCGTCGCCTCTCCGCGCATCGTCTACTCGAAGTTCTTCAAGGGCAGCAATCCCGAGTTCGTGGCCATCACCGTCGAGAAGGATGGCCATGTCGTGTACCGGCGGGCGGAGGACGATACCAACGGCCGTGAGTTCAGTCTAAGTCCCCAGGACGCTCGGGAAATGTTCGGCCTCGCCGACAAGCTTGGGGATTTCTCGCATCCCATCGAATCGGGACTGAAGGTCGCCAACATGGGGAAAAAGACTTTCCGCTACGAGGATGGGCCGCTGGTGCGGGAAGTCTCCTTCAATTACAGCGTGGATGACGCCGCCAAACAGCTTGCCGACTGGTTCGAGCGCATTACCGCCACCGAGGAGGTTTATCTCGGGCTGGACAGCGCCATCCACTTCGACAAGCTGGGCGTTGATCAGGCCTTCCTGCAGGTGCGTATGCTCTGGGATGCGCACCGGCTGGTGGCGCCGGAGCAGTTTCTGCCGCTGCTGGAGCGCATCTCGAAGAACGAGTCGTTCATGCATATGGACCGCGACCGAGCGGCCAGTCTGGCCGACGAAATCCACGCCGGACATCCCGCCGCGGAAGCGAAATCATCGAAATGAAGTTGTTGCCTTTCCTTCTCTTCACCTCTCTTTGCGCCAGCGCCGCGCAAGCCCCGTCGGCGCAGAATTCCGGCGCCGCGGACGCCGAGAATCAGGAACTCAACCGCGCGCTGGAAGAGGCCGGATCGAGTCCGGTGGATTTCATCCGCGCCCTCGAGAATCATCTGCGGAAGTATCCCAACACAGCGCGCCGTCTGGAAATCGAGCGGGGGCTGGTGCGCGGGTCCATCGACGCGAAGGACTACCGCCGCATCGAGCTCTACGGCGAGCGCGTACTGGCGCACGATCCCGATGACACCACGACGCTGGAGCAGACGGCGAACGCCGAGCTGAAAAGCCGTACCCCGGACGAGGCGCGCAAAGCGCTGCCGCATGCCCAGCACCTGGAGGCGCTGCTCGCCATCAACGCCCGGCAGGCGCGCGAAAAGCCGGAGGGCGGCCCGCAGGGGACCATGCGCATCATCGAAACCGACGTGCACCTGGCCACCGCCATCCTGTTCGAGGCCCGCGCGCAGGGTATCCTCGGCAATCCGGCCAAAGCCATGGAACTTTCCCGCCGCAGTTTCGATGTTTCTCCCAGCGCCGACGCGGCTCGCGAAGCGGGCTACTGGTACGACCAAACGAGCGATCCGGCGAATGCCGTGAACTGGCTTGCCCTGGCCTTCACCATCGGCGATCCGCGAGTGACTGACGCGGACCGTGCGCGCGACCGCGAGCGCCTGGGTGAAATCTATCGCAAGTGGAAAGGCGCGGAGGCCGGGCTTGGCGACATCGTGCTGGCCGCGTGGGATCGCAGCCGCGAAGTGGTGGCGCAGCACCGTTTGGAACTCAAGCAATACGATCCCAACATGCAGGCGTCCGATCCGATGGACTTCACCATTACCGGAGTGGACGGCAGCAAGCTGAAGCTGGCGTCGCTGCGCGGGAAAGTGATCGTGATGGACTTCTGGGCGACGTGGTGCGGACCCTGCCGCGTGCAGCATCCTCTCTACGACAAAGTGATGGAGCAGTTCAGGGACCGCGGCGACGTGGTGTTTCTTTCCGTGGATACCGACGAGGACCGTTCCATTGTTCCGACATTTCTGTCGGCTAATAAGTGGACCAACAAGGCATACTACGAGGACGGGCTCTCCATTCTGCTGCGCGTGAGCTCCATTCCCACGACTCTGGTGTTCGACGGACGCGGCGAATTGTCCAGCCGCATGACCGGCTTCGATCCCGATCGCTTTGTGGCCATGCTCACCGATCGCATCAACGACGCGTTGAAAGCCGGCCATGGGTCGTAGCCGTCTTCACCGCGTGGGGCAGGTTTGTAACCTGCGGCGGCTTTTCAAGCCGCCTTGTGGCCAATTTCAAATCGGCCGCAGATTGGAAATCTGCCCCACATGACACCTCCGTTCTCCCGCGTCGTCTGGATTGTGCTCGACAGTGTGGGCATCGGAGAGATGCCGGACGCCGCCGACTATGGCGACGTGGGCAGCGACACGCTCGGCAACATCGCTCGCCGGCGCGGGTTGCGCATACCGAATCTGGCGCGGATGGGACTGGGCAATATCCGGCCGATCGAGGGCATCGCGCCCGCCGCGGAGCCGACGGCTTCCTACGGACGCTGTGCGCTCGCATCGCCGGGAAAGGACACCACCACCGGGCACTGGGAGATGGCCGGCATCCATCTGGAAAAACCGCTTCCGCTGTTCCCGAACGGGTTTCCGCGCGAGGTGCTCGACGAATTCGAGCGGCGCATCGGCCGTTCGACCCTCGGCAACTGCCCGGCCTCGGGAACCGAGATCATCAAACAACTGGGCGCCGAGCACATGCACACCGGCTCGCCCATTGTCTACACCTCGGCCGACAGCGTGTTTCAGATCGCCGCGCACGAAGACGTGATTCCACTCTGGGAGCAGTACCGGATGTGCGAGATCGCGCGCGAGATCCTGCGCGGGCCGTATGAGGTGGGCCGGGTGATTGCGCGTCCGTTCATCGGATCGCCTGGTGCATTCACGCGCACGGTGAATCGCCACGATTATGCCGTCCCGCCGCCCCAGGGCATGCTCCTCGACAAGCTCGCGGAGGCGGGCGTGAATGTGCACAGCATCGGAAAGATTTTCGATGTCTTTCTGGGGCGCGGCATCGGGCCGCACGAGAAGACCACCAGCAACGCCGACGGCATGGCGAAGACGCTGGAAGCTTTGGACGAAGAAACCAGCGGCCTGATTTTTGTGAATCTGGTGGATTTCGACATGCTCTTCGGGCACCGCAACGACGTGGAAGGATACGCAAGGGCGCTGGAAGAAGTGGACGGCTGGCTGCCGAGGCTTCAGCAGAAGCTGACGGCGGACGATCTGCTGATTCTCACCGCCGATCACGGCTGCGACCCGACCACGCCGTCCACCGATCATTCCCGCGAATACGTGCCGCTGCTGGCGTACACGCCCCGGCGGCTGCGCGGAGCGGACCTGGGCACGCGCGCCACGCTGTCCGACATTGGCCAGACGGTGGCGGAGAATTTTGCTGTACACATTGCGAAAGGACGCAGTTTCTTAGGCGAAATCATACAATGAGAAAACCTGTCATGGCGGGCAACTGGAAGATGTACAAAACGCCCGCGGAAACCACCGCATTCTTCACGAAGTTCATACCGCTGGTTGCGGACGCCCGCGACCGCGAAATCGTCATTGCCGCGCCCTATGTCGATCTGGCCGCGGCGGTGGAGGCCACGCGCGGATCGAACGTTGAAATCGGCGCGCAGGACGTGTTCTGGGAAAAGGAGGGCGCCTTTACCGGCCAGATCTCCGCGGAGATGCTGAAGGCCGCGGGGGTGCCGTGGGTGATCGTCGGCCACAGTGAACGCCGGCAGTATTTCGGCGAGACCGACGACTCCGTGTTTAAGAAGACCATCGCCGCGCTGGGGGCGGGATTGAAGCCCATTGTCTGCGTGGGAGAGTTGCTGGCGGACCGCGAAGCAGGCCGAACCGACCAGGTCCTGAAAACGCAGTTTGCCGGCGGCGTGGCGGGACTCGCGCCGGAGCAGTTCGCGCGCATCGTCATCGCCTATGAGCCGGTGTGGGCCATTGGCACGGGCAAAACGGCGACGCCGCAGATGGCCTCCGACGCTCACGCGGCGATCCGTGG
>Ga0326727_10028262_pt1 | contig 10216 bp, 10 predicted proteins | sample MB2enrmetagenome_FD_207643 | JGI IMG/M metagenome (GOLD analysis project Ga0326727, IMG submission 207643) | Lab enriched peat soil microbial communities from McLean, Ithaca, NY, United States - MB29MY | ecosystem: Environmental > Terrestrial > Soil > Wetlands > Peat | place: USA: New York...
CCCGGCCAGCGCATTCCCAAAGTCGGCATCGACGCGATGTATGTGTACGTCCCTCAGCTCCACGTGGACAACTCTGAGTTGGCAGTCGCGAGGAACGAAGACCCGAAGCACTTCACCGAAGGCGTCGGCGTCAAGACATTCTCGATTCCCGGACCGGACGAAGACCAAGCCAGCATGGCTGCGACCGCCGCATACCGCCTGATGGAAGCGAAGGGGATTTCGCCGAAGGACGTCTTCAGGATAGACACGCCCACAGAAAGCGGCCTGGACGCGTCGAGAGCCCTCGTCTCGGATGTCATAGGCATGCTGGAACAGGTCTACGGGAGAGGGAGCCTCTCCCACGTCCTGGGCTACGAGCAGAAGTTCGCCTGTGTGAGCGGGATGGAGCGGCTTCTCGACACGGCGGCGTGGTTCGCGGCCGGCTGGAATCAGGGGAAATACGGGCTCGTCCTTGCCACCGACGTGGCGAAGTACAACCTTAGGAGCAGAGAGGAACCGACCCAGGGCGCCGCGGCTGCTGCCCTGCTGATCGGGTCTGACCCGAGACTTGTGGAGATAATCCCCGGCGCCCTTGGCTCTGCCATCAGGCACGAGAAGGGAGATTTCAAGAAGCCTGGAGGAAGGACGATCGCACTTGTAGACGGTCAGAAGTCCTACGCTTCCTATCTGTCGGAGATGAAGGAGGCTTGGCTGAACTTCGATTCGTCGATCAGGAAGCTCTCGTTCATGCGGCCGAAGCCGGATGAATCCGTCCTGGACAGCGTGAGCCGGGCCGTCTATCACAACCCCCACAAGAAGATGGTGATGGGAGCTTACGCATCCCTGCTCGTGCACGAGTGGAGGATCCTACCACGCTGGAAGGGCGTGGTGGAGGAGGTTGGAGACGAACCGTCGCGGAGCGGGATGAACGATGTAGACTACTACATGAGTGGCCCCTATCAGGAATTCAGGAAGAAATTCATGAAGTCACATCGCTTCCTCGACAGCTTCGATGAGAAGATAGGGAGTTCGACAAAGGCACCTGAGCTCGTCGGAAACTCGTATTCGGCCTCCGTATTCGTCGGGCTTGACAGCATCTTGGAGAATGATGAAGCAGACCTGACGGGCAGGAATGTGATACTTTGCGGCTACGGCAGCGGAAGCCATGCGATCATTCAGGCGAACGTCTTCAGCGAAGGATACAGGCACGAAGCCAAGGGGCTGGACCTTATGAGCAGACTCCGGACGAGCAGAAAGCTGTCGATCGAAGAGTACGAAAGGATACACCGCGGCGAGATTTCACCCGAGCACTGGCCTGCAGATTCGACGAAGGTGTTCAAACTGAAGAGCATCGGAGCAAAGGGCACATCGGCAGAGGGCGACCGGGAATACATCTTCGTGGAATAGAAGAGAGCTAAAGCGCGGCGCTTCTCGTCGCTCAGTCTTGTCAGATCGAGGTGCGCGCTACAGTGGTTTCCTGGCGTCAGGATTCGCTTAGAGAGAGCGCGCGCAGGGCATTCATTTCGTGTAGACATCTCAACGTGAGGAACTGATGCACGCTGATTCCGCGCGCCCACCTTAGGAGGGAGGTTCTAGAACTTCCTCGGCGAAGATTGTCCACTCGCCTCTGCTATTCTTCTGTTCGATCAGAATAGACCAAGTCTTGTCATCTGCTCTCCAGGAGAATGTGTTGTGGAGAGGCCCGTCCGGATACTCGAACACGAACTTCACCGCATCGGCTCCCTCCCGTCTGCCGTATCCAAGGGATTCTGAGAAACGACCGCCGAACGTGTCAAGCCAATGGGCTACGTATCGCTCACTCGTGTTGTCATAGCCAATGAACACCTCGGCCTCGTACTCGGCCTTCTGTTCCTTGGCCTTCGCCTTCCGGTTTTCGGTCGCACGGATGTCAATGAAGTGAACCCTCAGGAACTGATGGTTCAGAACCCAATCCGCGTCGCAGGCATGCTGTATCGACTGACCAGCTATTCTTCCCTTGACTCTCCACTTCCCGACTAGCTTGTCCAAGAGCGCGTCTCTGAGGGGACTATTCTCTCCGTCAATCTCAACGGGCTGCTTTGCGGACATTGGTTCTGGGGCTGCGCGTTCCAATTCGTTCCTATTTATGATTCTGTCCGCGCGGGACAGACTTGCAATGCTCAGAATGAAACGGGCCTGGTGGGACCCACACGGTTTACTGTCAAATCCAGGCCCAAACTACCTCCCCAGCGTGGTGCCCCTTCGCGGGCCCGACGGGTCAAGCGCCCCGGTGGGGCACAAGGTTACGGCCCAGCTACACCTGCCGGACGAATTGCTTGAATCGGTGGGCTCTGTCCCGTCTTTAGTTGGGAGGTGAGGCTGTCCCGGATTGGCTGGTGCTCCACGGAGCGACATAGCCGATGACCATCTTGGGCAGAACCGCGTCCAGGCCGAGAACAGGCGGGTGGAACTGCTTAAGAGTTCCCTGGTCGAATGACTCTCTATGTCCAAGCTCGGGACGCTCGTCAGGACGTGCCCCTCGTGTGGGCACAGGTTTCACGTCAAACTCGTCGATGAAAAGCTTCTGAGCGACAGAGCGACAGCGGAACCTGTCCAAAAGGACGGAATGATGATGAACACGGGTGCGTCCGCGGGTGTGTGGGGCTATCCGAAGGGCAAGGTCTGGTCGCTCTTCCCAGGAGGAGAACAGGAAGAGGGGACTTTCGCCACCAGGAGAAAGGAGTTCGAAGATTCATTCAAGTGCGTGCATTGCGGTCACCAGTGGTCAGAAAGGCGCGAGGTAGAGACCGAAAGGGTCCACCGATAGGACGAGTCGCCCGTCGCTGGACACGCTCGCGCGCGCGTCTCATTTAGAGCGTCTTTCGAGGATGGTTCAGCTTTCACTCAACTCTCTCCCTCACGAGACCTGTCGTTTGGAGGTTGGGGGCTAATATGCTGGAAGTCAGCCCTTCCGTCCATGAGCCAAGACGAATCTGAAGACGAGGGAATGTTCGTGGACTGCGAGGTCGTCCACGACAGCATAGGGGTCACCCACTTCCTTCCCCCGAAGATGTGCAAGAACTGTGACGACTGAAGATGGGAAATTCCGAGTTCTGTTCACGGCACAACCTCTGGTATTGGAAGGGCGAGGGTTGCAGTTGTTGCAATGCGGGGCTGTCCGGAGAGATAGGCGACCACAAGTCGTGGTGAGACTCCTTAACTGAGACACTGGCCACAACCGTAGCGTGAGACGGTTGCCGCTCCCGCGGGGTGGGAGTTCGAGGCGTCTGGTCGTCGCTGCTGTCGCGACCCTACTCGTTGCGATCTCGTTCGTGTTCGTCGCCGCGCCCGTGCTGCTGGGAACCATGTCCTCTCAGCCATCCCCCTACGCCAGTGCGCTCTCTGCGTGTATCAAGAGCACGGAGAGCGGAGGCTACTTCAACTCGACAGAATCCGCTTCGATATGTCAACAGACCGTCGGGAAGATGAATCTCAGCCATGCCATTCCGTACACGTTCACAGCCGATTCGCTTGCCGTAATCACGATCATGACTCTGGCAGTCGCCATGGCCGTGACCTGCTTTCAGTGGTGGCATTCAAGATGAGAGTCGCGGCGCTCCTGCTTGCGCTCTCCCGCGCGTGCTCCAAGAAGCTGGGCGTCCGGCCTTGAACGCGCGGAGCGTTGGAAGGTCAGACACCAGCAGAGGTCGCGGGGATAGGGGCCGAATGGGAGAACGAGTGGATGGAACTGCTTAAGAAAGCCGTCGTCTCGCATTGAGAGCGTTGGACTGCCCAACTGAAGACACGGAATCAGCCTTCGCCAAGAGTCGTCAGTTGGGGGCCGATGTCATCATTCTAGTGGTTCCCGCGCTCCTGCTCTTCGCTCTCGTCTACGCTTTTTATGAGCTCTACGACGCAGTCGCGCGACTCAAGAAATCGCTCCGAGAGATCGAGCAGAGACTGGCGCGAGTCGAGCAGCGAACGAGCAACGGCACCAGCAAGTAGCACCCGTCGTTGGACAAGCCTCAGAAGCCGCTCGTGGATTGGGCACTACTGAAGTCCTCGGCGTAGGCGTAAATAACGAAGGATAGCGATATCAAGACACATGCCCAGCGTCACGACCTTCTTTCGTCACTGCCCGGCCTGCGGGAGACGGTTCGAGGTTAGGCTCGTGGGCAAGAATCTGGTCGGCTCTGAGAGGGACGCCTACCCCACGACAAGAGCAGGATTTGGCAGCATAAGCAACCTTGCCGCGCAAAGGGGGGCGTATGGGCAGGTCAGGAGTCCCAGTCAGCAGGTCTGGGACGAGCATGTGGTGCTTGAAGAGAAGGTTCGGGTTACCGTTATGAGAAAGGAGTTCCAGTACTCCTACAAGTGCAAGCACTGCGGTCATCAGTGGATCGAGAAGCGTTCTCAAGAGACCGAACCCCGCATCGAGAAGCGGCGAGACTGACGGAATCGACCGTCATCAGAAACAGAGCACCACCAGAGGTCACCCGAAGATGAATCAGAGCAGTGGGTACGGACAAGAACAAGTGGACGGAACTGCTTAAGAGTTCCCTGGCCGAGTGATCCTCCATGTCCAAGCTCGGGACGCTCCTTAGAACGTGTCCGTCATGCGGGCACAGGTTCCACGTAAGAATCCTTGGCGAGAGACTTCTGAGCGACATGACGACAACAGAGCCCGTTGGACGAGCCTGAGAGGACAGGATAAACGGACCCCACCTTGTCGGAATGAGGGGCAGAGCCAATTCCCCTCCGCTGGGCCCTCAAGAGAAGGAATCATTCGCCACCGAAAGAAAGGAGTTCGAGGATTCACTGAAGTGCGAGCGATGCGGCCACCAGTGGTCTGAGAAGCACACCACGGAAAGCAGAAGCTGAACTCGCATCACCCGTCGTGCAGCACCGAACTAGAACACCCGCTAACGGAAGGAGACTAGTCAGAGTTCGGCGAAGCGTTATTACGAAAGAGCATCCGAGTCAGGTCGGATGATCGCCAGGGTCAGACCCGCGAGGCCCGCCGACAAGGTGCCGCTGATGGGCTTCATCAAGGACAACTGGGGAGGGCACGACTACATCCCTCGGATGTGGGACGAGTGGCTGAAGGATGAAACTGGGAGGGTCTTCGTCGTGGAGGCGGACGGCGTCCCCGTCGGCATGAACAGGGTCAAGTTCATCGAGGATGGGTCTGCCTTTCTTCAGGCCGCCAGGGTCCATCCCGACTTCAGAGGCCGCGGGCTCGCGACGATGCTGGGAGAGGAGGCGATGCGCTTCGCCACGGACCGAGGAGTGAAGGTCTTCCGCCTTGACAGCAGGTCGCAGAACTGGACAGCGCACAGGCAGATCGCGAGGATGAACTTCAAGGAATCCTCGAGAATCAACGTCTACGAGCCCGAAGAGGGAGCCGAGTTCGCGCCTCAGGAGGGCGTAGCGCGCGCGGGCATGGACGAGCTTTCGCGGGTCACGGGACTGATAAGGGGATCGAAAGAGTTCAGGCTCGGTTCGGGCGTCTACTGGGACACCTACGAAGCCACGTCTCTCAGCCCTTCCATCATCGAGAGGCTGGTCAGCGGCGGGGCCGTGTGGACTTCAGGCGGATCGGTCGCCGTCGCCAAGATGGGGGGAGCGAGGGGCGAGATGTGGAGACAGGTCTGCTTTCTCACTGGCAAAGGAGAAGAACCTGTGAAACTCGTCAGGCACGTCTTCGGATTGAAAGGAAGAGCAAAGGCGGCCAGGCGGATGGTCTGGATCCCACAGGGCTCCAAGGTGATTGGAGCCCTCAGAAGCGCAGGGTTCAGCCGGCACGGCTCGCAGATACTCTTCGAACGAACAGCGATCGATAGAAGCCGGCAGCATAGATAGGCCCCTCAGTCTCTTTGCCTCCAACGCCAGATCACGTGTCACTCCTCCTCAAGAACCGCGCCTAAGGTCGCGCCAGGGGCTCGTGGGCGTCGGGACGTCAGATTCAACGTGGGCGTCCCAAGCTGCGACGAGATGAAGGGACTTGACGGGCCCGGTGGGATTCGACCAATTGACGGAGATTGAGTCTCACAAACATCTGTAGCCCGTCCTGGAGCTGACCCCGTACGGGTTCAGCCTGTGAGCATCCTTCGCTTCATTGAGCGTTGGAGCATGGTTATCAAGCAACCTCCTGACGCTCTTGCGGTTAGGAATGAGGGAAAGAGGAGTCGCGCCACTCGTCATCGTCTTCTGGGGGATAGGGGTACTCCTCATTCTCGCTGGGCTAGTAGTAATGGCCGAATCAGTTTGGGGCGCGGCAGACGATGTTCTCGCCATAGCAGGACTCGGCCTCGTACTCATCGGCAGTGTCGGTTGGTATGTCGACCGTTGACTCGATCGTGACTCTGAGGGTCTGGTTGGAACACTCCTCTTCCACTGATTCGGATAGCGGTAGAAGTGGCCCATCTTGAGCTCTGGGAATCCCACCGAACAGCACTCGCGTGCCAGTCTCCTCTCGAACTTCATTCTGGGGAGCCAGGACGGGTTGGTGAACGTCCTCGGAATCCTGCTGGGACTGACTGCCGCCACGAGCGACGTCAAGCTGATCTTCGTCGCAGCCTTTGCGGCACTCGGTGCCGAATCGATCTCGATGGGAGCGGTGGCCTACACGTCCACCCTGGCAAAGAGGAAGCAGTACCTGAAGGAGGTCAGCCGCGAAGAGACCGAGATGAGGGAGGTGCCCGAAGCAGAAAGGAAGGAGGTGAGGGACATCTTCGAGAAGTGGGAGTACAAGGGCGAGGAGCTCGAACGCCTGACCGACCTGATTGCCTCCAAACCCAAGGCGTGGCTCGAGTTCATGATGTCCCACGAGCTCCAGCTCGAGTCGGTCGGCGAGTCCGAACCCAGGAGGAACTTCCTGATCGTGCTAAGCTCCGCCATCTTCGGTTCGCTCATTCCCATAGTACCTTTCTTCCTGGTGGGTCAGGACATCCTGCTGGGTGCGATCGGCGCTGTGGCGGTCAGCGGCGTGGTCCTCTTCGTCATCGGGTTCTACGAGGCCAGGACAACGGTAGGGTCGCTCTGGAGGAGCGGGCTTCAGATGGCAGCGATAGGCTTGGCCGCTGGATTGGCTGGTTTCTTGATAGGGCACTTCATCGGTGCCTCGTCGGCTTAGCTCCCTGATCGACAGAGAAAATAAATGGCTGCGTGCCGCTCTGGCAAAGGCAACCCGCAAAGTGATCCCGTGAAACCAATATCGCATCCTTGGTCTGAGCACAAGACAGAATGCCTTTCGGAGATGCTGGGCACCTACCTTCTCGTGCTCCTCGGTCCCGCTTCCGTGGTCGTGGTTTCGCTGATTCCCTCGCTCGCCGCTCTCGAATCGCGGGCACTCATCGCCCTCGCCTTCGGCTGCATCGTCGCCTGCGTCATCGTCCTGCTCGGCAGGTTCTCCGGCGCCCACATCAATCCCGCCATATCGCTTGCCTTCTCCCTCGCAGGGACATTTAGGCGACGGTTGTTCCTTCCATACGTCGCCTCTCAGCTCACGGGGGGACTGCTTGCGGGATTGAGCCTCAAGATCGCGTTCGGCTCTCTCGCGTCGTCTGCTGACCTCGGTTCGACGAAACTGGCCGCCGGGATAACTCCAATCGATGGTATCGCTCTCGAAGCCGTCGGGACGTTCGTTCTCTCGCTCACGGTGCTGTTGGTCGCGCATTCGGTCCGGAATCGCGTCGAGCAGGCGATTCTCGTCGGAGCCGCGCTCTTTGTTCTCATCCTGATCTTCGCCCCGGTGACGGGAGCCTCGTTCAACCCTGCAAGAAGCCTCGGGCCTTCGCTCTTCTCAGGCTACTTCGCCAATCAGGTCGTTTACTGGGTCGGGCCGTTGTCAGGCGCTGCCTGCGCAGGATTGATATTCAGGGCTCTCGAGAAGACCCGTGGTCGATATGAAAGACTCGGTACTGTTCGTGTGCGTTGAGAACGCTGGCAGGAGCCAGATGGCCGAGGCGTTTGCAAAGAAGCGTGGATTGAACGCCTCAAGCGCTGGCACCGTCCCTTCGACAAAGGTCAATCCCATCGTCGTCGAAGTCATGAAGGAGAAGGGAATAGACCTCGCGTCCAACAAGCCCAAGATGCTGACGAATGACATGATCAACCGAGCGAGCCTCGTTGTGACCATGGGCTGCTCGGTTGAAGAGGTGTGCCCGAGACCGATGCTTGCCAAGATGCAGAAGAAGCTCGTAGACTGGGATCTCGCAGACCCCAAAGGAAAGTCAATCGCAGACGTGCGAAGAATCAGGGACGAAATCGAGAAGCGGGTTATGGAGCTTTCAAAGAGCTTACAGTGAGAATCTAGCTATTCTAGACAAACAGAGGCCATTCTGAGAGAGGCCATTCTGAGCTTACCTTAGGCGGGTCCGGTGGGATTCGACCAGTTTACTGTCAGATCCAGACCCAAACTACCTCCCCAGAGTGGCGCCCTGGCCGTGCGCTGCTGGAAATTCAGTGGCACCGTCACCCTGAGTGAGTTGGAATCTCCAGCCTGGTGACGAAAGGCGCAATCGGACCGTCTGCGCATGTCGGCTTCAGATTCCTTGATCAGGGCCCTTGTCCCGATTGAAGGCTGGTCTGTTCTTCGAAAGTCTCAGGGGAGCAGCTTCTCCCTGCTGATCAATCGGCTCGAAGAGAGGTACATCAGCAGGGAGAGGACGACGATCACCCCCGCGAGAAGCAGATCGAATGAGAAGGCAAGCGAAGGCGCCACGAGAGGGACGAGGTAGGCCGGCATGACCATGAGAACCCCAATCGCCATCCCGAGCGGCTGGTTCGAGCCGACCCTCTGCTTCTGCAGCGAACTGAACGACATCATGATCAGCGTGTCGAATGAGACTACCGGGAGGGCCAGGACCACGATGAGTCCGCACACCTCCAGCAGCAGTACTCCACTCATGCCCTCGACCGATCCCGCAACTGCATTGACGACGATCTCGAAGCCCACGAGTCCTGAAGAGAGCATCAGCGCCGCCTTGAGATACTGCCTGTAGATGTCCCCCTGGCTCATCCCGAGCGACAAGAAGTACTCGAGGACCCCGTTGTTCTTGTCGTAGACGTAGAGCATGAGGACCGGGATCGAGAAGGTGATGGCGGCGAAGACCTGCAGCGCGACCGAGACCAGCGGGAGAGCATTGGCGACGCCCAAGCCGCCCGTGCTCCCGACAGGAATTCCGGTTGTCGAAAGACCGTTGACCACTCCTGACAGACTCGAAATCAGGACGCCGAGAAAGACCATGAAGATCCCGACCAGGAGATACGTCTTGCTCAGAGAAATGCTCCTCTTCGCTATGATCACGCCCTGGCCGCTGCTCAACTCGGCTCTTCGACCCTCCGTTCGGTCTGGGCTGGGTGCTGACCGTGGTTGTCCTCAAACAGGTCCTGAAGCGGGTTGTCGAGCTGGCGCATCTCGGTCACGAGCACGCCGTTTTCCACGAGCTTCTTGAGCGCAAGGCCCGCTTCCTCAGGGGTGGAGACGCTAAGGACGTAGTAGCCGCCTTCTCCGAGCTTCGCATCGACCATTCTCGAGATGTCCGTCGTCGTCCTTATCCCGACCCTGTACTCCTTCGACTTGATATTCGAGATCTTGTCAAAATAGCCGATCGCCCCGTCCCGTACCAGGATCAGGTTCGTGCCCACGTCTCTGGCCTCGTAGAGATTGTGCGAAGAATAGAGGACGATCCTGTCCTTCGACAGGCGCAGGAGTATGTCGCGTATCTCCTTCGAGACCGCTGGGTCGAGGTTGGAGGTGGGCTCGTCCAGCAGGTACAGGTCCCGCTCCCTCAGGAAGACCTTTGCGATGGACACCCTCTTCTTCTGGCCCTGAGACAGGTCCGAGACCTTCTTGTCCTTCAGCTCCTCGAGGCTCAGCAGGGAGAGAACCTCGTCCGCATTGCCGCCCTCTATCCTGGCGTAGAAGTCGAGGGCGCCACGTACCGTCATCTCTTCGGGTACGGCATTGTAGTGCGACAGGTAGTTGATCCTCTTCCTGGCTTCCCTGGACCGAGTCAGGTCTTCGCCGTCGAACGACACTTCTCCTGAATAGGGCTTCAATATCCCCGCGATTGTCCTGAACAGGGTGGTCTTCCCCGCACCATTGGGCCCCAGGACGACGTAGATTGCGGACTCTTGCGCCTTGAAGGTGATGTTGTGGAGGACCGGCCTTCCTCCGTATCCCGAGTTCACGCCAGCGAGTTCAAGGGTGTGCAACTCCGGTCTGTCTTCTCCTCTCCGGCATCGCTTCATA
>Ga0326727_10028264_pt1 | contig 10215 bp, 5 predicted proteins | sample MB2enrmetagenome_FD_207643 | JGI IMG/M metagenome (GOLD analysis project Ga0326727, IMG submission 207643) | Lab enriched peat soil microbial communities from McLean, Ithaca, NY, United States - MB29MY | ecosystem: Environmental > Terrestrial > Soil > Wetlands > Peat | place: USA: New York...
GGGCGCCTGGGAGTTTCCCGCAAAGAGTATCGACAGACCGGGCATGTAACGGCGTTGTAAAGCGGAAGCGCCGTTGGATTTGCTAAGGTTTTGCCATGCATAGGCAAGTTCTGTCGACGATTGCCGGCGCGGCTCTGCTCCTGGGGCAGTGGTCGCTTGCGGCGCAGACGGTCGATCTGCCCACGAGCAAGCAGTTGATCGGGGAGATTCCGGGGCATCCGCGGCGGTTGAACAGCCTGCCGATGTCAATGGCCGTCTCTCCGGACGGGCGCTACGTGGTCACGGTGAATGCCGGGTATGGAACCTACGAATCGCAGTACAAGCAGTCGCTGGCGGTGCTGGATACGCGGACGGGCGCGCTTGAGGACTTTCCGGATTCCCGCACCCTGGCCCAAGCTGCCAAGCAGACGCTCTACTCCGGGCTGGCCTTCAGCCGCGACGGAACGCGCGTGTACGCAAGCATGGGCTCGACCTCAGATCCGCTCGGCGACGGAAAAGACAAGACCGGCAGCGGCGTGGTGGTGTACAGATTCACGGCCGGCAAGATCGCGCCGGAGCGCATGATTCCCTTGCCGCTCCAGCAACTGGCTCCAGGGCGGAAGACGAGGCTGATCGGCGAAAAAGAGGGCGACAAGGGGGTGCCGTTCCCGGCGGCGATCGCGGCGATCGGCGGAGCGGCGGGCGCTGAAAAGCTGCTGGTGGCCGGCAATCTCTCAGACGATGTTCTGCTGCTCGACGCCGCCAGCGGCGCAATCGAGAAGCGCTTCGATCTCTCCGAAGGCGATGCCGTGCCGTCAACCTATCCCGTTGCGCTGGCGGTGTCAAAGGACGGCGCGCGGGCCTTCGTCGCGCTGTGGAATGCCTCCGAGGTGGTGGAACTGGATCTGGCCAGGGGAACGGTGGGGCGCAGGCTGGCTCTTCTCAAACCCTCCAGCCCGGTGGCTCCGGGGACGCACCCCTGCGCGCTGGAGTTCTCGCCGGACGGAAAGACCCTGTACGTGGCGCTGGCCAACCGCGATGCCGTCGCGGCCCTGAACCTGGGCGCGGGGCGGTTCTCGGTGAAAGGGTACTTCGATACCCGCCTGCCGGGGCAGAGCTACTTCGGCGCCGAGCCCGAGGCGCTGGCGGTCAACGCCGACGGCAGCCGCCTGTATGCGGCGAATGCAGCCAGCGATGCCGTCGCGGTCATCGATACCGGGAAGCTCACGATGAAGGCGTCGAAGCAGGGTATGGTAGAGCCGATCGGCTTCATGCCCACGGAATGGATGCCCATGTCGATGGCGTTTATCCCATCGGCATCCGGCGGAACGCTCTATGTGGCCACCGCCAAGGGCAAGGGCACCGGGCCGAACAACTTCCCCCAGCGAGAGACGGAGGAGACGAGGCAGAGAAAGTTCCACAAAGCCACGACCTACATCGGGACTCTGCTCTATGGCTCGCTGGCCACGCTGGATGCGGCCGGGATCGAGCGGGATCTGCCGCGATGGACCTCGGTGGTGATGGAGTCGAACCGGATGAAAGCCGCCGCGGAGACGATCGCCTTTGCCGGTGAAGCGCCAAACCCGATCAAGCACGTGATTTACATCATCAAGGAGAACCGCACCTACGACCAGATCTTCGGCGACCTCAAGAGGGACGGCAAGCCGGTGGGCAACGGCGACCCCAGCCTGACCATGTATGGCGAGGCGATTACGCCCAACTTGCATAAGCTGGCCCTGCGGTTCGGCGTGCTGGATAACTTCTTCGACTCGGGCGAGGTGAGCGGCGACGGGCACGTGTGGTCGACGGCGGCCATCGGCACGGATTACCTGGAGAAGACCTGGCAGCAGGAGTATCGCGGAGGCCAGCGAACCTACGACTGGGAGGGCGCGGTCGCGGAGGACTATCCGCTGCTGCAGAAGATTCCGGATGTGAGCGAGCCGGCCAGCGGCTATCTGTGGGGCAATCTGGCCGCGCACGGCAAGAGCTACTACCACTTCGGCGAGTTCATCTCGACCACGTTTTGCAACGAGGCGCGCGTCGCGGATCCGAAGATGGGGCCGCTGATGCAGGGCCGCGACTGCAAGCGCAAGGCGATCGAGCCGGGCGAGGCGCTGCCCGCCGAGTGGGGCGGCGGCGTGAACAAGTGGCCGTGGCCGATCCCGCTGATCGCCGCCAACGTGGCCACCAAGCCGGAACTGGTTGGTCACTTTGCCGCCGAGGCGCCGGACTTCAACCTGGCGGTTCCGGATCAGGTGCGGGTGGAGGTTTTCCTGCGGCATTTGAAGGAGTGGGTCGCCGACAAGGAGCAGGGCAAGGACTCCATGCCGGAGTTCGTGATGCTTCGGCTGGGCAACGACCACACCGCCGGAACCAAGCCCGGCGGACCGACGCCGAAGTCCTCGGTGGCCGATAACGATCTGGCGGTTGGGCGCGCGGTCGAGGCCGTCTCGCAGTCGCCATTCTGGGACGATACGGCGTTCTTCATCCTCGAGGACGATGCGCAGGACGGCGGCGATCACGTGGACGCGCACCGCAGCCTGGCGCTGGTCATCAGCAAGTACTCCCCGCGCGCCGCCGATGGCGGGCCTTTTGTGGACAGCCGCTTCTACTCGACGGTCAGCGTGGTGCGCACCATCGAGACACTGCTCGGGCTGCCTCCCATGAACAACAACGATGCCTTGTGCTCGATGATCTCAACGCTGTTTACTGGCCGCGGCGATCAACCGGCCTACGCGGCGGATTACTCCAACCGCGATAACGGCCTGATCTACACGGCCAACGCCAAGACCGCTCCCGGCGCCAAGGAGAGCATGAAGATGGACTTTCGCCACGCCGACCGCGCCAACGCGCAAAAGCTGAACGTGATTCTATGGAAGGACGCCATGGGCTCGGCGCCGGTGCCCGCCACGCTGAGAGTGCGCAGGAGGAAGACCGCGAGAGACGACGACGATTAGCGGCAGCTGAAGGCATTTGAGGGCGTCAGGTGGCTTTTCAAGGTTGAAGTGGCGGCGGTTCAGTGGCTGAATCTGGCTGACCTTGGGAGTTCGGAGCGAGGCGGCAAGCCACGCCCCTGTGACTGGAACCAGCGAGCGGCAGACGACCCCCAGACCCGGCATTTCAATTGTTTGTGCTATGCTTGGCGGCAAATCCTGGAACGGTGGGTTGACGCAATCATGAGAATCTGCCTGAGGCGAGCATTGCCCGTTTTGGCTCTGTGCGTGTTTTCCTGGGCAGCGGGTGCGCAGACGAACCGGGATTCAGGTTGCACGCTCGCTCCTCCTTCCTTCGCCACCAGCGCTCCGAACATGTTCAACGACCGGCAGGAGCAGGATCTGGGAGATGCGCTGGCCGAGTATTTTGAGTCAGCCATGCGGATCGCGCCTCCGCCTGCCGACGATCGGCTGACACGCATTGGAGAGCGGCTGCTGGCTACCTTGCCGCCTTCGGGTCTGCAATACCGTTTTCGAATCTATGAGTCTGGCGAAGTGAACGGTTTTTCTCTGGCCGGCGGCCGGGTTTACATCAGCCGCAAGCTGATTGCCGCCGTTAAAAGCGAAGATGAATTGGCCGGAGTCGTTGCCCATGAGATCGGCCACCTTTCGACCCACCAGACCGCGATAGAAATCACGCGCATCCTTCGCATCCGGCTGGGAGTTGAAGCGGTGACCGACCGCGCGGATATCTTTGCCAAGGTCCACCGGATGATGAATACCGCGGAAAAGCCTCAGGAGGAAGAGAACCGTGAGGACAAGGACGAGCTTGTGGCAGACCACGTGGCGCTGTACGCGATGGAGCGGGCGGGCTATGCGGCGGAGAGCTTTCCCGCGTTCTTCAATCAAGTCTCGATGAACAAGGGCAAGACGGGCAATTGGTTGTCGGATTTCTTTGGGGTGACCCATCAGAGCAGCCAGCGTTATCGCGCGGCTTTGAAGTTGATTGACGCGCTGCCGGCCGGGTGCAAGGGAGGGCAGCCGGACGCAGGCGATGCGTTTCAGGCATGGCAACGGGGGGTGGTGGAAGAACGCGTGAAGACCGTGGCCGTGGGCGTGAGTGGCGACCAACCGCTGAAGCTCGATTCTCCGCTGCGGCCCAGCCTGTGGCGCATACGCTTCAGTCCCAACGGGCTCTACCTGCTGGCGCAGGATGAGGGAAGCGTCACGGTTGTGGATAGGAAAGCCGGTAAGGTCCTGTTCCGGATCGAAGCGCCGGATGTCGAGGCGGCGCAATTCACACCGGATTCAGCCAGTGTGGTCTTCAGCGACAGCAAGCTGCGCGTGGAGCGTTGGAGCGTGGCCACAGGGCAGCGCACTCAGGTGAAGGAGATGGTGGTTTACGACGGCTGCAACCAGTCGCTGCTTTCACCGGACGGCAGGACGCTGGTATGCACCAGCGTGAGTTTGAAGGACGGGCTGACGCGCGTTGGCCTCCGGCTCCTCGATGTCGAGAGCGGCAAGCCGGTTTACGACAAGCCCGCCTTTTTTGAAGACAGCGCATTTACGCCGGTTTCCGACATGGTTTATTGGGCACTGAGGGAGATGGCGGGAGCCGGCCTGGCGACCTTGAAGACCTCGCCCGATGGCAAGTATCTGCTGGTTGTGGTGCGACAGCACGCGCTGGCCTACGACCTGAAAAACAGGCAGCAAGTGGCGTTGGGTGGGAAACTCAAGGATCTTGAGCAGAGAGAGATGAGTTTTCTGGGTCCGGATCAGCTCCTGGTGGTGGGCGCGGCCAAGGGCAAGGATCTGTATGAGGCGCGGATTCTAACGTTCCCGGATGGGCAAGTGGTGAAGGACACGCTGATCGGCGACCAGCAGATAGAATCTGTTACCCAGGGACGGGCACTGATAGCGCGGCCACTGAAGAATTATGCGGCGGGCATCCTGGACCCCAGCCAAGGGAAGTTTTTGGCGGCGGCAAAGCTCCCCGCCATGGACGCGTGGGATCAATCTGTGGCCACGGAGAATGTATCCGGCGGCATAGCGGTCGGCCAGATCGGCGGCGGAGAAGTCATGCGGATTCCGCTCTCGTTGGGGTCTCTTCCCAATCCGCGAGCCGCGGTGTTTTCGCCAGACGGCAAGTTTCTGGCTGTCTCAGTGAAGAGCCGCGGAGAGATTTGGGACCTGGAAACGGGCAAGCAGATCGGCTTGTTCCGTCCCTTCCGCAGTGCTTGGATCGATGATGAGGATCGTCTGTTCCTTCAGTTCCCCAAGTTCCTGGACAAAGATCCCGCGGAGGTGCGCTTCGCGCTGCCTTCGTTGGAGACCAAGGAATTCGGCAAATACGACGACGACGATTGGCAGTACCACGATCTTCAGTATCGTCTCAAGCCCCTTGGCAAGGACAAAGCAATCAGCCGACGTGCCACGCTGGAAGTCAAGAAGATGGAGTCGCAGGCGACGGCTTGGACACGGGACTATCAGCACGAGACTCCGGCAATCTGGCCGGCGGAAGACGGACGGCTGGTGCTGGCATGGGATCTGAGCAATGACACAGCCAAGGCGGAAATCAAGAGTCTGCCGGCATTGCAGCGCCAGATGGATGCGCTTGGCGACAACAAGAAAGGGATACTGATCGAAACCGTGGTTCCAGAGACCGGCGCCCCATTGGAGCAGGTAATCATTCCCGAGACGGACCTCACGCAGGGAAGGAACGACATGCGCCGGGCGGTGGTTTCAGGGGAATTTGTGCTGGCGCATGGCGAGCATGACAACACGGTGATTTACCGTCTGGATGGCGGCGCCAAGGTGGGAGAGTTTTTTGGGTCGCCGGTTGCGACCGATGCGGCCACAGGGCTGATTGCGGCCGTCAACCGCGAGGACGAGATTCTGCTTGTGGACGAGCGCAGCGGCAGGGAATTGAAGCGCTTCACGCTGGGGTCGCCGGTGAGAACGGCGCGGATTGCGACTGGCCAAAAGAAGGTGCTTCTGGTATTGACCGCCGACCAGGTAATCCACCGGCTCCCCCTGCCTGAGTAAGGGGTTGCAGGATCGCCACTTCCGGCAACCTGATGAGGAGTTGACGGTTACGCCAGCTCCACTTCGATCTTCTTGGCTTCGGGGTCCAGCTTGACGATCTTGAAGGTACGGACCTGGCCCGCGCCGAGCGGCTCGGGTTTGGGTTGGGCGGGGGCGCTCCCTTTCCAGCGGGCTTTTAGCATCGATCCGAGAGACGACAGGTCGGGCTTGCCGGCCGGTATGGGTTCGGGTTTGAATTCCGTGCGTGGCCCGGCATTCGCCGCGGCCGGAGCCTGGCTGGGGGTGGCGAAGGGGGTGCGGCAGATGGCGCGGATGCCGTCGCCCAGCTCGACGTGGGCCAGGGTTGCGGACTGCTCGACGACGCGGCCGCTGACCACATCTCCCGCCTTGTGCTCGGCGATGTACTCGTCGATGTGGGTGGGAATGAGCTGCTTGATGCTGAGCTTGACCTGGCGCTTTTCGGGGTCGATGGCCAGGACCTGAGCTTTGACCACCTGTCCCACGCGCAGCACGTCCTGGGGATGGTTGATGCGCTTGTCGGCGCTGATCTCGCTGATGTGGACCAGGCCCTCGATGCCGTCCGTTACCTGCACGAAGGCCCCGAAGTTCATCAGCTTGGTGACCGGGCCTTCAATCTGCGCGCCCATGGGGAACTTGCGCGGGGCTTCGATCCAGGGGTCGGCGAGGGTCTGCTTGAGGCCGAGGGAGATGCGGCGCTCTTCGGGCTTGACGGAGAGGATGACGGCGTCGACGCGGTCGCCCGCCTTGAGAATGTCGCCGGGATGGCGGACCTTTTTGCCGTAGGTCATCTCCGAAATGTGGATGAGGCCTTCGACGCCGGGCTCGATCTCGACGAACGCGCCGAAGTCGGCGATGCGGGTTACGGCGCCCGAGATGCGCTGGCCGGCGGCGAGGCGCTCGGGAACCTTGTCCCAGGGCTCGGGCTGGAGCTGCTTGAGGCCGAGAGAGATCTTCCTGGTCTCGGGATCGATCTTGAGGATGCGGAGCTGGAGCTGCTGGCCGACGGAGAGCGCGTCTTCAGGCTTGGCGATGCGGCTGTGGGCGATGTCGCTGACGTGGAGCAGGCCGTCGATGCCGCCCAGATCGATGAACGCGCCGTAAGGCACGAGGCTGCGGACGGTGCCGCTGACGGTGTCGCCTTCCTTCAAGGCCTCGCGGCGGGTCTGGATGAGGCCGCGGGCCTGCTCTTCAAGAACGATGCGGCGATCGACGACCACGTTCTCGTCGGTGACGTCGAGCTTGGTGATGCGGCAGTTGATCTCGGTTCCGACCAGCTTTTCCAGCTCGGCGGCGTCTTTGGCTCCGCTGCGGCTGGCGGGCATGAAGGCGCGGACGCCGATATCGACCGAGAGGCCGCCCTTGATGACTTCGGTGACGGTGCCGACGACGGCCAGCTTCTCGGCGAAGGCCGTTTCCAGGGCGGACCAGTCGCGGGGCTGCGCAACGCGGAACCGGGAGAGCTCGTAGTAGCCCTCCTCGTTGCGGCCGGTGACGGAGACCGGGAAGCTGTCGCCGATCTTTACGGCTTCGGCGTTGTCGTCAAAGGCGGAGCGCGGCAGAACGCCCTCGGTTTTGTAGCCGATGTCGAGAAAGATCTGATCGGCGGAGAGAGAGACGACGGTGCCCTGCAACTGCCTTGCGCCCGGCTCGCCCTTGTGGGAGTGGGTGCGCTCGAAGGCTGAGAGCAGGTCGGCGAAGGACTCCGCGGGCTCGGCGATCTCGCCGGGGGCGCGCTCGGGAGCGGATTCAGGACGGTTGTCGTTGGTCATGATGTTTACTAAATCATTGTCCCACGATTCAACGGCGGGTGGTGGACGCGGGGCCGGGCTGGTAGACACCGGTTGGGCTGGGGAGCGAGAATGGCGGTTCACGCGGAGGGCGTTCCGATGGCGCAAACGATGACGCGGAGGGGATTTGTGCGGCTGGGGGCAGGCGCGGTGGCGGCGGGAGCGGCGATGAAGGCGACGCTGCTGGAACCGGCGGCGATGAGGGCCCAGACCGTTGGCGGCGGAGGTTCCGGCGGGGCGACTGGGCGGAAGATTCGCTTCGTCTCGATCGGCACGGGGATTCGCGGATGCGACCTGCTGCGGTCGGCGCGGGCGGTGCCCACGGGCGAGTGCGTAGGCGCGGCGGACCTTTACCGGACGCGCCATCAGGCGGCCAAGGAGGCCTGGGGCGCGGAGATTCCCACCACGGGGGATTACCGCGCGCTGCTGGATCGCAAGGATGTGGACGCGGTGTTTGTGGCCACCAGCGACCACCATCACCGGCGGGTTACGCTGGATGCGATTGCGGCGGGTAAGGACGTGTACTGCGAGAAGCCGATCTCGCACAGCGCGGCCGACGGGACGGCGATGGTGGAGGCGGTCGAGGCGGGCAAGCGCATCTTCCAGGCCGGGAGCCAGCGCGTGAGCTCGATTCTCTACAAGAAGGCGGCGGAGATCTACCGCTCGGGGCGGCTGGGCGAGGTGCACTGGATCGATGCGCACATCAACCGCAACTCGCCGGGCGGGGCGTGGGTTTATCCGATTCCACCCGACGCCAGCCCGGAGACGATCAACTGGAAGGAGTTTCTGGTGGACGCGCCGCAGCGGCCCTTCGACCCGGCGCGCTTCTTCCGCTGGCGGTGCTTTGCCGACTACGGCGCGGGGCTGGCCGGAGATCTGTTTGTGCACCTGCTGTCGGGGATTCAGGGGATTACCGGCATGAATGCCGTGGCCAGCCGGGCCTATTCGAGCGGCGCGATCTACCACTTCAACGATGGGCGGGACTTTCCGGATCTGCTGGAGACGGTGTACGACTACCCGGAGATGCAGGTGCACCTGCACTGCAACCAGAACAACAACGACGGCGACGACCGGATCGGCATCTTCGGGTCGCTGGGAACGCTCGTGGTGGCGGGAAACTCGCTAACCTTTACCCCGCAGGACGTGAGGCCGCGCTTTGAGAGCTACGGCTGGAACGGAATGACGGCGGCGCAGAAGAAGCAGGGGCTGGAAGAGTGGAACGCCGCGCATCCGGCTCCGCCCGCGGCGCTGGGCGAGACGGAGAGCTACGTGCTGCCGCCCGGCTACGACGACACCGCGGATCACATTGCCAACTTCTTCAGCGCCGTGGAGACGCGGGAGCATGTGGTGGAGGACGAGGTCTTCGGCAACAACGCGGCCATCGGCTGCCACCTGGCGAATTACTCCTACTTCCATCGCGCGGTAGCGGTGTGGGATGCGGCGGCAAAGACCATCAAGGGCTGAGCGGCCTGCCAGGGAGGACCGGCAAATGAGCTTTCTTTCGCGGAGGAGTTTCTTGAAGGCTACGGGTGCGATGACGGTGGCGGCGTGCGGCGTTGATCGTATGGGAGCGGCGCCGCTTCGGCTGCCCATCGGGTTGCAACTTTACAGCGTGCGCGAGCTGCTGCCCAAGGACTTTGACGGGACGCTCGGCGAGGTGCGCGAGGCGGGCTATACCGAGGTGGAGGCGGCGGGCTACTACGACCACACGGCGGCGGAGTTTCGCAAGGCCATGGATCAGGCCGGGCTGCGCTGCGTCAGTACGCATCATGGGCTGGGCGCGCTGCGCCCGCAGCTTGACCAGCTGATCGAATATGGGCATCGACTGGGTCTGGAGTACATCATCTGTCCCTCGCCGGTGCGCCGCGACCCCGCGCTGAAGGGCGCGCTCGACCTGGACGACTGGCGCTGGGTGGCGGGCGAGCTGAACCGCATCGGCGAGAAGGTGAAGGCCGCGGGCATGATCTTCGGCTATCACAACCACGGGCCGGAGTTCGGCGCGGAGGGCGGCGTGGTCTTCTATGACGAGCTGCTGCGGCTCACCGATCCCAAGCTGGTGGTCTTCGAGATGGATTGCGGCTGGGTAGCGGCCGCCGGGCGCAACCCGGTGGACTATCTGGGCAAGACGCCGGAGCGCTTCCCGCTGCTGCACGTCAAAGACATGGTGAAGGGTGCGAATGGGCCGTTCCATTCGACGGTGATGGGCCGGGGGGTGGTGGATTACCGGCCGATTCTGCGCGCGGCCACCGGCCTCAAACACTACTTCATCGAGCAGGAGGAGTTCGACATCGACCCCATGGAGGCGCTGCGGCTGGACGCGGAGTACATGCGCAAGCTGGATGTGTGATCGCCCTCGCGCTCAGAAAGCCTCCGATTAAGTCGATGTTTTGAAAGGGCACGACTTCAGTCGTGCCGCAAATGGCCAGTTTAGACTTCGGCTTTAGCCGCTG
>Ga0326727_10028267_pt1 | contig 10214 bp, 9 predicted proteins | sample MB2enrmetagenome_FD_207643 | JGI IMG/M metagenome (GOLD analysis project Ga0326727, IMG submission 207643) | Lab enriched peat soil microbial communities from McLean, Ithaca, NY, United States - MB29MY | ecosystem: Environmental > Terrestrial > Soil > Wetlands > Peat | place: USA: New York...
ACCGAGGGATTTTCTGACACAAAAATCTTCGCCTGGAAAAAACGCCGACTTACAGAGGTGGCGCGGCAGCGGAACAAGGTTTTTGCACCCCGCACAAGCGCGGTTCCCAGGACTGCCAAAGCTTTGGAGTTCGAAGTTAGTGCGAAATGGCCCCCCAAGGCTGATTTCGAAATAGAGAGTGCCTCCTGTTAACCAGAGAACGCGGTTTCGGACATGGAGGCCCGGAACCATGTTTTTCTCGAACTTTCGTATCATTATGGGGAGCAGTAACTTACGAAAGGCCGACTCTCTGTTTCAATTTCGAAATGAGTCGTGCACGGGGAGGCAGGAGATCAAGGCGCTGCACGATTCGTATCTGCTGGTGAACAAGAACGTGCCGGCCACTGCGGCCAAGGGCCGCATCTTCATCAGCAAGGCCGTGATCGTACTGTCGCTGGCGAAGAAGAACCGGGACGCCGATCATTTGCAAAACTTCGTCTATGACCAGAGCAAGATCGACGCCGCACGGCTCGCCGCCGATCTGCGTCACTATGCGACCGTCGCGGTCGATAACATACACGTTGGCTACGTTTTTTTCGTATCCGAACTGCTTTACAACCAAACCGTCCCAATCGAGCATCACGGAATAAGCGAGTTGCTTTCGAAACGCCGCGCGAAAGATGCCGCGAAAAGGTTTTGCAATCATTGAAACGTCCGCTATGCCGTCGATGTCGATTTGCTTACCGTAGCGGTCGTAGAGAAGCTGAACCCACGGCGCGAGCTGCGCCGAGCCGTCGCGATTCGCAACAGTCATCACAGTGACTTTGGCTTTGGGAAAGTTATAGGTGCGTGTCTTTGCGTCCTGGTCAGTGAGTTCAAAGTTGGTAAGCTCTCTCATAGGCGCGGCAGCGAAGCCAATTGCATGGAGAACGAGGAGAATGAGCAGCGCGCGTTTCATACTGGTTGAGTTTCAAGATAAGATCGGCCTTTCCAAACCGTGGGGCGTCGCCTGCGTGACCGAAAAAATGCAAACCACTGAATCGCCAGCAATCCACAGATGCCTATGGGATGCAGGAGAGCGCTGCAATAAGGTTGGCGGAATCGCTTAACGGCTAGCAGCCTGGGAAGCAATGCGGTTGCCGTTCCGAAAAGCGAGAAGATCAGTCCAAGCGGCGAGGCCTGCGCTTGCAGGCACGTCACCGTGAGCCCGAAGAGCGGGAGAATTTGTCCGCCGAAAAGCAGCAGCGTTGCCGGGCCTATTAATTGAGGCGATGCGAGACCTTCGTGCGCGTTCCTCCCAAGGCCCCGCCAGACGTCGGAGTTTGTCAGGAACATCCGGCAAACGGCGACGTCGGTGGCGTCGAACAGGTCTGTGCGGAACCCGGCGGAGCGAAAAACGCGAGGCAGCTTCGCGCCGTCGTGCAAAGACTCGCGGATGACACAGTGTCCCCTGCACTCCTGATAGGCTTCGCGCCGCGCGATAAAGAGTTGGCCACAACCTGCGGAGCAAGCCGGGTCCAAGGTGGCTCGCATCCGCTGGATCGGGAGGATTCCGAGCATCACGAAATGGATGAGCGGAATAAGCAAGCGCTCGGAAAAAGTCTTCATTTCCTGGCGTGGTATGCCGCTCGCGAGCGCGGCACCGCTTATCTCCATGAAAGCGGACATCCGCGCCAGCGCATCGGGTTCCAGCCTTACATCGGCATCGATGAAGACAAGCAGGGGATGACGCGCGAGCCGTGAAAGCAAATGACATGCGTATTGTTTTCCACACCAGCCAGGGGGTAGTGGCGAAGCGGTTTCCAGGCGAACGCGAGGATCGGTGGCAGCGAGGTTTCGGACGATTGCCGCAGTGCGATCCGTGGAGCCATCGTCGAGTACGATAACTTCGAGATTGACGTCCTCATTTTTCAAAACCGAACGCACTGCGAAAGCGATGTTGGTCTCTTCGTTACGGGCCGGAATAAGGACGGAGCAGCTTGGACGAAGCTGGCCAGCCCTTGGGAGCGGCGCATAAAGAGCGAGATTGCGCAAAAACAAAACCGCTGGAATCAACGCCAGAATACAGCTTACTGCGGCGGCCCAAATGACCATTGCGCATTCTCCGGTTGATGTTCCCGAATGTATTCGACGCCCGTGATCCACGACCGCAGCCGGCGCCATGCGTCGTACATAGCAGTCACACCGGAAGCCCCCCGATCGAGGACGATCCACTCGGCGGGATCGCGCCGGCAGGACCCAGCGGCCAATTTATCCTGCGTGGCCCCAAGGGAGTCGCCGAAAAATTCCGTCCATTCCCTGGCGCTACGGGTAAGTTCGTCCTTTGGAGTCGTTGCCTCGCCAAATGAAAGGAGAACCTCGGGGCGGGGTTCCGTCCAGAACGCGTACTCGATGACCAGTGGCACAAAAACCGCCTCCTTTATTTGGGAGGCCAATACGCCGATGCCGCGTTGCAATCGAACAGGGCGCTCCCGGACGTCGCTGAATCGCCCCTGTGGCGTGAGCCAAATCATATTATGCTCGGAGGCCAGAATCGCACGACTGGTTTTTAGAAATGACCTCGCCCCGCGAGTTGACCGCGGCTCGACGGGGTAAAAGCCAAGCCAATTGAAAAAACCGTACCGCCGAAGCGCCGCGGCATCAATGGGCGCAAACGCCGTCCGGCTTCTGAAGTAACTTTTCGATAGCTGGAGGCAAACAAGCGGATCCCACCAGGATGCGTGGTTCAGGTAAATAACCAACGGGCGAGAAAGGTCGCGAGGAGGCAGCCCGCTTTTCAAAATCCGAATTGAGTGAAAGTGCCCACCAAGATACCATCGGCTGTAGGCTGCAAAGAAATTGATGAAGCGGGCCGAAACCTTTGGCACCGCCGCAACCGGATATTTTTGCGATTTGCTTTTCATCACGCAACCGCCGGTTCCTGGCTTGCATGGTGCCATGAGGCGGCGTCAGCCGGAGAATCTCGATCAAGTGCATCGGCGGCAATCCAACCCGACATCAGGACCATTGGCATCCCGGGACCAGGATGAGCCGCGCCCCCTGCGAGGTAAAGGCCGCGCAAGTCCGGACTGCGATTGCCGGGTTTGAACGCCCCTAGAAACTTGCCATGACTCGCGAGGCCGTAGATCGCGCCATTGAGCACGTGATAGCGTTCGTGGATGTCCTGCGGCGTCAGGGCGCGCTCAAAGACAATTCGCGATTCAATGTCGGGCATTTGGCCGGTGCGCTTGAGCTTTTCCAAAATCACGCGGCGATACTCGGGCAGCATTTTCTTCCAATCGTGATGCGGGCGCAGATACGGTGCGTGGACCAGTACGTAGAGCGCCTCACCACCCTCCGGCGCAGTCCCTGGCTCCGTGCAGGATGTCGCGGCGAGATAGCATGTCGGGTCGGGGGCGGGTTCGCCCTTTTTGTAAATCGAGTCGAATTCCTCATGCGGGTCGCGGCTGAAGACGAAGTCGTGATGCGCGAGGTGTTCATACCGCTGCTTAAGTCCGAGGTAGAGCACGACACCGGAGCAAGCGGGTTCGTAACGGCGCCGGCCCTCAAACGCAGCCCCGATCGAACCGCCGATCAACTCGCGGTGCGTGCGGACTGAGTCGCAGTTCGACACGACGGCGCCGATCGCGATCTCCTCGCCCGATTCGGTACGAACGCCAGAGACTTTGCCTCCGCGCGAGAGGATTCGTTCGATTTTTGTCTCCATGCGGAACTCGACGCCCAACTCTGTTGCCAGCTTAACAAGCGCAATCGGCACTGCCCGCGTCCCCCCGACCGGGTACCACACTCCTTCATCCGTCTGCATGTGCGCGATACCGCAGAGCACCGCCGGCGAACCGTAGGGCGAAGAGCCGACGTACTGCGTGAAGTGATCAATCATTTGCGCCACGCGCGGGTCGGGTGTGAACGCACGAACCGTATCCGCTACGGAGCGGCCCATGCGCATTGCAAGCACATCGCCTAGCATCTTCGGGTTGAACGACGCCTTCCACTTGAACATGTCGCGCAATCCGCCAATGGACTTATAGAAAAAGTGCCGCTGCGAGATTCCGTTCAGGCGTTCGCTATAGTTGATGAATTCACGGTAGCGCGAGCCGGAGTGTGTGCCGGGAGCAAACGTGTCCAGCGCATTTGCCATTGCGTCGGGATTTTGCGCGAGATCGAGCACGGAGCGGTCCTCGAAAAAACAGCGCCACTGCGGATCAAGTCTCACGAGATCGAGATAATCCTCCAGGCGCGCCCCGGCCTCGCTGAAGATGCGGCGGAGCACCGAGGGCATCGTGACAATCGTCGGTCCCATGTCGAAACGGAAGCCGTCGCGGCGAAGTTGCGCGGCCTTGCCGCCGAGCCAGTGGTTGCGTTCAAAGAGGATGACTTTGCGTCCGCGTGCGGCGAGTACACAGGCAGCGGAGAGGCCGGCTAAACCTCCGCCGATGATGCCGATGGGTTTCATGATAGTGTCTTTCTGATTTTGATCTTCTCGATGAGTGAGCCGAAGAATTCGCCGATTGCGGCGAGCCGACGGCGTCCGTGCGCAGCACGGATGTAAGCGGTGAAAAGGTGGATGTCGCCGACCGACGGCTCATCAAGGTGCGCATGTATGCGGCCCCGGCGCACTGCAACGACGTGAGGGAAAGTCATCTCGATCAGACCCTCGTCGCCGCGTGTGGTACCGAATCCGCTGGCCTTCACGCCGCCGAATGGCATTCGCGGATCGGCCGTCGGAACAATGATGTCGTTAATGATGACGAACCCGGTCTTGAGTCGTGCGGCAGTGGCGCGAGCCTTCACTGTATCGCGAGTGAATATCGACGCGCCGAGCGCAAACTTGCCAGCATTCGCGCGATCCACGGCAGCGGCTTCGCTGCCCACGCGTTCGATGAGCAACCGGGGAACACGAGCCGCCTCGAGTCGCGCGAGGAGATCGTCCGCTACGGATCGCGCGACGATAAGCCGGCGCGGAGCGATACAGGTCTCACCGTTGTTTAGCCGTGCAGCGAAGCGGAGCGCGCGCACGACGAGATCAAGATCGGCATCGGCAAAGACTAACACAGCGTCCTGGCCGGAGAGTTCCATCACGGATGGCGTGTTCGTCTCTGCAAGCAGGGAGAGAAGGTCGCGGCCATTTCCAGACGAGCCCGTGAAGATGACCTTATCCACACCGAGGGCGATGGCATCGTGCGCGGCTTCGATGCTCTCATCCAGAACGGTGAGCAGCGCGGGATCGAGACCGGCCTCACGGGTGAGCCGCGCGAGAAGGAGCGCCACCTCGCGGGTGCCGGGTGCGGGTTTGAGCAGCACGGCATTTCCCGCAACCAGCGCGTGCAGCGAATGAACGGCTGGCAGGAAGAGAGGATAATTACCCGGTCCGATCACGAGCACTATGCCGAACGGCTGGCGTAGCACTGTAAACGAGACGCCTTGCATCCATAACGGACGCCCCTTCCTTCCACAATGACGCGGCGCGAGCACCCGAGCCGAACCGCGCTCCAGCCAGTGGCATGCGTCGGCGAGCGGGAGGACTTCGGAAACCAGCTTCTCCGCAATCGGGCGAGCACTGACCTCAGCGGTGACGATTGCAAGGGCCTCCGCGTTCTCCGCGATCAGACGGCGGAGTTCACGAATGACGTGCAGACGTTGAGTAAGCGGTGTCTGCGCCCATCGCAACTGCGCATCACGAGTCTGCGCACCTTTATCGATAGCCGTTTCCTCCGCCGGCTCCATCGTTGCGTTCATAATGCAGCCTCCAGATTCAGTGAAGTGAGTTGCGGCGCGGATGCGCGGTTGGTCGCAGGCGCGATCCCGAGATCGCCGAGCAGCAGGCGGGTACTGATACGCGCTGACTCAAAGATTACCGGCAACCCGCTTCCGGGATGGGTGCCTCCTCCGACCAGGTAAATTCCATCCACATCCTCGAAGCGATTGTGCGGGCGCAGATGCAGCATCTGGTCAAGGCTATGGGCGAGATTGAAGGTGGCGCCGTTGTGAATCTCGTATTTTGAATCCCAGTCATCGGGTGTGACGATGCGCTCGAAGCGGATGCGCCGCTCCACATCGGTGAAACCGGCCTTCGCGATTTGACGGAGCATTTTCGCCCGAAAGCGCTCTCGCTCCTGCGACCAATCGACGTTCGGGTGCTGATGGGTGACTGGCGCGAGCACGTACAGCGCGCTCTTCCCGCGAGGCGCGAGCGTGTGGTCGGTGACACACGCGTTCTGCACATAGAAGGACGGATCGTCTGAGAGCACGTGTTGATTCTCGATCTCGTCAAGATTGCGCGCGTAGTCGGTGGCGATGTGGATATTGTGATGCGGGAGATCGAACTCTCCATCGACACCGAGGTACATCATGAAGGTTGAGCAGGAGAATTTCTTGCGGGCGATCTTGCGGTCGGTCCACTGGCGGCGCAGGCGGTCGGGCACGAGGCGCTTCATCGCGCGGGCGAAGTCTGCGTTGACGACGATTGCGCCTGCTTTTTCAACGCCTGCGGCAGTGCGTACTCCGATGGCGCGGCGGCCCTCGAAGAGCACCTCCTCCACGGGGGAATCGGTGCGAATCTCGACGCCGAGGCGCTCGGCAACGCGGGCCATTGCGGCCGTTACGGCCGCGCAGCCGCCAATCGGATGGAACACGCCGTATTCATATTCAAGAAAAGAGAGGATTGAGAAAAGGCTTGGGCAACGGAATGGCGACATGCCCAGGTATTTTGACTGAAAGCAGAAGGCCAGACGGACTCGCGCATCGCGAAAAAAGCGCCCGAGGTAGGTCTCCACCGATTGATGCGGCCGAAGCATTGGGAGAAGCTTGAGAAGCCGCATATTGATAATGTCCTGCCAGCCCAGGAAAGGAGTCTCAAGGCACGGCTCCATGCGCTGCAGCTTGGTGCGATTTTCATCCAGGAAACGCCGGAAGCCCGGCGCGTCGTCCGGCGAGATGGTGGCGATCTGCCGCTCCATGCGCTCGATATCCGGCGTCGCGTGCATCTCTCCGCCCTCACCGAAGATGATCCGATATTGTGGGTCGAGCCGCACCATTTCCACCTCTTCACGCAACGACGTTCCGGCAGCTGCGAATATCTCATCGAGGACGCGTGGGTAGAGGAAGAAGGTCGGCCCGAGGTCGAACTTGAATCCATCCGCCTCGATAGACGACGTGCGTCCACCGAGCGTTGGCAGGCGCTCAAGAACTTTCACTTTCACCCCCGATGCGGCGAGAAGAATGGCCGACGCGAGACCGCCTGGTCCCGCGCCGATAATAATGACGTCTTTGCTCATGGTCTTGGATTCAGGTTGAAAGCACGGATCAAAATTTCGTCCTTAGCCCGCATGCGCGAAGGGCACACCAGCCACGCACGGATTCGATGGCGACAAAGGCCGACGACGCGCTGAGAGCAATCCCGGCAGTGCGCGACTGAGGCCACAGGAGGAATGCCGCGACGCCCAATGCGAGGGCGCCAATTCCGCGAATTACGCGGCCTTTCGTGTCAAGGTTTGGATGGAGGAAAGACATCGGTTTCAGCATAAGAATGGTGAACTGCACGGATGTATGTCTAATCTGTGTCAAAATATTGTCAAACTGAAATTAGACATTATTTCAGCATAATCACGATTTAAGGTTGCTTTTGTCGAAGTTGTGTCGAAATATATCGAGCCATGGGCTCCTCCTTTTCCATCCAAGCCGTCGCCGAGCGCACCGGCCTCACGCCTCATGTCATCCGGGCTTGGGAACGGCGATATGGCGCGATCAAACCGGAGCGTTCGGCGGGTAAGCACCGGCTCTATTCCGAGGCGGAAATCGAACGGCTTGTGATTTTGAATCGTGCCGTACGCAGCGGGCACAGCATCGGAAAAATTGCGACGCTACCTACCACTGATTTGAATGCATTGATCGCCAACCATCCGGTGCCGGAACGCAGCGAAATCGCTCCCGGCCTTGAAGATGCCGGCGCTCCGTTACGGGAAGAGGCCATTGCCGCGGTGAGGCGATTCGACGGCGCGGGGTTGGAGGCCACGCTGCGCCGGGCGTTGGTTTCGCTCGGGCATCAGGGGCTGCTCAGGCTCGCTGTCGCCCCGCTGGCTCAGGAAATTGGCGACCGCTGGCGCTCGGGCGACCTGACTGCGGCCCACGAACATTTTTTCACGGCCGGGATGAAAGCCTTTCTGGGCGATATGACAAGGCAACTCACGACGCCGGCCCATGCGCCTCGCATCATCGTAACCACACCCGCCGGGCAATTGCATGAACTAGGCGCGTTAATGGCTGCGGCTACTGCAACAAACCTCGGCTGGCAGGCGATTTACCTTGGAGCGAATCTGCCCTCGCATGAGATCGCTGGTGCTGTGCTTCGCAATGAAGCCACCGCCGTCGCCCTTAGCATCGTCTATCCAGAGGACGACCCAATTCTCCCTCGCGAACTCACAGACCTCGCGGGCGCGCTCCCTTCAAGCGTGCGGATACTCGCCGGCGGGCGGGCGGCACGCGGATATTTCGAGACGCTCGTCCGCATCGGCGCCCTATACTCGGAGAACCTGAGCGAATTCGGCTCACAACTCGACGGGTTGCGCCGCATCGGGCAGCGAATCGTGGCAACCGATAAGGGAGCGCGATCATGAAAATCCGTGACCTATGCCGCGAACTCTGGCTCCCGCGTCCACCCGGAGAAATCTTCCCGTTTTTTGCCGACGCCGCGAACCTCGAAATTCTTACTCCGCCGTGGCTGAATTTTCAGGTCCTCACCAAGCAGCCGATCGAAATGCGAGTCGGAGCGATAATCGACTATCGCCTCCGCATTCATGGCCTGCCGTTGCGCTGGCGGAGCGAAATCACGGCATGGGAACCGGGCCACCGCTTTGTGGATGAGCAGCGCCACGGTCCATACCGGCTCTGGCTCCATGAACACACTTTCGATTTACGTGACGGCGGAACGCTCTGTCGTGATCATGTCCGCTACGCCATTGCGTTCGATTTTCTCGTTCACCGGCCACTCGTCCGGCCCGATATAGAGCGCATTTTCGCCTATCGGCAGGAGAAGCTGCGACAGATGTTCGCGCCAGAACTCAAACCGATTCCTTGCAAATGAAAAAACTACTAATCGCCATCGCGGCCTCCGCGGCCATTGGAATATTCTGGTTCGTGTCTAATTCGCGCGCCGCCACCAGAACACCCGGATACAAAGTCATCCGCACGGACGGCAGGTTTGAGATTCGCGATTACCCGGAACTAATCGTGGCAACGACAGCCATGGAGGGCGATGAAATGAATCGCAGCTTCGGCCAGTTGTTCCGGTTTATAACGGGCGGTAATGCGACCGGAGAGAAGATTGAGATGACGTCGCCCGTCCTTGTTAACACATTGAAATCCAAGAAATCGATGAGCTTCATCATGCCGGAAAAAGCTGTGGCAAAAGGTCTGCCGAAACCGGCTGATGACCGCGTCAGCTTGGGTAAAATAGATTTGGCGCGATATGCCGTGATACGTTTCGGCGGCAGACGCTTGGCGGCAAACGAAAAGAATGCAATCGAGCTACTCAAGACATGGCTGGCCGAGCAAAAGATTGCCGAAAATGGCGACCCTATCCTTGCCTACTACGATCCGCCGTGGACGCCTGTTTTCTTGCGACGCAATGAAGTGATGATCCAAATCGGAAGGACCGCTCGATAAGCCCCGCTAAATCCAGTCTGCACGGAATGTCACAGTCCGAGCCGCCGCTAATTCTGGTGACCGGAGTCACCGGGTATATTGGCGGACGGTTGGTGCCACGGCTGCTGGATGCCGGGTTCCGGGTGCGATGCATGGCGCGAGACGCCTCCCGCCTGCAGGGGAGGGCATGGCGCAGTCGGGTCGAGGTGGTCGAGGGCGACGTGCTCAGACCGGACTCGCTCACCGGAGTAATGCGCGGGGTTTCCGTTGCCTACTACCTCGTGCATAGCCTGGGCGCGGGATCTGATTTCTCCGAACGCGACCTGCGGGGCGCACGGAATTTTGGCAGCGCGGCAAAAAGCGAGGGGGTGCAACGGATCATTTACCTAGGAGGACTAGGTAATCCGGCAACGCAACTTTCCGCTCATCTGCGCTCGCGACATCAGACGGGAGATGCCTTGCGGGAGAGCGATCTACCGATCACCGAGTTTCGGGCCGGGGTGATCGTCGGTTCGGGAAGCTTGTCCTTTGAAATGATCCGCTATCTCACCGAACGGGTGCCGGTGATGATTTGCCCTCGCTGGGTTTATACCCGA
>Ga0326727_10028268_pt1 | contig 10214 bp, 7 predicted proteins | sample MB2enrmetagenome_FD_207643 | JGI IMG/M metagenome (GOLD analysis project Ga0326727, IMG submission 207643) | Lab enriched peat soil microbial communities from McLean, Ithaca, NY, United States - MB29MY | ecosystem: Environmental > Terrestrial > Soil > Wetlands > Peat | place: USA: New York...
CGCGGTAAAATCTACCCATGCGTTGGCTCGCTATACTGGCAGCGATGGCCTCTGCTGTTTCCGCCGCCGAAATCAAAATCGATCACGTGACCGTCGCCGCACACGACGTCAAGAAGCTCCAGGCCGCTCTCTCCTCGGTGGGCATCCCCAGCGTGTATGGCGGCGCGCACACCAACGGCGCCACGGAGATGGCCCTCACCAGTTTCCCCGATGGCTCCTACTTGGAACTGATGGGGCTGCAGGCCAATGCCGGGCCGCAGCTCGTGGAGGAACATCCCTGGGGCAAATTTTTGAAGGGTGATAGCGGCCCCTGCGCCTGGGCGGTCCGCGAGAAAGACCTGGCCGCCGAGGTCAAGCGACTCCAGGCCGCGGGCGTCACCGTGGGCGCGCCGGAGCGCAGCGGCCGCACCCGCCCCGACGGCGTGCGGCTCGAATGGGCCACTTCCGACGTGGGCGGGGAGCCCCGCGGCGCGTTTTTTCCATTCCTCATCCAGGACTTCACCCCGCGCGAGCAGCGCGCCTTCCCGCAGAAGAAACCCACCACGCGGGATTTCACGGGCATCACCAAGGTGGTGATTGCCGTCCGTAATCTCGACGAGGCCATCCAGCGATACCGCCAGGCCTACGGCGAGCCCCCGCCCATCAAGCAGGTGGACCAGAGTTTCGGCGCGCTGCTCGCTCTGATGGGAAGGGTCCCCGTGGTGCTGGCACAGCCGCTCACCCCGGATTCCTGGCTCATCGAGCGCCTCGACCGCTTCGGCGAAGCCCCGTGCGCCTTCGTCCTGGGCGCCAGCCAGCCCGGCCGGTATCATGCGGCTTCGCGGACCCGCTGGTTCGGCGTGGATCTCTCCTGGTTCGATCCCGAAAAACTGGGCTGGCGGCTGGGCTTCGAACCCGTTCCGTAGGTGGCACAGGCATTCCTGCCTGTGTTGGGTTTCCGCGAGTGCCCGCGCCCTCAATACAGCACAAAAGCCCACAGCATGTCGCCGGTGGCGGCCATGACATACTGCCGGCCATCCAGCATAAACGTCTGCGGGGCATTGGTCACGCCGCCGATGCGCGTGTTCCACAGCGCCTTTCCCGTGACGGCATCGTGCGCCACCAGGTTCGCGCCGCCATCGCTCGCAAACAGCAGTCCTCCCGCGGTAGTCAACAGGCCCCCGCCGCCCTCGCCCCAATAGGGATGCCTCCATGCGACCTTGCCGGTCTGGTAATCGATCGCCGTCAGGTAGTCGCCGGCCGATCCCACGCCCACTTCCTCCTTGCCGCCGAGGCCCATCGATCCCCTCGGGTCCACATCGGTGAGATAGAAGATGGAATACGCGTTGTTCTCGGCCACATAGAACAAGCCCGTGTCCGGAGAGTAAGCCGGCGGCTCCCAATTGATCGTACCGCCGGATGTCGGGGACACCAGCGAACCGGAAACCGTCGCGTCCTTCTCGGGATTGCGCAACGGTCCGCCGAATTGGTTCAGTCCCTTTGCCCAGTTGGTGGCCTCGCCGTACTTGCTGGTCAGGAGATGCTCGCCCGTAACGCGGTCCAGCACGAAGAAGTAGCCGTTGCGCGACGCCGTCAGGGCGAGCTTTCTCGGCTTGCCGTTGAATGTTCCGTCCACCAGCACGGGCGTTTGCGCCGAATCCCAATCGTGCATGTCGTGGGGCGAAGTCTGGAAATACCAGGCCATTTTGCCGGTGTCCACGTTGACCGCGATCAGCGAGCAGGTGAACAGGTTGTCTCCGCTGCCGCGCGTGCCCGTGGTGTATGCCGGGGTCGGATTCCCGGTGCCGAAGATGTAGAGCTTCGTCTCGGGATCGTAGGCGCCCGGAATCCAGGTCTGGGCGCCGCCATGCCGTGCCGCGTCCAGGCTCGCCCAGGTGTCCAGTCCCGGGTCGCCGGCCTTCATCGGAACGGTGTAGAACTTCCACTGCAAGTCCCCCGTCTCGGGATCGAACGACTGCAGGAAGCCTGGCGCATCGATGTCGTTGCCCGTGCCCACGAGCACGTGGTTCCCCACCACGATGGGCGCCGGGGTGGAGAAATAACCCTGCGACAGATCGGCGATCGGCTTGTGCCAGCGCTCCTGGCCGGTCTTGGAATCGAGTGAGACCAGGTAGTTGTCGGGCGTTTCCATGAACAGGTTGCTGTTCCACATTCCGAGGCCGCGATTGCCGATGTGAGTCCCGCCCTTGGTCTTCCAGAAGTAGTGCCACAGTTCGCGGCCGTCGCGGGCGTCGATGGCCCACGCGTTGTCCGGCATAGTGATGTACACCGTGCCGTCCACCATGAGTGCGGACGACTTGATGGCGCCGCCGCCCGCCGCCAGATCGCTGCTGCCCTCGCCTCCGACGATGGTAATCGCTCCGCCGCCGCGCCCGCCCCGCCGGCCAAATCCTCCCGGGTTGCCCATGCCGGCGGTGACCCGCGTCATCCACGCCAGCGTCAGGGTTTTCACGTTCTCGCGGTTGAGCTGAGAGAGCGTGCTATAGCGCCTGCCGGAGTAATCTCCGTTATAGGTCGGCCAGGATTCCTTGAGCGGCTTGAGGAGGTCGGCCGGGTCCACTCCGCGCCCCTGTCCCGCCACCAGACCCGGCACGAGGAGGAAGACTGCCATCGCCTGCAACGGCACCCTGATGCCGGCGTGCGCCCGCGCGCATCCCGGCCCCTGGCCCCTGCCTCGCGTATCCAGCCCCTGGCCCCTGGCCCCCGGCCCCTGGCCCCTGTCCCGCGCATCCGCTCCGTGGCCCCTGGCCGCCGGCCCCTGGCCCCTGTCTCGCGTATCCAGTCCCTGGCCCCTGGCCCCCGGCCCCTGGCCCCTGTCTTTTCTTGGCATGGTCATTTCAGCGTCACCAGGTACGCGGTCACATCGTGCATGTCTTTGTCGGTATATGCCGCCAGCAGGTTGCGGTGCTCTTTCATCGGATCGCGGACGTCGACTCGCGGCACGTCGCCCTCGCGCCGGAACGTGCGCAGGGTTTCGTCGGCCAGGCGCAGCGTGACCATGAATTCGTCCATGCGTACGAGTTGCCCTTCCACGGTCTCACCCGATGGCAGCGTCACTTTCACTACCGCCGCGCGCGGATTTGGCGCGCCGGGTACCCAGGCGCCGCGTCCGCCGCGTCCGCCGCCGGCCACCCAGGTATTCTGGAGCGTTTTGGGGTCGGGGATCCGGGTGGCGATTCCGCGCAGATCGCCCGTGGCGGAGTGGCAGCCCGCGCACTTCGAGTCGAAGTACGACTGGCCCGCGCGCGCATCGCCTACCAGCACGCTCGGAGCCGGCATCCCAATCGACGGGGGCGTGCCCTGTCTCCCGATAGACTCCAGCACGCTCCTCACATAGGCGGCGGTCGCCTTGGCGTCCGCCGCGTTGAGGCCGATCGCCGGCATGCCCGCGCTCTGGCGGCTTCCCTCGATGACCGGGACGATCAGTTCCCCATCCTGATCGCTCAAGGCAAGCTGGGACCGCAGCAGGTTCGGTCCACCCATGTCACCGCCGCGCAGATCCGCGCCGTGGCATCCGGTGCAGTGGATGCCGTACAGGGTCTTGCCCCGCGCGATCTGCTCCGGGTCGCCCGGCGGCCGTTGCTGCCCGGGAACGAATCCGCCCGCCCGGCCGCGCCCGGCTCCGCGCTGCGGCTGGGCCGCCCCGGCAATCGCCAGGCCCAGAATCGCCAGGCAAACGCTGGCCGCGATGGCCACACCTCTCGTGACCTGCATTTGTTTCCCCCCCGAAGTAGCACAGGCACGCCTGCCTGTGTATTTTTTCTTACGACACAGGCAAGCATGCCTGTGCCACGGGCTGAAGGCCCGTCCCACAATCTTACTCCCACTCGATGGTGCCGGGGGGCTTGTTGGTGAGGTCGTAGAATACGCCTGCGATACCATCCACCTGCATGATCTCGGAGCACATTGCCTGGAGCAGTTCGCCGGGCATGGGAACGGATTGCGCCGTCATGCCATCCACCGAGTCCACCGGCCGCAGCACGATGGAATCGGGCCATTCGGCAAGTCCCAGCGGGATCAGGATTACCGGAAATTGCCAGACCTGGCGATCGTACCCGCTTTCGTGGCACAACCGCCGCACGATGGCATCCGCGCGCCGCAGGCGGGCCAGGCGGTCCGCGGTCAGCGAGCACGCCCGCACCTGCATCTCCGCTAACGGAGCACGCGTCGCGGCCGGCGCGATCACCCGGTTCACTCCCCGCAGCGCGTTCACCAGGCAGGTGGCGCGATCGTGGTCCAGGGCATCGATCCCGAGCACGGGACCATAGGTTCGCGAATCGCCCTGCACTCCCACCGAGTTCACCGGGATCATCGAGCCTTCGGGCACGGAACGTACCGCCGCGTCGCGATCCGATGCCAGGCAGCGAATCCCGAGGCCCGGACCGGGGAATGGGTGCCGCTCCAGCAACTCCGCCGGCAGCCCCAATTCGCGGCCGATATCGCGCACCTCGTCTTTATAGAAAGATTTCACCGGTTCCACGATGCGCCCGGATTCGATGAGCGCCTGGATACCGGCCACGCGGTTGTGGTGGGTCTTGATGACCGCCGCTTTGGCCGTGCCGCCCGATTCGATGGTGTCGGGGTAGATCGTGCCCTGCCCCAGGATCCAATGCTCATCCAGCAGGTGGCGCGCCTGGATGACGCGCTCCTGCACCCGCACAAAGGCTTCGCCGATGATGTGGCGCTTCTGCTCGGGATCGGTGACGCCGGCCAGGGGGCCCAGGAACTCCGCTTCGGCATGCTCCACGGCGATGCCCGGCATGCGGCTGACGAACTCGGTCTCGCCCTCGCGCATGAGTCCGGTATCCACGTACACGCCGCGCACGCGATCGGGTCCCAGCGCCCGCGTCGCCAGCGTAAACGCAACCGTGGAATCCACACCGCCGCTGACAAAGAAAAACACCCTGCGGCCGCCCACGCACTCGCGGATTTCCTGCTCGATCAGTGGCACGCGGTGCCGCGGATCCCAATCCTTCTCGCAGCCGCAGACGCGGAAGACGAAGTTGGACAGGTAGTCCATGCCGCGCGCGGTATGGACCACTTCCGGGTGAAATTGCACGCCGTACAGTTTGCGCTCGGGCGCGGCGATGGCAGCCACCGCGCAGGTATCGGTGCGGCCCACCACCGAGAAGCCGGCGGGCACGGCGCCCACCACATCGCGGTGGCTCATCCAGATCTGCCGGCGGCCGCCGAGACCGGCAAACAGCGGGTCGGCCGAATCCTCCAGGTCCAGCATGGCCAGGCCATACTCGCCCTTCTCGCCGGGAGTCACCTGGCCGCCCAGCAGGTGCGCCATGAGCTGCTGTCCGTAACAGATGCCCAGAACCGGCTGGCCGTGCGCGAAGATTCCGGGATCCACCGTCGGGCTGCCGGGATCGTACACGCTGCTGGGACCGCCCGAGATGATGATGCCCTTGGCAAAGGCGATCTCCGCGGCGGGAATCTCACTGGGGCGCACCTCGGAGTAGACGCCCAGATCGCGTACGCGGCGCGCCTCCAGGTGGCAGTACTGCCCCCCCGCGTCCAGAATGACAATCTGCGGTGGCACAGGCATTCCTGCCTGTGTGTCCTTCACTTGCCCCCCACCGCCGCGGGCCGCTGGCCGTTCATTCTCTGCACGATCACCCTCTTGGCGCCCTGCGCCAGTCCCAGGGCTTTGGGCATGGCTTCGATGGCCCTCTGGACCTCGGGGTCGGTGCGGGCAAACACCTGGTCGCTCTCATCCACGTTGAAGGCGTAGATGTACATTTCTCGCGCCAGATAGCGCTTCACCCAATCATGGTCGCGGGTGAATTCCGCTTCCGTGAACTTGGTGCCCTTTTCGAGCAGGAAGTTGTGAAGATCCTCGATTATGTCGTTGTCGGGCATCCAGCCTTTCGGCAGGCTGGCGGTGTGTTTGGTGAAATACTGGCGGGTAAAACTGAACAAGGCGCTGCGATTGAGCTCGGCTTCCAGGCCGTCCATGCGGGGTGCATCGTATTTTTCGTCGGGTGTGATTCCACCTCCGCCGTAAACCGTGCGCCCGCTGTCGGTCATCTTCACGTCGAGCGGGTTGCGGGCGTCGGCGTCTTTGTGGAAGTAGTAATCGTAAAACGACTTGTTGCTGTAGTCCCGTTGGATGAGCCGTCCGCTGGGCGTGTAAAAGTGAGCCGTGGTGAGGGCCAGGGCGGTATGGTCGCTCATGGGAAATACCGTCTGCACCAGGCCTTTGCCGAAAGTCTTCGAGCCCAGAATCCAGGCGCGGTCGTGATCCTGAAGCGCCCCCGCCACGATTTCGGCCGCCGAAGCCGACATGCCGTCCACCAGAACCACGATCGGATAGTCGTGGCCATGGTTGCCGTTGTAGGCATAGTAGGGCTGTTCGGCGGACGCCCGCCCGCGGTGCGAAACGATCAACTGGCCCTTCTGCAGAAAATGGTCGGCCACGGCCACGCCCGTCTTCAGCAAGCCGCCGGGATTGTTGCGCAGGTCCAGCACCAGCCCCCTGATGCTGTTCTCCCCCAAACGGCGCAGATTGTCGTCCAACTCGCGCCCCGTGTTGTCGCCAAAAGAGATGATCTTGATGTAGGCGATGCCCGGCTTGAGCCAAAAGCCCTCGGGAACGGTCTTGCGGCTGATATCGTCGCGCACCACGTTGTAGGTGATGTAGTCCGGCGCTCCCTCCCGCGAAACCACGATTTTCACCGGCGTGCCGCGCGGCCCTTTCAGAATGTCGGCCACCTCGGTGGTCGTCAGCCCTTCGGTAGGTTTATCGTTCACCGAGAAAATAATGTCGCCGGGCCGGAGACCGATCTTATAGGCGGGAGATCCGGGGAAAGGGGCAATCACCACCGTCTTGCCGTTGCGCGAGGAGACCGTCATGCCCACGCCCGAATAGCTGCCCTTCTGCTCTTCCATCAGGGCGCGATACTCTTTCGGGTCGAAGAAGTTGGAGTGCGGGTCGAGGGTTTGCAGCATCCCCGGAATCGCGCCGCTGTAGATGGCCTTCTCGTTGTTTACGGGCTCCGCGAAATTCTGTTCCACCAGGGAGAGAACCTTGGTGAAACTCTCCACATCCCGGCGAGAAGTGTCGGGGGCGTCGGGGGCGTCGGAGGCGGCGGCCGCCACCAGTACGCGGGGGCCATAAAAGCCGCCCAAAACGGAAAAAACCAATACGATCAGGGGCAAGACAAACAACCATCGCCTCTTGTGGACCATTCGGGAACCATCCTTGATAGGCAAAGTATACCGTACCTTCTAGATTTGACGCGCGAGAGCGGCGATTGGCTTCGACTGTCCCGTGTCACGGCTCGAGCAGAATCCGCTCATCCATGGCCGCCTCCACCGCTTTGCGCGAGAACGGCAGGGGGTGGTAACGGCCTTCCGCCCAGTCCTGCAGAAGATCGCTGTAGTGCTTGCTGGAAGGGTCGCCCGATTCTCCCGGAACGTTGGTGATCACCGAACGGTCCCAGTCGCCCACATCCAGAATCTCGCGCCAGGAGGCGCCGTTTGTCTGGCGGAAATTGGCGCCGCTGGTGGCATTCACGGTGTTGCCGTCGCCGGGGCGCGAAACCGGCCCGAGTTGGAACTCGCGCTTCCCCAACGGATGGACGAAAGTGATTTGATGCAGCTTGCCCCATTGCCAGGCGGCGCGATCGCGCCCGAACTGGCGCTCGATCTCCTCGATCGTGGCATCCAGCGATTTTCCGAGCGCCGCCCCATGCGGCTCCGCCTCGAGGGTGTCCAGCAGCGACTCGAGATCCGCCCGCGATGCGTTCTCCGCAAAGACCGCGGCCGGCAGCTTTGCCATCCACACCTCGTACATCAAGGCCGGGCGCGAATCCACGCGCAGCACCGCGTCCCAGGCGAGCATCTCGTCAACGGTTTGAGCGGCACGGCTGCCTGCCGCGGGATGCCATTTCTTCAACACCTGCTGAAAGCGCCGCGCGGGAAGCGAGGTGACATCCTGCTGCATGCGTTCCATGTCCGCAACGCCGAGCTTCTTTCCCGCCGCCAGCATCTCGCGCACGCGCTCCACGCGGAACGGCAGGGCCCATTCGTATCCCAGCGGAATGGTGTAACCCGGCGGCAGAATATTGTTGTTCGATGTGGCGATGTAATGGCGCGGCGGATTGAATTCGAAGGGCAGATCGTCGGATTTCCGGTAGCCCTTCCATTCGTAGCGGCCATCCTCGCCGGCGACCGGCAGCAGCCCGTTCCAGCCCTCGCGGATCGGTGTCAGCCCGCCGACTTGCCAGCCGATATTGCCTTTCGTATCGGCGTAGACCAGGTTCTCGCCCGGCACGCGGTAATACGACATCGCGGCGCGGAATTCCTTCCAGTCTTGCGCGCGCGCCAGGTTGATGCCCGCCAGGTACCCCGCGGTCCCCGGTTCGCTGCCCACCCAGCGCAGCGCGTAAGCCCGATGGCGCGCCGGATCTTCATGGATCACCGGTCCGTGGACCGTATAGCGCAGCGTAATGCTCTCCGCGCCGCGGCCTTTCACCATCAGCTTCTGCTCCACCGTCTCGAACTTCTTCCACGCCCCGCGGTAGCGGTACTCATCCGCGCGATCCGGGTTTACCGTCTCCACGTACAGGTCCTGCTGGTCGATTCCCACGATGGTGAAACCGAAGGCGATGTTCTGGTTGTGGCCGAGCGCGATTCCCGGCAATCCCGGTTCGCCCGAACCGATGGCGTTCCACCCCGGCCCCACCAGGTGCACCGTCTTGCGCAGGGACGGCAATTGCACCGGGCGGTGCGGATCGTTGGCCAGGATCGGGTGCCCGGTGGTGGTCATGGTTCCGTCCACCACCCAGTTGTTGCTGCCCTGCTCGGTCCCCAGGCGCACCGGTCCCACCGTCTCCCGGTAGGCGGCCAGAATGTCGTTGGTGATCGCCGCAAGGTCGAGGCCGCGGGGAATCTCCAGCGGGACCGCGGGCTCGAGCCGGATGAACTTGCGCGCGGACTCAAGACCGAATCGCTGGATGTCCTGGGCGTGCGCCACCTCGCCGGTCAGGTTGTGGGTCATGGCGAGCCCGGCGACGCGGCTGAGGCAATCCTCCGGCGCCCACAGGCCGGGCCCGTAGCCGGCGATTGCAAACTCGGCGGGGAGTTTGTCGGCCAGCCCGCGGATATACGTGTTGATACCATCGGTAAAGGCCGTGACGATGACCCTGGCATCGGGACCGTACGCCAGCCACTCGGCGTTCCAATCGCCGCGAAAGGCCACGGCGCGCGCCAGTTTGTCGCGTTCGATGGCCGAGGGCCCCAGCACTTCGGCCAGTTTCCCGGCGCCGGCGCGCCGCCACAGATCGATCTGAAACAGGCGGTCCCTGGCGGTGATCCACCCTTGCGCGAAGAAGAGATCGTGCACCGTCGAGGCGTAGATGTGCGGCACGCCCCAGCGGTCGCGGAGGATCTCGACCTGCTTTTCCAACCCGGGCGTCCGGATGGTCTCGGCCGAGAGCAGCCCGGCGAACGAACAGAGAATCGCAAGCGCCTGTTTCATGCGCAACACCATATCACAAGTGTCATAATGCGAGGTCGAGATGCGAGGTCGAGGTTCCGATGACGCTGCTGAGCCTGAAGGTGATGCCGGACCGCCTGGCGGTCTGCCGCCTGCCGCCCGATCGCGAAATGCCGGCGTGGGCGGCCGCAGCCGAAGGCTTCCGATCCCTGACCCGTACCGCTGACGAGTTGTCCCTGGTTTGCGCCGCGGATGCCGTGCCGCCGGCAATCCAGTGCGACTCCGGCTGGCGCCTCTTCGAGGTCGCCGGACCGCTCGATTTCGCTCTCACCGGCATTCTGCTCTCCATCGCCCGCCCGCTGGCCGAAGCAGGCGTCAGCATCTTCGCCCTCTCGACCTATGACACCGATTACGTCCTGGTGAAAGATCCGGACCTCGCCAAAGCCGTAGCCGCCCTCGAAGCCGCCGGGCACCACGTAATCCGCTAGCCCCGGCCCCCGGCCCGGACCCCGGACTCCCCGGCCCCCGGCCCCTGGCCCCCGACCCCTGGCCCCCGGCCCGGCCCCTGGCCCCCGACCCCCGGCTCCCGGCCCCGGCCCCCGGCCCGGCCCCCTGGCCGCCGATCCCCAGATCCCCGGCCCCCGGGCCCCCAACCCCAGATCCCCGGCCCGCCGATCCCCGACCCCGATCCCCGGCCCTCGACCCCGGACTCCCCGGCCCCCGGCCCCTGGCCCCCGGCCCCTGGCCCCTGGCCCCCGGCCCCTGG
>Ga0326727_10028269_pt1 | contig 10213 bp, 6 predicted proteins | sample MB2enrmetagenome_FD_207643 | JGI IMG/M metagenome (GOLD analysis project Ga0326727, IMG submission 207643) | Lab enriched peat soil microbial communities from McLean, Ithaca, NY, United States - MB29MY | ecosystem: Environmental > Terrestrial > Soil > Wetlands > Peat | place: USA: New York...
CGATAATGCACAATATGGGCCGGAAAGCATCAATTTATTTCGGCAGCCTCTTGGAATCTATATTTGAAAACATAGATCGTCACCCTAAAATTAGCTCAAGTGAACACTCAGTCCTAATCGAAATCTAGAACCGACGATATACGCTGACCAAGTCATCCTCACAAGCCGTTCTTAGTTGGATGAAAAGCAAGGTCGAAATTTCACTTATTGTGGCACATTACAAACAAATCGTAAATATCTAAGGTCAGTCTGCTGCCTTATCTCGAAAAGCTGGTAAACATTAGCTCTTGGAAGAGAAACGAATCGCTACCACCACTGCTAGAGCTAGGGTTTCCTCAGGTTACGGCAGGTTGGATGAGGTTCTAAAAGGTGGGTTCCTAGCTGGGACAACAATCGTTCTTAGTGCTCCCGCAAGTGATGAGGTCCCGCTTCTAGTTGGAAACTTCCTCAAAGCTTCCAAGGAACAGAGCCTGCTGATATGTCGCACAGTTTCCTCCGCCGAAACGATTACGCAGAATATGGGCGAGAATGTGAGAGTGCTGGTTTGCAGCGATAGACCCGTCTCACCCGCGAGAAACATCATTCCAGGGAAAGGTATTGAGAACCTGACGGACGTGAACCTGCAGATCGGTGAAGTAATCACTTCAGCTCAACCGAAACGTTTAGTCATAGACATCCTTTCGGACATTCTCCTTCGCCATAAGGCGTTGCAGACACGGAAATGGCTCACGGAGCTTCTTGAGCGGCTGCGGTCGAAGGGTATCACAACGCTTGCCGTTCTAAACCCCTACATGCATTCATCCGAAGACGTTCAGGCAGTCGTGGACCTGTTCGACGGCAACGTTGAGATCTTCGAGAAGGAATCTGAAGGCGGAACGCGGAAGTACCTACGGATCAAGTGGATGCACGGAATCGAAACCACCGAAAAAGAGTTCCCCTTAGAAGAATTAGGCCCCGAGAGACAGGAGACGCGAGACAAGCGACGAGAGCCGGTCGAAGCTGATCAGCCGGTCGAAGCTGATCTGGACAAGAGGCGCATTGCGGTTCTGCCTTTCGCAAACCTGAGTTCCAACCCTGAAGACGGCTACTTCGCGGACGGAATGACTGAGGAGCTGATCACATCACTCTCGGGAGTGAGGCAGCTGGCAGTCATCGCAAGAACATCCGTCATGAAGTACAAAGGGTCACAGAAAGGTGCCTCGGACGTGGGAAAGGAGCTGAACGCCGGCAGCTTGATTGAAGGCAGCGTCAGAAAGGCAGCCAACAGAGTTAGGATAGCGGCGCAGCTCATAGACACATCAACCGAGAGTCACCTTTGGGCACAAAACTACGACAGGAACTTGGACGACGTGTTCGCGATCCAATCGGAGATCGCCGAGAAGGTGGCTGGAGAGCTCAAGATTCGACTTGTGGACTCGGAGAAGCGCGTGATCACGAAGAAGACTACTGAGAACACGGAGGCGTACACCTACTTCCTGCAAGGCAGGGAACTGTTGAGAGAGCAGACCGAGGCGTCACTTAAGCAGGCCATAGCTCTCTTCGAGAAAGCCATCGAGCTGGACGCCGGATTCGCGAGAGCCTACGTGGGCCAGGCAGAATGCCACACCTTCCTCGCCGACAAAGGAAGCGAGCCCAGTGACGTCTCCGTCGCGACTGTGAGACGACTGCTGGAGCGCGCCCTTAACCTCGACCCGAACTCCCCGGAGGTCCACTCGATGCTCTCGAACCTGCTCTTCAGCGAGGACGATGTGGTAGGTTCTGAAGCGGAGGCTAGAAAAGCGCTGGAACTCAACCCTAACCTTCCAGACCCCTACTGGGTGCTGTCCGAACTGGCGGCAGTCAAGGAAGAGCCAGGGGAGATGGTGAGGCAGATCGAGGCAGCTTACCGCTTGGACCCCATCAGACCCGACTTCATCAACCGGGTCGGCATGGCATACCTCAATACGGGGAGGGAGCAGGATGCACTGGAGTTCTGGAAGAAGACTGAGCAGCTGGCCCCGGCGTTCGCGTACAGGGGCATGACGGAGTACTACCTAACCAAGGGGAACCTCGAGAAGGCTAAGGAGTTCCTTGCGAAGTTGGAGAAGCTCGATCCCACCAATCCTCGGGTCACTTGGATGGGCGGGTTCATCGCGGCCATGGAGAGTGACAGGGAAAGAGCATTGCTCGCAGTCAGGAAGATAGAGGACGCCAAGATGGGTCCAGTAGGCTTCAACTTCATCAGTTTCGTCTACTATGCCCTCGGAGACCTAGACTCCTACTTCGAGTACCTCAACAAGGCCGTCGAAGCCCATGCAATAGTTGCGTCAGCGGTGATGTACTCGCCCCTCCTTGCCAAGGCAAGGACCGACCCCCGACACCTGGAACTGGTGGAGAAGCTCTGGAAGCAGTGTGGCCTAACAAAATAGAAATCGCGCTTAGTCTGTAGTATCACTGGTGCGGCTCCCGGACCGACGGACCGTTGTCGTTTGCATGTCGAAGTGTGTGTGGTCTAGTGGTGCGAGCAGTCGAATTTGAACTGAGGTCACCCAGAAGTGAGCTTTGACAGAAGATTCTTCGAAAGACGAGATGACGCCCCTAGGTTCGCGGGGTGAATTCAATTCGCCCCTCTCGGTTCAAATCCCGCCGTAGAGGATGACCACGGAACGGTGGAGGGCGGAGGAAAATCTCACCCCCGGCGCCAGCACTCACCTACCGGAGATTTTGGGCCTTTGCCGTTCTTACGGTGGGTCGGATTCGAACCCCCGTAGCTGGGCGCGTGAAGTGTGTGTGCGCGCAGCGCGAGATCCGACGACGCGAAAACGAGTGAGAGTACTCACGAAGAGAGACGTCTCTACCGTCGAAGGTCACGTTAAGAAGATGGGGAAGCGGGGTTCGTTGCGAATCGTTTGGAAGGCTGGAGCAATGGAGTAGACTACCGATGGATTCGAACCGTCACTTCGATCGAAAGTATTCGCAGGAATACATGACCTAGGAGTGGAATCTCACTAGAGCGCTGTCTTCAATGTGCTACCTTACACCTAGCCCAACTAAGGCCTGCACCCTCAGATACAAGTGGTTACGGGTTCTCCTGTGCTGCGTCCTTTTTCGCAAGCATGCATCGTATTACGCGACTGAATTCTTCGATTCTCTTCGAACTAACCCACTCGTCGGGTTTGTGTTCTACTATGGGATCACCTGGCCCCATCATGAATGTCTTGACACCCGCCAGTCTGTCAAGATATGCTGAGTCTGTTATTCCAACAATGACTCTGAACTTTGGCGTGTACCCAAGCGTTCGTTGAACACTGGTAATCGCTAGCTCCACCGCGGTATCAGTCCGATCAATCATGCTCGACCTCTGAGGCTCATAGTATTCAATTTTGAATTCTATGTCTTGTAAAGTACGCAAGGCGTCCTCAACTTGTTTCTTAACCTCATCCCAATCCTCGTTCGGAAGGACTCGGCGTTCGCACTCTATCTTGCATTCACCCGGTACGACGTTGATCCTTGTTCCGCCGTGAATCGTGCTCACGTTAAGTTCTGTGTGCACCGTGCAGTCATCGATCGCCATTGCAGCTGACGGCATCATTCGTAATGTCTCGATAACTTTCATCATGTCATAGATCGCATTGTGGCCCAGCGTTCTCCAAGAAGGCTCAGAGGTATGCGCTTCCTTTCCAACGGTAGTGACGTCGAACGAAACACGCCCTCCGCATCCAAGCGATACTGTGAACCTGTCGCCTTGCACAGTGCCATCGAGATTGACCCCTGTTCTAGCCTCTACTCGGTCATGGGCAAGAAAGTATGGTGAGCCCAGCCACCTCTTTCCGTCGACGATTGTAGCAATCTCTTCATAGTTCGAGAGGAGAACCTCGAGCTTTCTGAATCTGCCTTGGTTCATGTCTTGAATGGCGTGAAGCATCGAGGCAACTCCACCCTTCGCATCTGACGTGCCCAGCCCGTAGAGTCGATCTCCTTCCTCTATGAGATGTAGCGGATCTCTAGTCCATTTCGCTGAAGGAGGAACTGTGTCGAAGTGTGAACTAATTAGAAACGCGCCATCCCCCACGGAGTATTCTTTCGTGCCGAAGATATTATACAACTTATCAATCGAAACACTGAAACCTAATCTGCTCAATTCGTTCGAGAGAAATTCTGCACATCTGTGCGCTCCGTCTGTTTCATAGGTTGGAAACTCAACGAGCTTCTGGAGAATATCTCGACACGACATGATTCAACTAACCTGGTGGAGAAGCGGAACGCACACTGAGCTTGAGTGGAAGTTTGATAGTAAATGTTGTTCCTTTCCCAAGAGTCGTTTCACATTCAATCTGTCCACCATGGGCGTCTACTATGCGCTTGCAGATTGGCAGTCCTAATCCCGTGCCCTTTGATTTGGCTGTCTTCAGCGGCTTCCATAGATCTCGCATCACATGGTCAGGGATTCCTTCTCCAGTATCTGCAAATCTGATCTCCAGTGTCCGGTTAGAGTCTGTGCTTGTTATGGTCAAAACCCCGCCAGTTGGCATAGCGTCCACTGCATTCCCTATGAGGTTAACAAAGACCCGCTCGGTTTTTCCGGCATCGACAAGTAGGCTTGGTGTTTGCTGTGTCAAGTTTCTGATCTCGACGTTAGCCGGTATCTTGACCTGTTGTATTGCGGCTTGAACTACGTCCTTTGCGTTGGTTTCGGTCAGTTCAAGACGAATTTCTCGCGAGTAATCTAGGAGTTCCTTAATGATTTTGTCTGCGGAGTTCACACCTCCCTGGATCATGTCCAGCATCTCCTTGGCCTCTGCGTCCGCTGCTGGACCTAACTTCTGCTTGAGGATGTAAACTGCTCCTGAGATTACCTGCAATGGACTGCGGAGGTCGTGACCAACCATGGCTGCAGTTTCTCCTATCGCAGTCATTCTTTCAGCCTTTCGAAGGCGGTCCTCGTACTCGTAGTGTTCGGTGAGATCCCTCGATATTGCGACAAATGCGATTGGAGTTCCAGTGGTGTCTCTTATGAATGCCCCAGCAAGTTCGGCAGGGAACTCTCTCCCGTCTTTTGTTATGAGAGTGTATTCTTCTGCTGAGCTGGGCATGATTTCATGGGCTTCCAAGGCTTTCTGAAATCGTTCAGTATTTTTTTGTCGGTCCTTTCGTGCGAACAAGCTCATCCTGCTTTTGCCGATTACCTCATCTTTTGACGGATAGTGATGCATGTCCAATAGCGCCTGATTACATTCAACAATGTTGCCGAATGGATTACTGACGCTGATTGGGTATGGGGAGACGTTGAGCATAGCTCGAAGGCGCTCCTCATTCTCTCGGAGGTTTTTCGTTCTCTCTGCTACCATTTCTTCTAAATGCTTTGAGTACCGTTCGAGTTCATGCCGCATTCTCACTTGCTCTGTGACATCTCGACCGAGATTGACAACTCCCATTGAACGATTATTCTGGTCGAGTATGGCCCGACAGTTCCACGACATATTCCTAATTTCGCCGTCCCTGCACTTGATATTCGTTTCAAAGTTCTCTTCACGCAGCCCTTTCGCGATCATATCGTCGGCAGTTGCTCTAACGCATTCACGATACTGCTCATCAGGATAAAGCCACTCCCATATTCTGCTGTGTCCGATGACTTCCTCACGAGAGTATCCGCTAATCTGCTCAGCGGCTTTGTTCCATATGAGAACGCTCCCTTCTTGGTCTAGGACGCTGAGCCAAACATTCGCATTATCGATAACGTCTTGCAAGAATTGGTTGAGCCGATCGATCTCATTCTCACTCATCTTTTTCGTGTTGATTTTCTGGCCAAGTCCCAGCATACGGTCATCATCTCGCGTTTTTGAAGCGTGTTGGATATCACTTTTCGCTAGGAGTCTCCTCTCTCTCCGGTACGATCCAAGTTGCGACAAAGACGAAAATGAGATTATCATCAATTTTCGTCGAATTCTCAGTTAACATTTGAGTCTTGAGAGATGTTCAGTCAGCGGTTTTTGTAAGCATGTAGCGCATTATTCGGCTAAACTCCTCGGTTCTCTTGGCACTCACATATTCATCGGGTTTGTGTTCGAGAAACGGGTCGCCTGGTCCCATAATGATCGTCTTCACACCGCCGATCCGATCGAGGATCGCGCAGTCGGTTATTCCCGCTTGGACATTGAGCTTTGGCGTGTACCCAAGTGTATGCTGAACACTATCTACAACAAGAGTCACTGCGGGGTTTGCTCGGTCGATTAAATATGGCCTCTCAGCGGGAAAGTAGTATATTTTGAATTCTATGTCTCGCAACGTACCCAACGCGTTCTCAACTTCTTTCTTAGCATCATCCCAATCCCCGTTTGGGAGGACGCGTCGCTCACAAGTAATCTTGCTTTCACCTGGAACGATGTTAATCGCTGTTCCGCCTTCAATCATGCTCACGCCCAATTCGGCCCAAACCTCACAGTCGTCAACCGCCATACTAGCCGGGGGTATCCTTCGTAGCGCCTCGATGACTTTCATCATGTCGTAGATAGCGTTGTGGGCTAGAGTCCGCCAGGAAGGCTCCATCGTATGCGCTTGCTTTCCAATGGTTGTTACAGTAAATGCCACCCGCCCTCCACAACCGACTGCCACATTGAACCGATCTCCCTGAACGTTCGCGTTGAGGTTGATTCCGATTCTTGCCTCAAGTTTGTTGTGTGCCAGAAAATATTCTGTGCCAACCACGGGCTTCCCGTGGGAATGCCCATAGCCCGTCAAGAAAAGTACCTCGAGTTTTCTGAACTTGCATTGTTCCAAGTCTTTTAGGACTTGAAGAGTTGCTGCAATTCCCCCCTTCGTCGACGTATCAAGTCCATAGAACCGGTCGCCCTCCATGGATAAACACAATGGACTCCTAGTCCAATTCGCTGTGGAATCAGCTGTATCAAAATTTGTCTCAATCAAAAAAGTGCCATTGCCAGGAGCGAATTCCTTCGTCCCGTACACATTATCCACCTTGTCAACAACAACGCGGAAACCTGCACTTCTCAATTCGTTCGAGAGGAATTCTGAGCACTTTCGCATTCCTTCTGGCTCGTAGGTTGGAAATTCGACGAGTTTCCGGAGAATGTCTACGTACGACATGGTTCAATTAACCTGTGGGGAGGCGGAACGCGCGTTGCGCTCGAGAGGAGGCTTGGCAGCAAAAGTTGTTCCTATCCCAGAGTGGTTTCAACTTCAATCTGTCCGCTATGGAGACTTATACGCTTCCTCATAGTAAGTGGTTGATTGAGCTATTTGAATTCCTGCTCTTCAGATAATTTCTATTTTACAGCTGAGGATTACAGGCTCAGGATTTGTGTGTGGTACCTAAAGTACGCGACGACGAAAGAACATGTGTGTATCCATTGGTGCGGGGGGTATAGGTAAGAAGGTCCAGGGGTGCGGTACGGAAGAGCAAATTTGAATCTTGAAATTTCGTGATCATCATGGAAATCGGAAAATGAGGTCACGCAGACGTTTATCTTTAGAATTCTCCAATAGGTCTCTTCGGTGTGAGAAATGGCAGACGCTCCTTCAAGTTCGGAGAAGACACCCCCAAGTTCGCGGAGTGCATTCAATTCACCCTGTCGGTTCAAATCCCACTCCCGGCGCTTTTCATGGAAAACACGTGATGCTACAGTGGTTTATGCGTCTTGATAGATGAAAGCGACGCTGTCGCCTGATTGGACGCTCCAGTTGAAGTTTGGCGGGGAACCTATGTTCCAGCCCCATATGTATCCATCAATGGGCATCTTGAGGTTTTCAATTACTTCTCCATAGGGATTTAGAACGGTCGCGATCGGGGTGTCCTTCTTCAGCTTGACCCCGACGTCGACAAGGCGATTTACGATACCCCCTCGGTTGGCCACGCTCATGCCGTAAAATGCAAAATTACCGGGAAAGACTTTGACTTCAGTTTGGGGTTCTGGGGTTCCCTGGATCATTTCAAGTTGCTTTAGTACATTCATTATTCCTCGCACGGCGACTCTTACACTTGTCCACTCTTCTCCCATCGTTAGGTCGGTACCCGCCTCTAGTTCAGGCGTGAACGCCGGTACGCCATTTGCTAGTAAAGCGTCAACGTATTCGACATCGCCTGGTTTCATGCCTGCCAAGGCGAACTTGCCCTTCGGCCGGATAATCGTCAGACCGAAAGCCTTCGCCGCTTCAAGGGCCTTGTTCTCAACCTTCTTGTCCTTGCAATATTCTACATAGGAGAAATGAATGCACGGTTTAACGTTCTCGTGAACATCCATCACCAAATCCGCACTCTTCGATGCATTCTCCCATATGAAGTTCGCAAGCCGAGATGTTATCGACCCATTTTTGCTGCCGGGATACGCGACGTACATGTTGACGTTGTCATGCGGGGTCACATATTCTCCCCACTGCATTCCCAGCGGGTTGGAGATGGGGAACGCGATGATGCTTCCCTTCAATTTCGCCGCATCGATCTTCCTAGTTAGTACTTGAATAGCTGCGTAACCTACGAGCTCGGTGGGATGGGTAGCGCAATTGATTACAACCTCTGGCCCCTCACCATGTCCGTTTACTAAAATCACCGGAAGATGAACTCTAGACCCGTCTCTTAGTTCAACCCATGTAGCCGGTCCATGAGTTTTTTGTCCTGGTTTCGCCGAAACCTCGCCAACTTTCATAACTTGTTTCAAGGAATCCTAGGAGCTACCAATGAGTGCGTAATTTAAGCGCTAACCATTGTTCTCAGAGTCAGAGAACTCTGAAAAGGTCGAGTTCGATTCTCTTTTCGGGTTACTTTCCATGTCTCTTCATGAGCTCATGGGCAAATTCGTTGACTAGGCCGTCGATGAACTTCATGAAATCTTCCTCGGAGACCATCGCCGTGTCGAGCTTTGCGTCTATTTTCATCTTTGCCTCGATCAAAAACGGGTCCGGTTTCAAAGCGGTCGTTGTAGTGTATAATCCCGTTATTTTGCTAACAGCGTCAAGGAGTCGTATTGCGCCATAGTGTAGTGGTTCGGTTGGGATTCCGCGAGCTGCCGTTACTAGGAAGAGGGCGTATTCAAAAAGGAACTGGCCTGGCGTGTTAGACGTTTTCGATGAATTGTTGTTAACCGAGTTTTTCGTGTCTCCATATTTGTCATAGTACGTGATTTTACCCCCAGGCGGCTTTCTTACTGGCGGAGGCTCGTCTGGGGCGGGATAACCCAATGAAACAATAAGTTCAGTCCGGCATCCTTCTGGAAGGCCCAGAATGGTCTTGACTGCGGCTTCTGCGTAGGATTTTATGAACGAGGCGCCTAAGCCGAGGGCGTAGGCGGCTAAAACTATGTTTTCGGCCGCGGCTCCAGCGTCGTACAGTGAGCATTGATCCGCGTCAACCTTAGAGACTCCCCTGCCGACACGGAGGTCGGTGCACACGACAATCGCTGCAGTACTATCACCGAAGTAACCTGGAGACACGCCTTTCAGCATTTGCAACTGGTCAGGGTCCTTGACCACGATGAGAAACCTGTAAGGGATGTTGCCTCCAGTCGGAGCTCTGTGCGCCGCGTATACCACTTTGTCCAAGACATTTTCTGGAATCGGTTTGGGTACGAAGATTCTACAGGCTCGCCTTCTCTTCAGGACGTCGAATAAGTCGGTGGATTTTGACAAGTTCTCAGCTCCTCATCCATGGTTTGCAGGATATTTTAGTAAACCCATCTTGCACTTCAAAATCGTTTCGCGGTTCTGGCCTGAAGGATTATTAGTGGTCCTAACGGTGCAGCTTTCGAAAGTGACTAGATCTCTTTGCCTGAGTATTTTGAATATGAATTGGGAATGACGGCTCACAAAATAGCCTCGGAACTATTCAAGCTAAAGATCGGCGAAACACTAGTTATCACTGCTGATACGGAATCCGACCGGAGGGCGGTGGACGCGTTGGCGACTGCAGCTTTCACTGTTGGCGCTAAACCTATGGTAGTTTGGATGCCTTCGCCTTTGGGTGTTGGCAAGGCAGCTGATCCTATGCTGCCCCTTGAACCATTGACAGCCGCGTTGAAGGCTACTGACGCTTGGGTTGAGTTCAACAACAAGTATCTTCTATACTCAACGCCGTTTGAAATCGCTGTAAGGGAGAACAAGAAGCTCAGGTATATGAACCTGAGCGGAATGAACGTTGACATGCTCGTAAGAACGATAGGCAGAGTGGATATGCATGCCCTCAAGGAATTTCAGGATAAACTCGCGGGCATGGTGAAAGCAGCCA
>Ga0326727_10028270_pt1 | contig 10213 bp, 10 predicted proteins | sample MB2enrmetagenome_FD_207643 | JGI IMG/M metagenome (GOLD analysis project Ga0326727, IMG submission 207643) | Lab enriched peat soil microbial communities from McLean, Ithaca, NY, United States - MB29MY | ecosystem: Environmental > Terrestrial > Soil > Wetlands > Peat | place: USA: New York...
GCAAGGACGATCAGGGCCGATAATGTCATCCATACCTACGATCAGGTGATGACTTATATTGACAAGTACGACTCAATAGGCGTGGGCGCCTGCTATTGCCGGCAGGCGGCCAAATTGCGGGGCGAAGACAATCACGGTATGCCGGTTGATGTTTGCATGTTTTTCGGAGAGCGTGTCGAAAAGCTCGCCGAACGGTTAGGCATAAGGCGATTGACCAAACAGGAAGCCAAAGAAATTCTCGACCGTTGCGAAGAAGCGGGCCTGATTCACATGAGCCGCAACACAACGGAAGATATCGACTTCATGTGCAACTGTGACCGCTGGCATTGTGAGGCCGTCACGAATGTATTAAGGCAACCCAAGCCGGGCCTGGTTTTCAACTCGGGATTCCAACCGGTTTTTGACCCTGAGCGTTGTGCAGCATGCGAAACCTGTATCGAACGATGTCCGCCTCAGGCGCTGACGATGCCCTTCTCCTCCGAGCCCTCTCCCGGAGGGGAAAGAGGAGTTGTTCCGCAGAAGGACGCCGATCTTTGCTTCGGTTGCGGAGTCTGCGCCACGGGTTGTCCCGAGGGGGCAATCGAAATGGAAGCCAAACCGGGCTTTCCCGTTCCGCCCAGGGATTTGAAGGAGCTCGTGGCGGCGCTGAAGGCTGCGCGATGACAGAGTGAAATAAAAGAAGAACGGTTCTTTCTAACCACCGCTTGCTTCCCTTTCGGGTCCGCAAAACCGTCGAGCGCCTTTCCGTCCAGCTCAGGTTTGTACGGGTGCATGATCATTTTGGGGTTGAGGTCGTTTATCCAGAAATATTCCTGCCCGTTGTATCGCAGGCTTTTAATCCTCGATACCGCCATTTTTTGGGCCTGCCCGATGTCAAGATCTCCTGTCTTGACCATGGCCTGGTGTTCGGCCAGCATGCTGAACGCCGTCTCGACAACATTTCTGAGCATTGTCTGTTTTCCGCTGTATACCGATGCTTCGATCCGGTAATAAGCCCAGACCATGATCGCCGCTATGCAGATAAGTCCCGCTGCACCCAAAGAAAACATTTTTGTCGAAAGCTTCAGTCTGCCCATCCTTGACCCTTGCACCAGTTGCATTTTCAGTTTTTGGCAGTGTGGCAACGCTTTCTATTCAGAAGCTGAGGCCCGCTCAAAACTGAAAACCAAAAACTAACAACTAAAAACTGACAAACTCTTTCGTCTTCAGCGCGTTACGCTCTTTTACGAGGTTGATCATGGGTGGTAAATGTTCCCGTCTCCGCAACCGTGACTCTTGCCGAACGTGAAACTTGACGGCCGGTATCGAATCGGAGGCCGAAAGCACAAGGACAGAAACCGGATTTTTCATCCGTCCTCCCTCCTCTGCTTTTCGTCCTCTGTGACGGGAGTTCACCTCAATGTTTCCCCTTTGTCTGTCGTCACGTTCCCTATGAGGGACCTATCCCCGGAAAGCAAAACGTATTACCCTCGAAGAACCCGGAAAAAGAGCGCAACGCGTTGAAGACCAAGAGGGTTTAAAGCCTTTCCTGAAATGCCGTGCAGCCCGGATGTTGTTAAAATCATAATCGGAGGTGGGCAGGGATTACTTTAGAATTATTCACCGATTCGGGACTGGTGAATGGTGAGGCATGTCGTTAGTGGTGAATCGTGAAGGAGTGTGGGCGCTCTTTCACCACTAGGGACACGAACAAGCGAAAAGAGATAAAAATGCCAATTGGTGATAAAAGATTTTTTCTCAGGCGTCGGAATTGTTTACAAGTTTCACTTTCGAGGGATATTTAAATTAATCCGACAAGTTGAGTTCGATCATCGCCCAATTTTCAGGAATTGCGTCGGAATCGTTTACATATTCGATTACGTCTGTCGATCATTTCTCTCATCCTACTGCTTTATTTAACCTAAATATAACATTAACTTACTATCGGGAGCCGAAGGATAAGGCGGCCCGGCATATTTTTTGCCCAAGAGTAAGAGCAAATTCTTCCAATGCCGCCCAATTTGAATCAACATCGGCTGCTTGCGGAGAGGATATGAAATCATTCGGTCGCATTTATTCATACCTTGCCGGCGTCTTTTTTGCCCTGAGCGTGACGGCAGCCTTCATTCTGCCCCGTCCAGCCGCAGCACCCGCAGGCATCACTCACGCTGCCGCCCATAGCGCTTCGGGGGCAGAGGAGGAGATCGACAATCACATCTTCCAGCCGATTACCATCAGCATTCCGGGGACTGTTCCTCAGGGAAGCCTGGGCGCCTGGTCGAACACTACATACACCGTGCCCCCAAAGAAACGCCTGGTGTTGGAACACATTTATATTCGTGCGACTTCAAGTTTTAGCGATGACGCCATTGAAGCCGAGATCAAATCCGGTCAAGGCGCAGAATTGTCCGCCTTGACGAGCACTTGCATCAACTCGGCGCCGGCAGGGTATACACAGGGGTACACTTATATCGGAAACCAGCCCGTCAGGGCATATTTTGACTCGGGCGACACCTTGCGGTTTCAGGTCATCAGGACCTATGCCTATTACATGCATTCCCCGGTTTACTACGGTGTTATAGTCATCGGCCGTCTTGTCGATGCACCCTGAGAGCCGGAACGGGGGAGGGGGACGGAAACGTTTGGACTGTTCATCGGAGATGCGTGGGCGAATCGTCTCCCTCCGCGTCGCCTCTCTTCACATCGAACTTTTTTTTCGCCCCTCCTCCTTCACTGTTTCTTCGTCCACTGCCGAAGATCGTCCTGCCATGCGCAAACGTTTCTCTTGCCCAGCCGCCCCCTGCGGTAGAAGATGCTGCCCGCCTGCAAAAGGCCACTTCTGTGACCGCGTATCCCCCGCTCAGAGACCCCCAGGAAACGTGCAATCTGCTTCCATCCAACAAGCAGATCGTTTGCTGACATAAACACCTCCCTTTTGACAAAATTAAAGATTGAGGAATTACGGATCGCAAGCGGTCACAAGACTCGCGTCAAATGATTCGTAATTCATAGTTGCCTCTCATTTTCCGACAAATTCCAGAGTCAATTCTTAACTTCGCCGACCAAACTCTAGCTCACGTTCTGCTTACGTTTTTCCCTGCATTCGCTTGCATTGTTTACAGTACTTATCTGACAGCCGGCTTGGTTTCCAGTCTCACAGCCGCGACGTCGGCATAGTGAACCTTCTTCAAAACTTCCTTGGGCAGTCTTCGCCCCCTCCGATCGGACTCATTCTAAGCTTGCGCAGAACCTGACGAAGAAAGGGCGGTTTCGAGTGAAAACTCGGATTGGAGTTGCCATTGCTCTCTGTGCGCTCTACGATCTGGAGTTAAATACGGTTTGCATCTTATTATGAATCAGGTTTTGATAATATCCATCAGTTTATGCAGGATTTCCTGCGCCAGTGCACCTCTGGGGCTTTTTCTGCTGCCAGCATAGCGGCTTATGACCTTTCTAACTGTGTCAGGCTCAAAGCCCAGCAGCACAGCAAACTCTTTCATGCTAAATCCGGCGATCCTGAGCTTGCCTATCACTTCATTTTTTGTTGCTAAATTCGCGGGTAACATTTATAACTCCTTGAAGCCGTCCTTTTGCGGGACAGTTGGATTTGAAAGTGAGCTGCGAATGGAGAAAAAGAATCACCTAGCCATTTGGGGTGCCTGGTGCTGTGTTTCCAATCCAGGTTCGGGCGGAAGCATACGCCAATATATGATGTGTGTCAATTCAAAAAAGGATGAAGAAATGAAAATTGGCCCTTATGCTGAAAGAATAAAAACAGTACGCAGACATTTTGCCTGGCAAATGGGCCTCGAGAAGCTCAGCCAGGTGAAGTTCGGCAGGCTTGTCGGAGTAAACCCCAGCACCATCAGCCATATCGAGGCCGGCACGACTAAAATCGGGATCGATCTAGCGAAGCTGCTGGAGGAAAAAACCGGGTTTCGGCAGGCGTGGCTGTTGACTGGAGAGAGGCCGCAAAGGATTCGCGAAGATGGAGTGTTTCCGGACTCAGCCCCGGAGCACACGGAAGACGTTTCCCGTACGGTGCCGAGTGGGCCGGGCAGGTTTGGCTTCGCCTATGTGAAGAAAGTACAGCCTCGTTTGAGCAGCGGGTCGGGTGAGCTGGCCGTGGAAGAGGAGGCAGAAGATGTTTATGCTTTCCGAAATGACTGGCTTTACAGTAAGGGGTCTATTCCAGCTATGCGTCTAGCCCAGGTGAGCGGTGACTCGATGCTTCCGACGCTGCATGACAAAGATCTCGTTTTGTTCGATACCTCGAAACAGACGCCACAAGACGGCAAGATCATGGTGGTCGGCATCGACGACCTCTTATACATAAAACGGGTGCGTGTTTCCCCCGATGGGATATTCCTGGTGAGCGACAACAAGGATGTTTACAAGCCTTGGCGTGTAGATCCCGATAACATAAGATTTTTAGGGCTTGCGATCTGGCATTGCGGGGAAGTGTGAGATCTTGACTGGTAACTGGTGGTGAATATTTTTTGTGGTGAAAACTGCCGCGCAGGATGGGCATAAGGTCGCAGCGGCCCTCCCCCGAAAAGCCTCGCCGAGCACTTCAAGAACTTCATTAGTACTTCATTTTTATAATTGACATAGATCATATAATGGTGTAGTATGATTCCGTAATGAACCGGGATAGCGGCTGATTTTGCCTTTTTTACTTTTGTCTTTCCTATTGAACATGAGGAGTGGGACAATGATTTTTGCTCAAACCGCAAACGAATACCAGGGACCTGCCGGAGGGCGTCGGATACCGGAAAGGAAAAATCCCATTGAAGGACACGCGTCCTGTTCTCAAATCCTTGGGGCGATGAACCGGATCATGGCTGAGCATTTCGGGGTGGCCGGGAAAGACTTTTTTTGCCCGAAGCCTGCTACGGATCGATCTGAGCGGATCCGATCCAGTAGAGGATCGGGAACAGCATGCAAAAAGGAGCGACATCATGAATGAAGCATATCCTGAAACCGATGCCTTGACTGCTACCTATCGACCTGCACTGGGATCGGGACCCGACTTTTCATGTCCGGCTGACTGCCTGCCGGTTTTTAGCGGCGCAGGGTCTAATGCTTCCGACCCTTGGGAGCTCGAATCTTTGATCAGGGAAGGGGCGGAGCTGAAAAGCGAGATCGACTCTAAAACCGCAAGGCTCCGCAAAATAAACGTCGTCCTGGCAGAACGCGCCGCGTTCAAAGGAGGCCAAAAGACTGCTCACCTGTCGGGGGCGGGCTATTACGTGAAAGTGCGGCTGTATGAAAATATCGTCTGGGATCAGGAAAGGATTCTCAAGTTTCGCCGGTATCTGCCTGAAGAAAAGTTCGCGCAGCTCTTCAAAACAGTCTATGAGCCGACGTCGAAAAAGACGATCGACGGCTTTATCGCCCACGGAGACCCTGACCTTGCAGCAGGACTCAAATGGTGCATGAGCGTTAAACCGGGAGCGCCGCAGGTAACCTATGAGAAGCAATGAACGGTGGAAGGTGATCAGTGAAAGGATAAAACCCCTGAGGGAATAAGGGCACGGCTTCCTTCGGGTTACCCTTCAGGGAATTTTCAAACGGGGACTTCAACTTGCGGTACCGGCCGACAAGAGTGATTATTTGGGCTTGTCGCCGGTTTCTTTTATCAGCGCCCTCCTTGCGGTAAGCTTAATAGCAGATAGAAAAATCCCGGCAATTTGAAGTGAAGTCAGCGGTTTTGCAATTGAATAGAATTATTCCTAACGTCCCCGCAAAACGGTTTAGATATCCAACGGAATTTGCCCCTGCGTGACAAAGGCGACTTTAATCCTTATGTTTCCGGCCAGGATTTTGTCTCTTCGATTCCAATCTGTCCACCGGCCGCCGGCCAATGTCTTTAAAGGAGAATACCATGTCACAGGAGTATGAAAGCGGGCTGAGTATCGACTTGAAGGACAAGCGAATAGTTTTGCTTTTGCAGGGAGGAGGAGCGCTTGGCGCCTATCAGGTCGGCGCTTTCGAAGTGCTTCACGGCTTATGCGCCAAAAAGATGCGCAAAATCGACTGGGTTGTGGGCATCTCGATTGGAGCGATCAATGCGGCGTTAATTGCCGGAAACAGAGCCGAGGACCTGCTTCCAGCCGACGTCGACCCTCAACGGTACCCGGAAGATCGGCTGATTGAAAAAGGAAACCGACCTTCCAAGCTGGAGCAGCTCTGGGACAAGATCCTGTGGCCCCCCTATCTTCCTTTTAAGCCCTTCGAGGCGCAATTCGACTGGTGGTTGAACTCGCTGTCGCTGCTATTCCCGTGGAGTCCCCTGGCTGGGCTTCTGCCCAAATATGCGGGGTGGAACGCGGCAGCGTGGGGCGGCCAGGGCAACTTTTTCGATTCGCGTCTTCTCTTTCCCTGGTTAAATCCATGGATCGTTCAGTGGGGGTTTGGGGGACAAGTTCCGCTTCCTTCTGATTCCCTGGCGAATTATTCGGTCAGGCCGCTCGCCGCCGCCCTCGACGAACTGGTCGATTGGGAGCTGATCAACAATTCAGCCAGACAAGATCGCGCTTTGTTAAGTCTGGGTGTTACCGGAGTAGAGAACGCCGAGGTGAGCTTTCTCAATTCTTTTACCCCAAAAAGTCTCGAGGGACTGAGACTGTGGGGACAGGGCAAAGTTATCGGGGCCGAGCACGTCCTGGCGAGTTCCGCACTTCCGCCCGCATTTCCCGCCGTGTGTATCGACAACAGATACTACTGGGACGGCGGCCTCAGTTCCAACACCCCGCTTCTGGACCTCCGGCACGAGCTTACGACGCAGGACACTATAGTATTCGACGTCCTGTTGTGGGACCGCCGTGGGAGCCTGCCCAAAACGATGGATGAATTGATGTGGCGCCAGAAGTGCATCCAATTCGGGTCACGGAAAAAGGTGGCCGAGCTGATCGTGGAAAATTACGGCCGCTATGCCCAGGCAGCCGCCGCAGTTGGGAAAAACCCGGCCAAACTCGAAATCGTTCAGATTATGTATGAGACGGAGGATGGAAGGAGGAAGACAGAGGACAGAGGTCAGAAAGAGGAAAACGGAGAAAAGAGAGCTGAAGACCCGGTATTTTGGTTTGGAGATGCGGATTTTTCCCGTTCTTCATTTGATAAGCTCAGAAGGTTCGGGCGCAAAGACATGTTCCGGGCCCTGCAAAATCCCGACTGGATGAAAGCCGTGGGAGATTACGCCGTACTGTATCGCCACGGCACTCAAAAAAAACACCTGGAGTGTGACCCCATGGGCGGAGCGTGGTCCTGGAGACCCGGGCTGATCCCAGACATTCAAGAGGAGCAAGCCGCGCCGGCCATGCTGGAGGTGCAAAACCTGGTGGCTGCTGTAGATGAAGTCAAGTATTCGGAGCAGAGTTCGAATACTCCAACGCCGGAGCCGGCACCCCAGCCTAAGTCTCAAAGGGCTACCTCCCCGACTCAGAAAGGTTCGCACGGCAAGGGCACGGCGACCGTTCGAACCGTTTCGTCGAAAAAATGAGTGATGTCTAATCACTATTTATAGTCCTGAAAAGTTCAAAATCCCAAGTCCCCTCTTTTACGAGGGGGGATTTGGCCCCGCAACAGGGTAACCCACCCGAACCTTTAACATGCAGGGATGTTTCGCGAATTCACGCTCCACGACTCATCAGGCTAAAATCCCTCCAGATAAAGCGTGAAGGCAAGGGCCGACACGGCGAGGCAGTAATAGCCAAAATACTTCCACCTGCCGGCTTCCAGCCAGCTCGAGAGCCACTTCAGCGCCAGGAGCCCGGCCATAAAGCTCGCCGCCATCCCGATAATGCTAGGCAAGAAAAGGTGGAACAGATCAAGCCCCTGAGGCGATGTTGAAATGTGGGCTTTGAGCAGGCGATGCACTTCTTTCAAAATGACCGGAGGAGTAAGGATAACAACAAGGGCGAAGCTGAATTCTTCCGCCGTTCTTTTTGACAGGCCCATGAGCAGGCCGGTGGAGATGGTAGCCCCGGAGCGCGAAAAGCCTCTGAACGGCAGACACAGAGCCTGCACGGCCCCGATCACGGTCGACGCCGCCAAGTCGAGTTGCGAACTCCCCCGCTCTGCCAAGGGCCGAGGGACTTCGTAAGCTCTGACTCGAGATCCATAACCGGTGGACCTCGAATGCCCACTGGCGGCTCGGGCTCGCGTCTTGCTGCCCGAGTAGATGATAAGAATCCCCGCGACCGCCAGGGCGGGCGTAACAATGCCAAGATTTCCAAAAATCATCTCGACTTCTGCATTGGCCACGTGGCCCAGGAAAACCTTCTCGATTAGCACCTTAAGTATCAGCCCGATAACGACGGTAAGAAAGGTGGCGGCTAAAACGAGCTTTGCAAATTTGAAGAAGGCGGAACGGGACTGGAAAAAGCTCACTTTCCAAGACTGCCAGAAGTAGATTATCACGGCAAGCATGGTCCCTGTGTGAAGCATAACCAGCAAAAGGGTCATCTCGGGGGTCGAAGGATCTATTCCCATTAGTTTTTCAGCGATTATCACATGGGCTGAAGATGACACGGGCAGCAGTTCACATGCTCCCTGAAGAATTGCCAGTATTAAAATTTGGAAAAAAATCACCCTAGCCGACCTCCCCTCATTCCGTTTTTTTCGATTCGCCAATTTCCCGATCAGCAAGCCGTCGATTCACAATTGTCCGGTTCGCTTTTATGCCATGAAAGGGTGAAGGGCAAGGCAAAAGGGAAGATCCAAAAGTTAAAATGGAAAAGAAGGGAAGGCTGGGAGGGAAAAGGAGATTCTCTGTTTTCCTGCTTTTTGCCGCTTCTGGCTGCCGTTTCTGTTGCCGCTTTATTTGCCGCTTCCGGTTGCCGTTTGGCATGCACAAATCCGTATCTGCTAAGCTGTTGATGCAAATGTGGCAAACCGCGATCCATCACTTCGCGGTTGGTGGTTGGCAGGCACACTGAGATTCGGGGAGGAACGGGCAATGAAATGTGAACGCTGCGGCGCCGATCTTGAATTATTGGAGATTTTCGATAGAGGGCGGGTCTTCGAGTGCAGTGAGTGCGCTTATACCCTCACGCTCAAAGAAGGCTTCGCGCCGATGCTCCTTTACGATCCGCCGCCCCTTGACTTTTATTTCCATGATTAAGGGAAAGCCGCGAGCCTATTATGAGTTGATCGAGGAATTAAGGAATCGTACAACCGTCAAATTATATTCAGAATTCCTCAATTCGTATCGGTCGATCAATCATTGCCCTCGTACTTGAAAGAAAGTTTGACACGAGCGCGGTATTCGACGATTTTTCCGTTTTCCACGCGCATGTCCAGCCTTCCCACCTCTGCAATTCTTATATCCCTGAGAGTCTTGGTAGCAGTTTCGACTGCCTGTTTTGACGCTTCCTCCCAGGAATTTGAACTGGTTCCAACAAGTTCGATGATTTTGTAAACGGACATGGCTTGCCTCCTTTGCAGAGTTTAGAGTTTTTGACCGTAGTATGGAAAGAACTTCACCTGCCCAACCGAAAACTTTCGAAGCTGGAATTAGAGTCCTATGAGAGCCAGAGTAATCATCAGGTAACGAATAGTGAATAGTAAATAGTGATGACGAGAGGTGAAAAACTTTTGAACCGATACGCGATTCACTCCTGCGTAGCACGGGATTAAAATTCACTGCTTTTCTGCTTTTTGCCGCTTATGGCTGCCGTTTCTATTGCCTCTTCATCTGCCGTCTCTAGTTGCCGTTTGGCAGTGGCAAACCCGGCGATGATACAATGTTGGCGAGAATCAAGGAATTGAATGACGGTAAATTGAGGGATTCACCGGTTTTTCTGCCCCAGGGCGTCCACCCTGAGGCAAGTCCCGCAAAACACGGGACCGTGAAAGGGAAGAGGCCATGTGTTTCGGCGGTCCATCGATTCCGGGGCGCCTCCTCCTCCGCCACCTCCGGCTCCTCCTCGCTCGTTGCCCGACCAGGCGGTTCAAAATGCCGGGGCGGACGAGCGCAATAGAGCGGCCATGGCTTACGGAGCATCACAGACCATTTTGACCGGGCCCGAGGGGTTGCAGCAAAAGGCGAATACTACTGCGAGCGGGAAAACCCTGCTTGGGGGTTAGCTTGTGGAGACGCGGAACGCAAACTGTTTTCACCATGAAGAAAACGAAAGGTCAAAAGAAATGAAAAAATAACTCAAATTTGGCCACCGCTATCAAATGTCAATTCATGCTTGCGCACGAAGAAAACGCTTTTTTTATCTTC
>Ga0326727_10028271_pt1 | contig 10212 bp, 11 predicted proteins | sample MB2enrmetagenome_FD_207643 | JGI IMG/M metagenome (GOLD analysis project Ga0326727, IMG submission 207643) | Lab enriched peat soil microbial communities from McLean, Ithaca, NY, United States - MB29MY | ecosystem: Environmental > Terrestrial > Soil > Wetlands > Peat | place: USA: New York...
AACGACACGCTGAAGCCGGCCGACGTGGAAGCCGCCGCGGCCGCCCTGCGCGGCGTGGACACGATTGTGCTGCAATTTGAAATCCCGCTCGACACCGTCGCGTACACCGTGCAATTTGCTCGCAAGCCCACATCATATAGAGTTTCTTCCACTTCGTGATGATGGATGGATCAAGCCAGGCAACCGCCGCCAGTTCATCCCACAAATAATTGGCTTCGGCGTATTTGGCCACGTATTGCGCGGCGGGCGTCGCGCTCTTGCGTATCTCCTCGATTAGCACTTTTTCCATGCGCGTTTTCACGGAAATGTCCACCGTGGTGAGCCCGATGCGCGGCCAATGCGGGTGCAGCACGGCGTGCGAAGCTTTCGGGTCCATCCAGAAATTAAACTCGCGGCTTGGCGTCACTGAAAACTCCGGATCGTCGGTTTGCGGATTGATGCTTCCGGCCATGAAAATCAGCTCTTTTCTCAGCTCGGGAAATTTCGGGTCGACATTCCCACTTTCGGCCTCATGGTCGCTCTTGCCATCATTAATGCCGCCTATATTCTTCAGGCCGATTTTCTCCGCCGCGGCATGCAGGCCGATGCCTTCACCATGATTACCCTCGTGGGCACGAATTCAAACACACGATGGAAATGCGAGAAAAATATGCAGGGCCCGCCGTTCATGGAGGTGATCATTCATGCCCCCTCCGGACCGCCAGGTTTTTGAATGAGCAAAGAATTCGAAGCACTCTAGCGTAAGCAGCCCTTCGAGATCGCACCCCGCATTGAGATGTAGCTTGACCTGAAACGGTTCGCTCATGCCGCCGATGACTCCGAAGAGGCCGGAGAGATCATGTTAGGATGTTGGCAAGCAAAGGTGATACAGATGCTCAGGGAACGGAAACTCCATAGAGACAGGTTGAACTACCTAAGCAATCGCCGAAACCTTCATGTGGAAGATATTTCTCTGCGCGATATCTGCTTCTCAAGGTTAGCTGACCGTCTTCGGGCGATGATGTAAATTGCAGGTTACTTCGAGAAAGAGATCTGCCATTAATTGGCCTGAATACGGCCACTGAATTGATGCATAGACTGAGGCCCTCGGTCGTTTCGCGACCGAGGGCCTTACCTGTCTCGTTCACCTTAGGACTTCGCTTTGAGCACCTCTTGGAAGTGTTTGGTGTCAACACCCGCTTTGGCCCGCTGCGCCTAAGTCATCGTCGGTCCCTTCGGTCCCTACTCCTTAACGAAATCGGCTTTGGTCGGGCGTCCGGCAAGAACATACAGCCGCGTACCTTTCGCGCGGTCGGCACGAGCCGCCTTGATCTTAACGTGCGTTTGGTTGGCGCGTTTCGCCGCTCTTCTTGTTGCCTTTCCTTTCTTCGTTTGCATTTTGCGTTTCTCCTCTGGAACGCGGCTTACCATACGGGTGATGTCGAGGTTTCGGATCGGTATACTAACCAATTGAGTGGGCAACCTGTAGCGGCGGCTGGTGCTGCCGAAGGAGATCGAGACGCGGGGTCCCGGGCAGAACGCCGTCTACGCCGCTTGCTACTACTGGCTGTTGGCGGAGAGCCATCTGACGCGGCGCCTATTTGAAAGCATGATGCGGCGGATTGTGGATTTGCCGCTGCCAGCCAGATAGGCGCGGCAGCGAGGCGAAACCAATCTGGACAACAGAGGGAAGTTGACGGAGAGGTGTCCGAAAAATCGCTCGAAAACAAAGCAATGCCCCGTTTTTGTGTCCGGGAGACGACCCTTTTCGGTCTGGGCGAGCTTTTGGGATGGAAACGGATGCAAGAAACGGACCCGGCGGGGGCAACTGGGGTATACTGGTTCGCAGCCGTGAACGTAAAATGGAAATTCCGGTTAACCGCTATCGCTCCAGCTTAACCATCTTCTTAGGATCTCTCGTGAAAACCCAAATTCTTCTCGCCCTCCTGGCCTTTCATTCACTTTCGGTACTCGCGTTTGCGCAAGATTCACGGTTTTCTCCCAATGAACAGCAGATACTGGTTCCTGACTGTCTGAATTTTAAGGGCCTTTGGGACGGCGGCTATAAGCCGTGCGCTCCGGAAGACCACCAAAACTGGCTCGCGGACATTACCCACTGGCGAAAGGAACGCCTTATCCGTATTGGCTATAGCGGCTCGCGCTACGAACTGCCCGCGCTGAAGTGGACGCAATCGAGCTTCATGCAGCCGCAAATGATGGTGCAGGACCGCTATTTTTATGATTCGGTTGCTGGGGAATACACCGTTGATCGTTATCTCGAGGATCTGCAGAAGCGCTACGGAGGAATCGACGCCGTCCTGATCTGGCCTACCTATCCCAACATGGGAATCGACGACCGCAACCAGCACGACATGATCCGTTGTATGCCCGGCGGCGTCGCCGGGGTGAAGCAGATGATCGCCGATTTTCACAGGCGCGGCGTGCGCGTGCTTTTTCCCATGATGATGTGGGATCAAGGAACGCGTGATCCCGGGAAGTCCTGGCCTGATGCCATCGCCGAGCTGATGGCAGAGGTTGGTGCGGACGGCATCAATGGTGACACGCAGGACGGTGTGCCACTTGCCTTCTCACTTGCCGCGGACAAGACTGGTCACCCTCTTGCCTTCGAGCCGTCAGATGGCCCGGCTGACGAGGCGCTTGCCTGGAACGTGATGACCTGGGGCCAGTATCAATATCAATTTCCGTTCACTCCACTCGTGGACAAATACAAGTGGCTCGAGACCCGCCACATGGTCAACATCTCCGATCGCTGGAATCGCGACAAAACCAGCGATCTGCAATTTGCCTTCTTCAACGGAGTTGGCTGGGAGAGTTGGGAAAATATTTGGGGAATCTGGAACGGAATCACGCCCCGCGATGCGGAAGCGACTCGCCGCGTCGCCACCATCGAACGCGCCGTTGCTCCCTTCCTCGTGAGTCCCGGTTGGGAGCCGATGTCTCCGATGCTGTGGCACGGCATTTTCGCCAGCCGGTGGCCTCTGAATGACCAGACCGTGTGGACCATCGTCAACCGCAATGAATACGACGTTGATGGACAAGAGATGGAGGTCCCGAGCGATTCCGGGACGCGCTACTTCGATCTTTACCACGGCAGCGAATTGAAAGTGCAGCGCGATCCGACGGGCCCCAGTGTGCTCTGTTTCCCGATTGAGGCTCACGGCTACGGCGCCATTCTGGCGACAAAGACGGAGCCGGACACTACGTTGCAAAAACTGATCTCGGAGATGAAACAGCTCACGGCAAGACCTCTGGCGAGCTATTCTCACGAGTGGAAAGTGCTGCACCAGGAAATCGTGCCGATCGCCGCTACCAGAGCGGCGAACAGCGCACCCGCCGGCATGATTAAGATTCCCGAGGGCGATTTTCTGTTCAAGATTGCCGGCATCGAGATTGAAGGCTTCAATGATATTGGCGTCGATGTGCAGTATCCGTGGGAAGATGCGCCGCGTCGTTTCCACGAGCATCCCATGCACATCAAGTCGTTCTACATCGACAAATTTCCGGTGACCAACGCCGAATTCAAGAAATTCCTCGAAGCCACACGCTATCACCCGCAGGATGACGTGAATTTTCTGCGCGACTGGAAGGACGGCAACTATCCCTCGGGCTGGGACCATCGTCCTGTGACGTGGGTCTCCCTCGAGGATGCGCGCGCCTATGCCGCTTGGGCCGGGAAGCGCCTGCCGCATGAATGGGAATGGCAGTATGCAGCGCAAGGCAAGGATGGACGCCTTTACCCTTGGGGGAACGATTGGAATGCTGCGGCCGTACCCGTGCCGGACAAGGCCCGTACCATGCGAGGTCCCGATCCCGTGGATGCGCACCTAGAGGGAGCGAGCCCCTTTGGTGTAATGGATCTGGTGGGAAATGTCTGGCAGTGGACCGAGGAATTTACGGACGACCACACGCGCGGCGGAATCCTGCGTGGAGGCAGCTACTACCAGCCGCAGGGCTCGATCTGGTACTTTCCGCAGGCGTACAAACTGACCGAGCACGGCAAACTGCTGATGGTCTCGCCAAGCATGGATCGTTCCGGCGCCCTGGGGTTCCGCTTGGTACAGGACGCACTGTAAATAGGAGAAAACCGTTGTTTCGTGGGGCACAATCTGCCCGAAGAGGCACTTCTATCCTGTAGTGAATAATTGCAAGACTTTTCAAATCAAAACTCCGCAACTTCCACTGCAACCCGACCTGGACGCCCAATGCCATCGTCGCCAGCACGTGAGAATGAATTCTTGCGGTACACCTTGCCACCTTAAGAAGCCCTAAAACACTCACTGCCATGCATCTCCCGCAATTACCGCAGAGAGCACCAGTAAAAGTGAAGAGTGTCGAGGGAAGCGGGTGCCCAAATGAAGGCGGAGGCGCAGATCGGCGGACGTGGCGCTGGGATGGCCGCTGCGCTACTCGCACTCGCCGGCGGATGCAATCCATACGAAGGACCTGGACGCGCTGGGCAAAATTGTGGAAGTGATCGCGCGGAAGTGGTGAGCACACCCATAAACGGTCACCCGCAGAATGCACAGGGCTTAGCGGTATTCAGGTCACGTGCCTTACATTGCCCTTGGCTTAAAACGTTTTCGCCGATCTGCCCGGCTGCGTGCCCACGGATTGGTGACTTGACTTCCATCGATTTCAACCCGATAATTTTGGACAGAGCAGAACGACGTAGATCTTCTAGAACGCCTACCGATCAGAACGCGGGAAAGTTTTCCACATTCATCAAGAGGTTTCATTTTTTTATGGGCTCTAAATCATTGCGCAAACCACTACGCGCAAATACAGCCTCATCGGCTTCAACTGTTGCGCGATCGCAAAACACGGGCGTTTCGCGCAACACCGAGGCCTCTAAACCAACAGGCGCAGCGAATGGTGATTCGGCGTCCAAAACCAGCACAACCCAGCATAAACCGGCAAAACGGACCCCGAATCGGGTTCCACCACCGCAGCGGGAGCGTATCTTGCAGGCGTACGCTGCCGGGAAGAGCATTACCGACATTAGCAAACAAGAAGAACGAAACCGCGAGACGGTCGGAAAGATAGTGCACGGTCCTGAAATGGCAGCGCATGTGCAGGCCCTGCGTGAGCGCTGGTACGGTTTGGGTTCCGACGCCATCGACGCCGTTGAGAATGGATTGACGAACCAGAAGGACGGTCGCCTCGGCTTCCAAGTTCTCGCCAGCATCGGAGTGCTGCCCTCGCCAGCAGAAATAGCGACTCAACGGCAGGCGATGTCTCCACCAGAAGATGATGAGGCCGCAAAGCACAGGATTGCCGTGGGGCTTATGGCGTGCTCCATCGAACGCCACCACGCCCTCGGAATGCCGCTTCTTGAGCAGGACTGGCCTGCCGTAGAAAAGGTAATAAAAGAAAGGAACCTGAAGGGCTATGACCATCTGATCGGGAAGAAGACCACGAACGAAGATGGTGAGGATAAGCCTAAGTGACCAACCAAGAAATCGTTGGTGTCAGGAAGCGGCGGCTGTGGTCAAGCCGCCGAACGCAGTTGCTTCCTGAGCTGTAATCTGTCCATTTTTCCACAACAAAAAGGGCAGGCGCACGAGCGCCTGCCCTTTTTTCGAGTCCCACGGCAACTGCGCGGCCCCCTGCAAATCCTGAGTCAATGCCAGACGCGGGCTGGCCTTCAGATCACGTTTCCTCTCGGGGCTCGACCGCGTCTACCAATCATTGATTCACTAGAGGAAACGCCACACCAGATCCGGGTGACCTTAGCCTCTCCCCACATTCTTGGTTCAATCCGGATTCCAAACGGAATTATTCCCCGCCCGTGAGCAACCATTCCAGCGACTTATCGAATTCGTGACCGATGGCGAGTAGGACTTCCGCTCCAATTCCCCACTGAACGTACTCGGCGGTCAACAGGTAACCCTGGCCAACTCCAATTGTCAGTGCATGTCGTGCCTGGCCTTGCAAAATCCTTCCTGTGCACTCTCTGGCCGCACGGGTGAGCAGCCACTGAGGCTATTTCGGCGGGTGTTCCTGATTCCTTCGCTTCGCCCAACGAGCCAAAACCGCCTTGCGTGCGATCTCGCTTCGTCGCTCCGGTGATAATTTCGCAGCTCGTACTTTACCTCCTTTGGCCCCTCCGATTTTGCCCAAAGCTACAGCATGCGGGTTTTTCTTTTTTGCCATGATAGACAAACCTTATTCGCACCGGCTGCCAAAAATCAACGGTCAAATAAGAGCTTGACATATACTTAGGCGCTCAAGTATAATCTGTATTACTTGAGCGCCCATGTACAAAGGAGGCTCCTCGTGAAGAACCCAAACCAAGGAATAGCAAGGAATGTGCAGCTTGCCCGTTCTCTATGGGGCCCACTCTCGCGGCCCGCTCTTATCCGTCTTAAGGAGCTGATCGAACGGTACGGCTTATCTGTTGCCAGAGGGGAGCTGCAGTATCGAAACGGGGGATGGTATGTAACTCATGCTGGGCTCCTTGGTCTCGCTCAACGCAGGCATTGCGCTGGAATCCGGGTTCAGCAGGTAAGGGAGTTTTGCGAGCCCACTGTCGGTCGATGGGTATTTAAGGCAACCATATATCGGGGGCGCAGGTCGAAGGGCTTTGTTGGCTATGGCGGCGCGGATCCCACCAATGTGTCCTCACTTGTTCGAGGAGCGGAAATGCGTGTGGCCGAGACGCGCGCCGTCAATCGCGCCCTCCGCAAGGCCTACGGAATCGGCCTCTGTTCGGTCCAAGAGTTGGGCGCGTTCTCGAGCCTGCAGAGATCTGCCTCCATTCCGTCCCCCTCAAACGGATCCCATCCCTCCAACGGTTCCGGCAACGGCCAACCCCGCCTCCGGGATCAGCTCTGCCTCTTGATCCGCCAATACAACTTCGATCCGAATCTGGTAAAGGCTTACGCTGCGGACTTCTGCGGCACGGAAGCCCTCAGCGACGCCAGCCGGGAATTGGTCGAGTCCTTCATCGCCCATCTCTCTGCGGCTGCCAAAGAGAACCGAGCTGCTCTGGTCTGCAAGCTGAACTCTTATGCTCAACCGGTGGAGGCACAACCATGAGAAAACACATTCCCGGTCTGCATTCGGGGCAGCAGGACCTAGTCAGCAATCTCGATGGGCTCTTTTTGGTCCGGGTGGAACGGGTCTCCTATCGCTGGCATCCCCAGAAACCTTTCCTGGCACTGCGCTTCACCATCCTGGAGCCCACCTCCTTTGAGGCGCTCTCCTTCTCGGGTCGCCTTTACTGCATTGAACGTGCTCTTTGGAAACTCAATTGGTTTCTCCATGATTTTGGCTACGACACGGAACTGCTTAGTCGAGATCAGGTCGATGAAAAGGCCCTCTTGAATCTGCGAGGAGTCATCCGGACTACCTGCACGAACCTCAACGGTCGTTGCTACCAGAATCTCGACGCGTTTGCCCCGGCAGCAGAGTGGGAAGTACTCTCCTGCGCATCGAGCAGCCAGGGCGAGAGGGGGGAGCAGCCAAGATGACCTATAGCTACACCCAAATCGCCCAGTACCTCCGCTGCCCGCGCAGTTATCGCCATCGCTACCTGGACGGCTGGCGTGAGAAAGAGACCCGGGCGGCCATGATCTTCGGCCGCTGCTTTGAAAAAGCGCTGGCGTCTTATTTCTGCGGCGACGATTGTGGCGCGACGCTTTATCGGGAGTGGGGTGCCTTCCGGGATACGCCGTTTGACTACAAGAAGGGAGAAACCTGGGATCGGTTGGTCCATCAAGGCGTGCATCTCCTCGAACGCTTCGCCCAGGACAATCGCATTCGCATTCCCCAGCCGCAACAGAATCTTCAACTTAAAGTAATGCGGGAGCTCCCGAACGCCAATCAATTTGTTGCCTACATTGATGCCATTGGGGAACTCGATGGCCTCCGTTGTCTCATGGACTGGAAGACCACAACCAGCCGTTATCCCGAGGAACCCGCAAGGCTGCTTTCGCTCGACCCGCAACTGATCTGCTATTCCTGGATCACCGGGATTCCCGAAGTAGCCTTAGTCGTCTTCGTACGAAAGCATCAGCCGGAGATCCAATACCTGAGGACCTCCATTTCGGAAGAGCAACGCGCCGAATTTGGCCGCCTCGTAGGGGCGACGATCGGCCAGATCGAGGCCGCCCGGTTCCCCTCGCACAGCGGGATTCGCTTCCCACAGAACGGTTGCGTGAGCTGCGCACATCTTGGGCTTTGTCTCGAGGACCAGAAGCTGATCGATTCCAGTCTCACCCTCACACCAGGAGCGAGCGACCTTGCTTGGCTTGACGAGCTTGTGGATTGACAGGAGACCGATGGTGACTCCGGAGATCAATCGCCGGCGGGCCGTGTTTGTACTCGGCAGGATCGATGAAATCCTATCTTGGGAGAAAAGCAAGGAACAGGAGAAGGACGTGCGCTTCGTCGAGTTGGGGGAGTACCTGTGCGAGGTCCGCGCCAAGCAGTACTGGCGGTTGGAGAAATTGAAGTCATTTGACGAATTCCTGGAGAAACGCTTTGCCGACTCGCGCCGGAAGGCCTATTACCTGATGGCGATTCACGAACATCTTACGCGAGTGCCGAAGCCGCAGCTTCGCGAGATGGGTTGGACAAAGGCGCGGGAGCTCGTCAAGGTGGCGCGGAAAGATGGAGCGGAGTTCGCTTGTGCACCCTGGGTGCACAAGGCAAAGGAACTCCCAAAGGAACAATTCAGGAGGGAGGTCGAGCGGCACCTGACGGGGAAGGAAACGGAGCCGTGGGAGATTCTCTACTTCAAAGTTTACAAGAGTCAGTTGCCGGTCGTTGAGAAAGCTCTGGAGACGGCTGCCCTGATGTTGGGAACGGACAAATCACGAGGATATTGCCTGGAGATGATCTGTGCTGATTTCTTGGCCGGAGCCCGTCTGCAAGAGGACGACCGGTAGAATGCTTTCCCTTACAAGGAACCCGTGAATTGAACATTTCCAAAACAGCGATTGTCCAGGCGATGGGAATGCCAGAGAAGACGGGATGAGTGCGCTGCGCCAGCGTAAGCCTCGCCAGAGACTCGACTCGGACAATTATCGAGCTCTCCGCAAACAGGTTTTGGAGAGAGACGGATGGCGTTGCCAGTCATGCGGTGCCCCAAGATACTTGCAAGTCCACCATTTACAGTCCCGCGGCCGGCTCGGTGCTGATCGACTGCAAAACCTCATTACTCTGTGCGCCCAATGCCATCGTCTCGAGCACCTGGGAATGAACCCTCCCTATACACAGGCACAGCGGGCATGACCTACGACGTACCCTGCACAGCAAACTTAGGAAAGAGGCTATATCCACGGCAAACACCTGACAAAGGTTCTTCTTGCCCCCCATTCAACTTGTTGCTGGTGCAGGCGCCGTTTGTCAATGTAGGCATACCTGAGCAGGCGATGGTGACCACGGCACCCGCCCAGGCCGCACCCTCAGCTACTTTGCCAGCGGCACCTTCAACATCGGCGCCTCCCCCGGTCGCACCAAATCCTTCTCGGGGAACTCAAGCCGGGCATTAACTACTGGGTCCCAACGAGAACAAAACTAAGCTTGGAGAGTGGACATGGTGACCAGGAGAGCTTCTCTGGCGGAACGGTACAGACAGCGACATCCGCAAGCTCGGGGCGCGGCGCATAGTGTTCTGTTGGACTATCTGCCGAAAGTGATCGATACGAAAGACCTGGACGCCCTGGGAAAATCGTGGAAGCAATCGCGGGGAAGTGGTGATGAAAGAAGGGCAAGAGTCCGCCAGCGGGGCAACAGGAAAGGTTTACCACGTAGCTTTGACTAGGCCTGCGAAGCGAGCGGCGATGGCGGACCAGGAGAAATGCTTGCGGTAGGCGAGGGCGTTCTGCTGGCGGAGGCTGGCGCGGAGTTCAGGATCGGACAGGATGCGGCTAATTTGTCACCGATTTCAATCCAACGAAGTGCGGCCGTGCCTGAGTGTGATCGCCTACAATCAGGGCAATCTGTGGCGGCGGCTGGTGCTGCCGAAGAGAATTGGCCACTGGTCGCTCAGCAGCTTGCAGCAGCGGCTGGTGAAGACCGGCGGGCTGCTGATCAAACACGCGCGCTACTATTGGCTTTTAAGCCGAAGGACATCCGAGGCGGAGGCTTTTCGGCGGCATGCTAAGAATGATCGCGGCGTTGCCGCTGCCGGACGGGGAGCAAACCAGGGCAGAAAGCAAACGAGCGCTCGGAAGCCATCGAGCAGAGAAGTGTCAGCGGCGAGGA
>Ga0326727_10028272_pt1 | contig 10212 bp, 9 predicted proteins | sample MB2enrmetagenome_FD_207643 | JGI IMG/M metagenome (GOLD analysis project Ga0326727, IMG submission 207643) | Lab enriched peat soil microbial communities from McLean, Ithaca, NY, United States - MB29MY | ecosystem: Environmental > Terrestrial > Soil > Wetlands > Peat | place: USA: New York...
GTCGCTGTCGCCAGTTGCTCGCCGCGCGCGCCATCGCGCTGAGCACCCAATCTCTTTCGAAAGGCTGCGCACATGGCTGAACTTCGATTGGACCCCTTTACCCGGCGCTGGGTGGTTACCGGCAAGCGGCCGGTTATGCCCGATGTTCATGATGAAAGCGGGGTTTGCCCCTTTTGCCCCGGAAACGAGCATCTGGCCCCCCATGCCATCCGCGAGTATCGAGACTCCTCCGGCGCGTGGATGGCACGGGTGTTTCACGATCGCGCCCCGCTGTTCCTCGTGGAAGGCGGGGTGGACCGCCGGGCCGAAGGCATGTTCGATCGCATGAACACCGTTGGCGCACATGAAATTGTTGTCGAGACTCCGGTGCATGGCATGACGCTGGCGCAGGTTTCCGAACAGCACTTTGCCCACGTGCTGGAACTTTTCCGCGACCGCATCCTCGACCTCAAGCAGGATCGCCGCCTCCGTTACGTCTCGCTTTTCAAGAATCAGCATGCGCCCTCTCCGACCCTGCGAGGCCACGCTTATTCTCAGGTGTTGGGAACGCCGATCTTGCCGCAACTGCTGGAGATTGAATTTCGCTGGAGTCTCGCGCATTTCCAGAAGCGCGAGCGCTGCATCTACTGTGACGCTTTGGAGCAGGAGCTGCGCGAGGAGAAGCGCCTGGTAGATCAGAATGCGGATTTCGTAGCCTTCTGTCCCTTTGGCTCGGGCTGGTCCTACGAACTCTGGGTAGCTCCCGTCCGCCATTCCTCCTCGTTCGAGAACGATTTGACCGAGCCGGGGCGAGCGGCGGCGCTCGCGCCGTTTCTCAAGTCCTGCCTCCAGCGTGTGGAAAAGCTCTCGCAATCCCTCCACCTCGTTGTCCACACCGAGCCGAATTTGCAGGCGTGGAAACCTACCAAAGAGTGGTGGAAAACCGTGCCGGATGATTATCACTGGCACATTGAAATTCAACCGGACGTGGAGGGACGGCGGCGCTTCCTGGGCACCGAGGGCTTCCACTTCAACCCCATTCCGGCGGAGCAGGCCGCTTTGGTTTTGCGCGCGCTTGAGCCCGGCGTCGAGCCACCACCCACAGCTTAAATATGGATAACCCCGTGACTTCAGACTGGAAACAAGTTCGGCTGTTGGTTTTTGACCTTGACGGCACCCTGGTGGACAGCAAGCAGGACCTGGCATTGAGCGTCAACGCGATGCGAACGGAGATGGGACTGGCTCCCTTGCCGCTCGATTTAATTACCTCCTACGTCGGCCACGGCGTCACGCTGTTGGTGCGCCGCTCGCTGGGAACACACGCCACCAGCGAGAATGTCGAAAAAGGCTTGGCGTTCTTTCTGGCTTACTATCGCGACCATATGCTCGATCACACGGGTCCTTATCCGGGAGTGGCCGAGGCGCTTGAGAAACTCAGCGACCAAAAGATGGCGGTGTTGACCAATAAACCCGTCAATTTCAGCCGCGAAATGCTGACACGACTCGGGCTCGCGTCCTACTTCGCCTACATCTACGGGGGCAACAGCTTTCCCCAAAAAAAACCCGATCCTATCGGCTTGCACAAATTGATGGAAGATCTTCTGATTTCCGCCCGCGAAACTCTCATGGTCGGCGATTCTGATACCGACGTCCTCACCGGGCGGAACGCTGGCGTGTGGACGTGCGGCGTCACCTACGGATACGGGGCACAGACGCTGCAAAAGGTTTCACCGGATCTGGTGATTGACGATATGCGGGAACTCCCCCCGTTGCTGAACGGCCACCGCCAAGTGTGACGCCGGGAGAGGGTGGTACAATTTTCGCGGCGCGGCGGAGCACGCCAACTGGCGGTGTGAGGCGAACGCTCCAACGTGTCTTGAGACTTTCGCATCCAACCCTAGACGGAAATTCCTATGACGAATGTAATGGAAGCAATCGGGCGGTCGAGGCCCCGTAGGCCAATGATGAAAAAACGCGCGGTTCGCTCGTACGCTGGCGCGCTGTGTTTGTGGACGGGCTTTTGTCTGTTGCCCGGGATTTCAGGATTTTCCCAGCAGCCGGTGAAACCGCAAAAGGAATCGGCGCCGAGTCCTGCGCCTGCGGTGGCGGGCGACGAGCTAGAAGAACCGCTCCCCGGCGATTGGGGTCCGGAGCTGCTCGACGGTATCCTCAGCTCGCCGAACGAGGAGGCGCCATACGGTTTGCTGCGCGCGACGTTCGCCGCGGGGCCCGCCATTATTCCGCAGCTCACCGAGGCGCTGAAGGACGATCGCACGGCCGAGTACGCGGCCCAGTCGTTGGCCTATATCGGGAGCGATCAGGCGCTTCCCATCCTGTGGAAACTGCTTTCCGATCCTCGCGACCTCGATTTACGGCGCTTCACCTATGGCGCGCTCGCCGAATTCGATTCGCCTCAAGCCACCGACATTCTCTTCGACGCCATCAACAAATCCGACGATGAGCCGGACCGGACCGTGACGGAATCCGCGGTGATTGCTCTCACCGTGCGCACCGACGCGACGCTGCTTCCGCGGCTTCTCGCCTCGGAGAAAGAGCTCCAGGATGTCGTCATTCGCGACGACCTGGACAACGCCCGCGCGGTCATTGAAGAGCGTGCGAAGTACCTCGCGTCGCCGGAAGGGAAGAAATCCGGTGGCTCGATCGAGTCCGCGGTGCGAACGTATTTCATACCGGCGCTGGAACCGCCCCCTGCGCCGGAAACCCGGGCCGCCTCTCCCGTCAAGAAAAGTGTTGGAAAAGCGCCCGCCGCGCCCTCACTGGAAAAACCACGGCCGCTGGTTTCAGTCGATGTCCGCAGCGTCACCCTCTCGCCCGACAAAAACCGCGCTCTGGCGCGAGTGGTATTCGAGGACCCCACGGCGATGGCGTACTATGATTTTGTCCTGCAAAAACGCTTCGGCGATTGGACGCTCGCTAGCGTCTGGCTGGGGCCGGAAGTGGAAAAGAAGGCAGTAGGCAGTGGGAAGTAGGCAATCCTTGGAAGTCAGGAGCCAGGAGTCAGGAGCCAGAATTGGGCGGCTTACCTTCTGACTCCTGACTCCTTGAACTTATGCGCCACGTCATCGTAGGAACGGCCGGCCACATTGACCACGGGAAGTCGGCGCTGGTCCTGGCCCTCACCGGCACAGACCCCGACCGCTGGGAGGAAGAGAAGCGCCGCGGTATCACCATCGATCTGGGTTTCGCTCATCTGGATTTGGGCGGGGATCTGCGCATCGGATTCATCGACGTTCCCGGCCACGAACGCTTTGTGAAGAACATGTTGGCGGGCGTGGGCGGCATCGACCTGGTCATGCTGATCGTCGCCGGTGACGAGTCCATCAAACCTCAGACGCGCGAGCACTTCGACATCTGCAAGCTGCTGGGAATTCGCCGAGGCCTGATCGTGATCACCAAGTCTGACTTGGTGGAGCGCGAAGTGCTGGACTTGGTGCGCCTGGAGGTGCAGGAATTCGTCGCGGGTTCGTTCCTGGCAGGTGCGCCGATGGTGGCCGCGAGCGCCCGCACGGGCGAAGGGTTGGATGAACTCAAGAACGAACTGCGGCGGCTGAGCCTGGAGGCGCCTTCCAAACCCGCCGATCTGCCATTTCGGCTTCCCATCGACCGCTCATTCGTAATGAAGGGATTTGGAGCCGTCGTCACCGGGACGCTAATCGCGGGGGCAGTGGAAAAGGAAGCTGAGGTTGAGATCTTCCCTTCGGGAAAGCGCGCGCGCGTTCGTGGCATTGAGGTCTACAACGCCCCCGCCGACCGCGCCACCGCAGGCCAACGAACGGCTTTAAACTTGGCGGGAACGGAGGCCCGGCAAATTACTCGCGGCATGGTGCTGGCCGCGCCCGGCCTGTTCCAGTCCACCACATCCTTGGATTGCACCTTGAGCCTTTTGCCCAGCGCCCGGCCGCTGAAGAACCATACGCAGGTGCATTTCCACAGCGGGACAGCGGAGATGCTGGCTCGGGTCGTCCTGCTTGAGTGCAAAGAAATGAAACCGGGAGCAACCGGCTTTGTGCAACTTCGCCTGTTGGAAGCCGGTCTGTTTGTGCCCGGTGACCGCTTCATCATCCGGCAATTCTCGCCCGTCACCACCATCGGCGGGGGCGGCGTGCTCGACAATGCCCCCCCCAAACACCGCCCCGGCGATCCGGCCACGCTCGAATCTCTGCGCGTATTGGAACGCGGAGAACCGGAAGCGCGGCTCGAACTCCTGGCGCAGCAGGCGGGTGAAGCTACCCCCGCGGCTCTTGCGGCCCGCACGGGCTGGAAACCTGCGGAAATTCTCCGGGTGGCAAAATCCCTCGAGACCCGAAAGCGCCTGGTGCTCCTCGGGCAGCCACCCAGCCTGCTCGTCCACGCGGCGTACTTCGAGCGATTGGCGAAGCTCCTCCTGGAGCTGCTCGAAATGTTTCATGCGACAAATCCGCTGGTGGCCGGGCTGCCCAAGGAGGAGCTGCGGGCGAAGCTGAGCGCTGGAGGGGCGGCGCACTCTATCCCCTCGCCGGCGCTGCTCAACGCTCTGCTGCAATTCCTGGCCCAGCAGGGCAAAATCGACGCGCAAGGTGAGACGGTTCGTTTGGGCGGCCGTACCATCCAACTGTCCGCGGAGGAAGTCGCGGCGCGCGATCAAATCGCCGCTGCATTTGAAAAGGCAGGATTGGCCGTGCCTAGCGCGCGGGAAGTCCTGGCCAACTTACGCCTCGACCGGGCGCGCGCGGAAAAATTGCTGAAGATGCTCGTAAAGGAAAACATCCTGCACAAAGTTACGGAGGACTTGATTTTCCATCAGTCGGCGCTGCGCGAGCTTCGCGAGATCCTGGCGCGCCGCAAAACGCAGAACAACCGCCTGGGTGTGGCGGACTTTAAGGAGCTGACCGGACTTTCCCGCAAGTACGCTATCCCGCTGCTCGAATACCTCGATCGTGAGCGCGTGACCCACCGCGAAGGCGACGAGCGGATTATTCTTTGAGAGGAGTCAGGAGTCAGAAGTCAGGAGTCAGAATGCCGTATTCGGTAGGGTTCCTGTCTTCGGGCTCCTAACTTCTATGCTCTAGCTCCTGTCTCCTGACTCCTGACTCCTATCAATAACCGTCTTGAGAATCTCATAAAGCAGCGAAACTGGGAGACCGACTACATTGAAATAACAGCCGGAAATGTGGGTCACGAACTTCGAGGCCAACCCTTGAATGGCATAAGCTCCGGCTTTATCAAAGGGCTCGCGGCTGGCCACGTAGGCGCGGATTTCATCTTCGTTGAGCTCGCGAAACGTCACAAAAGTCGTTTCGTGTTTGAGCGCTTCAATTTGGCCAGGCGCCCTAACCAGGCAGATCGCCGTGATCACCTCGTGCGTCTGGCCAGAGAGCAAACGGAGCATGCGGGTAGCATCAGAGGGTCCGCCGGGCTTTCCCAAAATCAAACCGCCGATCGTTACAATCGTGTCCGCACCCAAAACCAGGGTGCCGGAGGGCGCGCCGGCGGCCACGCGCAGCGCCTTGGCGCGAGCAACGCGCCGGGCATAATCTTCCGGAAGTTCTCCCGGAATCGGCAGCCCCTCCTCGATCTCGCTGGGAGTAACCTCAAAATCGAAACCGGCGTTGCGCAGCAACTCGATTCGACGCGGGGAATTGGAGGCGAGAAGCAATTTCATACGTGTGGTATTATAAAAATGTTACTGGCCCATCTCAAGCCATTCCTCGCTGGCGCGCAATGTGCTAGACTGACTGACTCTCTCGACTTCAAGAGTCTGCACTGGGGATCGTCGAACGTGGATGAAATCGGAAAAATTCTGCCTTCTTTGTTTCGGAAACAAATCTGCCGCGCGGAGCCACACCTCCTTGAAATCCTGCTTCCGCTGTGGCCGCGCATCGCGGGCAAGACCATGGCGCAACATTCCCAGCCCGCCCTGTTTGCGTCCGGCGTGTTGACCCTCGCCACCGACTGCGCCACCTGGGGCACACAGCTCCGGCACATGACCGAAGACATTCGCGCTGAGATTAACGGCTTCCTGGGCCAACCGATTGTGAAGAAGTTGCGAATCAAGACGGTGACTCAATCCGATCTATTTTCTCCCCCGCGACTTTCGCGCGGAACCGCCTCTCCGGCGCCGCCCCCGGTGAAACAGGCAATGGACACGGATTCAATAGCTGACCCTGAAATTGCCTCGACGCTGGCAAGCTCTTATGCCAAGTACTTTAATCGCCCTCGGAGATAGCTAAACGCATGGCTTTTACCGAAAAAGATGTTCGTTACGTGGCCGACCTCGCTCACCTGGAACTTACTGAGGAAGAGCTAAAGAAATATCTTCCTCAGCTCGATTCTATTTTGCAGTACATGCAAAAGCTGAACGAGCTGGACACCTCTGAGATCGAGCCCATGGCGCAGGTCACGTATCCGGGTTCCGAGAATGCCTCCTTCCGGGCGGACCTGCCGCGCCGGAACTTTTCCCAGGACGAGGCGCTGGCGAACGCTCCCGAGCCGGGCGCGGGATGTTTCAAAGTGCCGCGAGTCATCGAGCGCGAAGAATAAACCGTCCACCGGGATCGATCGCGGCGCCAAATTTCATTCGAGTCATCCAAGATGGACTTCACCACCCTGACTATCAGCCAGATCCGAGAACTCCTGAAGAGTCGGCAGGCGACGGCGGTCGAAATCGCCCAGTCCCACTTGGCGCGCATCGAGCAGAACGACAAGGAAGTCCGCGCCTACCTCAGCTTGTGTCCCGAGCGCGCCCTCGCGCAGGCAAGGAGGGTGGATGAGGCGATTGCAGCCGGCGAGGCGCTCGCCCCCCTGGCCGGCGTGCCGGTCGCGGTCAAAGACGTCATCCTGACCCGCGGAATTCGCACCACCTGTGCGTCGCGCATCCTGGAAAATTTCGTCGCGCCTTACGACGCCACTGCGGTCGAAAGGCTGGAGCGCGCGGGAGCGGTCATTCTGGGCAAGACGAATTGCGATGAGTTCGCCATGGGCTCCTCGACGGAAAACTCCAGTTTTTTTGCGACCCACAACCCTCGCGATCTGACTCGCGTGCCCGGGGGATCAAGCGGTGGTTCGGCCGCCGCCGTTGCTGCCAATTTTGCGACCGTCGCGCTGGGATCAGACACCGGAGGATCCATCCGGCAGCCCTCGGCATTCTGCGACATCGTCGGCATGATGGGAACCTACGGCAGAGTCTCCCGCTATGGGTTGGTGGCGTTCGCCTCCTCGCTTGACCACATCGGGCCGTTTGGACGCTCCGTGCACGACGTGGCGCTGGTGCTGCAAACCATCGCCGGGCGCGACCCGCTGGATTCCACTTGCGCCGCACTGCCCGTAGACGATTATGTTGGCGCCCTGAGCGGCGACATCCGCGGAATCCGCGTAGGGGTTCCGACAGAATACCTGAAGGGACTGAATCCTGAAATCGGCGGCAACATCCAGAAGGGCATCGACCTGTTCAGCAAGCTCGGTTGCGATATCGTACCGATCAGCTTGCCGCACACCGACTACGCCATCGGATGCTATTACATCATCTGCACCGCCGAAGCCAGCTCGAACCTCGCGCGCTACGATGGCGTGCGCTATGGATTCCGGTCCCCCCAATACGACGATTTGCAGGATATGTACCGGAAATCGCGCAATCTTGGCTTCGGGGCGGAAGTGAAGCGCCGCATCATGCTGGGAACTTATGTATTAAGTTCCGGGTATTATGATGCCTACTACTTGAAAGCCCAGAAAGTACGTACCCTCATCACGCGCGATTTCGTCGAGGCGTTCGACGAAGTCGACGTCATCGTCACCCCGACGTCTCCCATTCCGCCCTTCAAGCTCGGCGAACGGGTGGACGACCCTCTCCAGATGTACCTTGCCGACATCTACACCGTCACCGCCAGCCTGGCCGGCATCCCCGGAGTCAGCGTGCCCTGCGGCAAGACCTCAAGCGAACCCCGCCTCCCCGTGGGCATGCAAATCCTCGCCAAACACTTCGACGAGGCGCGCCTGCTGCGCGTGGCCGATGCGTATGAAAAGGCGGGGGGATTCTCGATTACTTAACCTGCGGGTCAGTAGGAAATTTCCATCCGCAAACCGGTACCGTCGAATTCGGGCTCCTCCGGCACGTGAACAGCCTGTTTCTGGCCGATGCGCACCGCGGTCCACGCGGCCACGGCAGCGTCAAGAAGATCATCAGGCCCTGCCAGCCTTCTTTCCAAGTGATCGAGGTGAGTTCGAATTTGTGGATACGGCTGTGATAACAATTTCATGCGCTCACTCCTGCCGTGTGCGGTAAGCTTGCCGAATTTCATCGCCTTACCACCATCAAGTGCCCAAAAGCAAAGTTCCGGATGAACTTCATGAACCCAATCCTGTATTCCGGGACTTGTGACCTGATCCACTTCTCTCACTTTGGCCAGAATGCCGAATGCCTGTTTGGAAATCTTTTTGCCGTCTGCCCTGAGGCTTCTCTGGCATGCCTGCTCATAGGTGGTGGCGCGTAAAATTGGCCGGATCGGAGCCGGGAAAACGCTGTCGCTTCGTGGCTTTCCTAACCGCTTGCGGGCCTCGATGTCACACGCCCTCACTCCGCGTTGAGTGAGACCTATGGGAATGTCCACTGCAACCACATCAGCACATTTGAAATCACTAAGCACATCGGCGAAGTGGGGCAGGATGCGAAAGTCAGTTTCATAATTGTCGAGGTCAACCATGAAACATAGCCATCCAGCCTTACACCCATCCACGCCTACATAAAGCCCGCCGCCTCCGGCTTTTGTGCTCGGGGCGGGATCCCCTCCGGCAATATCCATGTAAGCACTTCCTGGAGTCGATTTATGATTGCTGCTTACGGTGTCTGGCAGCGCGGTGAGTCTAACAGCCAGCAAGGAACAATTCAAATAGTGACATCCATGCAGCCTGGAGTCATGCTGCGGGGTCGTATTTGCGAAAAATAAGCGGAACTCTGAGGCGTGATCTATCTTCTTGCCGCGATCCTAACAAGCACGAATCGTGGTCGACAGGCACCAGGCATCAGTTGCTTGCTCTCCTGACACCTGGCACCTGACACCTTGAACCTTCTTTATTGCGTTCTCGCCTCGTCCTCGTCGGCCAGTTCCACGGCCGCGCCCGGCGCCGTGGGGATAACAGGCTCCGTCGGGGTGGGAGCCGCGGCAGTTTCCGGCCGTGGCGGCTCGGCTTCGGTAAGCAGCTTGAAGTTCCGGTAGAACTCCAAGCCCGTGCCGGCCGGAATCAGCCGGCCCATGATGACATTTTCCTTCAAGCCGCGGAGATGGTCCACGGCGCCGCGGATGGAGGCTTCCGTGAGGACGCGCGTTGTCTCCTGGAACGATGCGGCTGAAATGAAGGAATCGGTAGCCAGCGACGCCTTGGTGATTCCGAGCAATAATGCCCGCCCGGTAGCCGCCTTGCCGCCCTTGGCCTTGGCTCGCTCGTTCTCCTCGCGGAATTTGAACTTGTCCACTTGCTCGTCAAGCAGGAATTCCGTGTCACCCACCTCGTCAACTTTCACCCAACGCATCATCTGGCGCGCAATCACTTCGATGTGCTTGTCATTGATATTGACGCCTTGCAGCCGGTAAACTTCCTGGATTTCATCCACGAGATACTTTTGCAGTTCCTTCTCGCCCTTGACCGCCAGAATATCGTGGGGGTTACGCGGACCATCCATGAGCGGCTCGCCCGCCTTAACGCGTTCACCTTCCTGCACGGAAACGTGCACGCCACGCTCCAGCAAGTATTCCTTGGTCTCGCCCTTATCCGGAACCACCAAAATCTTGCGCTTCCCTTTGACCACGTCCGCGGCGTAGCGAACCACGCCGTCGATTTCCGTAATCACTGCGGGCTCGTGCGGTTTGCGTGCTTCGAAGAGCTCGACCACGCGCGGCAGACCACCGGTGATATCCTTGGTCTTGGTGGTTTCACGCGGGATCTTGGCCAGCACATCGCCCGGGCTCACTTCATCGCCCTCTTTAACCATCAAGTGGGCGCGCGCGGGCATCAAGTACTTCTTGGTGCCCTTCTTTTCATTGCGGATGACGATTTGCGGCTGATACTTCTCCTCCGACGCTTCCTTTACCACCCATTGCGACAAGCCGGTCACTTCATCCACCTGTTCCTGCACGGTGACCCCGGCATCGAGGTCCTTGAACTGCACCGTCCCGCTAACTTCGGTGAGGATCGAAAACGTATAAGGATCCCACTCGACAATGTTGTCGCCCATTTTCACGG
>Ga0326727_10028273_pt1 | contig 10212 bp, 8 predicted proteins | sample MB2enrmetagenome_FD_207643 | JGI IMG/M metagenome (GOLD analysis project Ga0326727, IMG submission 207643) | Lab enriched peat soil microbial communities from McLean, Ithaca, NY, United States - MB29MY | ecosystem: Environmental > Terrestrial > Soil > Wetlands > Peat | place: USA: New York...
GCCCAATCACAACAGCCGTACCCGCACTCTCCATCTTCGCCCCACCGGAACGCGATCAATCGCATCCACAAGGCGAGAATGCCTGTTCACGAAATCCGCGTCTACACGGTGCAGACCACACACTTACTTAGAGGCCCCCGAAAGGGGGCTTTCTCATTTGGAAAAGTAGCAAAGGTAACAGTTGCGGACGGTCGCATTTCAAGCCGTCGCAGATGCTTCTGGTTCTGCCTCTTGCTCAGGCAAGATCATCTGCAAGACTCGCTGCTGGGGGTTTCGTTTCGCTGGCGTGACGGCCTGTGTGTAAATGTCCATTGTGATTTTGCTGTTAGCGTGCCGCAGAATCACCTGAACAGTTTTCGCATCTTCACCGTTCGCCTTCAGGACGGCAGATTCCAACTCGTTCTAGTGCTGGCCGGATATGCCTTCTCAAGACATTCTCAGGCCAGAACGGTTGCGTGCCGACAACGAAAAGGCGTTCAACAGCTTCGTCAACTCCGGCTGGGAATTCGGCGGACAATGTATCAACTGACGGACAAAGGCGTGGCCCTCGAGATCACCGCCAAGAGCACCAAGTACTACAAAGACGATGACCTGAATTAAATCGCGGGCCGGTCCCGTGACGCGTAAGACGAGACTCGAAGGGAATCGTACAGGAATGTTGCTCCCGCCGCTGATCGAGAGGGCTCAGCTATTCTGGCAAGAGCCTGACAGGTAGGACCATGACTGTGCCGTTACTGACTGAAGGGTCCCCGGATTTTTCGCTGGTTCTACGAATCCCCACCCTTAACTCCGCCAGCATTGTCCACATTGGCGAAGGACCACTCCCTCTGCGAATCAGTCGACGGAGCGGCGCAGGCAGGCACGTGGCGAGGCCCCAGCCCGCAGTCGCGCGTTTTTTGGGGTTCGCAGTGGTTTCGTTGCTCCTTTCGCCGATGCTGTGCGCGCAAGAAACGACAGACGAACTGAGAGACCTGCCGAGGAACCCGGTGACGAGGGAGCCGAAGAGGCAGCCAGTGGGTGCCTGAAAAGAGAGAAAGATACGCTATCTCGGCGACGTAGAGATTCGAGCGCTGGGTCCGTCAGATGCCGTCGTCGACTTCTGTCCCTTCGGATACAGAAGTGTGAACTGCAAACTCAGTTGCCATTTTGGGGAAAGCTCACTAGCTGGCCGGATGGCGTTGTAGTACAGCGTGACGTTCGAGTCCACCGCCTCGTTACGAATGTTGAAAGTCCTTCCCGCTCCGCCGCCGAAAGGTACGAGCCAGCGCTCTGCGGTCACTTGCGTCCAGTCAGCATTGATGGTCGGCGCTGTGACGAGGTACCAACCATGCGGCAAGTTGTAGGAGAGCGAGGTCTCGATTTGCAATTGGTTCACCGAGGCCCGACGCGAATGTTCCGGAAGTGACCAGATGTTTTGCAGCAACACCCCAGCGGAGCCCCAGCCTGGCTCCGCAAGTACGACGACAGAAGGGCCGAGACCCCATCTCCCGATACCCAGTACGGTGTTAGTCGCGGTGGGCAGAAGAAGTGATGGCCCCACACCCCAGATCACTTTTTCGGTGTGGGAGGGCGTGACAAAAAAGGTCGCCACTATATCACCCAAGCCGGTCGTCCCACCTTTCAGCTGTGTCACCTGAGGCTGGTAGATCACAGCGTTTGCCACAATGCGTGGTACTAACAGCCAGTTCTCGGATATCTGCAAGGGAATGACGGGCTGTACTTGAAGAGAACTCGATTTGCGATTATAGGGTCCGGCGCTGAAATCAATGTCTTCCACGAACGGAACCTTGATCTCATCAGCCACCGGGTTCCTCGCCATGTTTCTCAATTCGTCTGTCGTTTCTTGCGCGTATAGCATTGGAGTAAGGAGGAACAAAACCATCGCAGACCAATAAAAGCGCGCGGCTGAAGGCTGGAGCCTTGCCAGGCGCTTGCCTGCGCAGAGCCATCGGCGGATTCGCACAGTGAGTGGTCCTTGTCCCATCCGGACAATATCGATGGTCTCAAGCGGAGAGATGCGCAGAACCAGCGAGAAATCCGGCGACTCTTCAGCCAGTGACGATACAGTCATTTTTTCACCTGTCCTGCCGGATTTGACGCGCCCCCACCTCAAGCAGCGGCGGGTGCGACATCGATGTAATTTTCTTTCGAGGCCTGTCTTACCCTCGGCCAGCGCAGCGGGAGCGCCTGCCGGAAACACTCTCGAAGGGGTGGAGCGTTCGTACATCCTGAGCGTCCTGGATAAAGACTAGCTGGCGAATTCGTGGGCAAGACGGCGCGGCTCTGCGTAACTGTTGACCGCTTGTCCCCCAGGCTATTCTCGGCAATAGATCCTATCACGCAAGAATCACCTCTGAATCGTCCGGGTTTGACGGCAGGACCTACCTTCTAGACTTCATGCTCGCCCTGAGTGTTAGGAGATACTATGAGCCAACCCGCAATGCTCCCGGAAGCGCCTGACTTCTCGTTAGTTCCAGGCGGCTGCTCAGCGCCCTTCCGCGAAGAAAAACAATCTGCTTGATAGCCATTCCGAGGTCAGTACCGGATTCCAATAGTCACGTTTATCAACTGCGTGTTGATATTCTTGGTTGGCGCGTAGTGGTACCGCGATTCGACATAAGCCCTGTAAGAAGGCTCCCCGACTTTGATGGTAAAGCCGACCCCGGCGTTCGCGCCCAAGACGTTTGAATGGTAGCCTCCGATCGTCTGCTCGGACGTTACAGTTCCGGACGTACAGGTGAATCCCCAATAGCGCCAGAAATCCGTGCAAGTGATGCCGGTGCTTGACGTGACCCGTTTTGAGAGACTGAACGTACGGTAATACCAGCCTCCCCCGCCAATGACATAGGCCCCGAGTGCCCTGCGTTGCAACTGATACCGGTAGTTCGCGGTTCCAGCAAGCAGGTCGCTATGCCCATTAATGCTATTGTCCTGCAAGGCCACCCGAATCGGTTGCAGCGCTGCGTTCGAGGAAGGAAGGTAGTTCCACATGAACTCGCCGATGAACGAGTGATGTTCGTTGAGGTTATAGCCAATGCCCGCCGTAAGCCCCACACCGACTTTTGTAAACTGCCCGATCGGGTTCAGAGGTGAGCCTACGGAAAAGCCGAGATTCGAGTTTATTTTTTCGGAATCATCCTGCGCGTGAAGAGTGCTACAAACAGCCAATACGACGCCCATCCAGACGAGAGCCTTCTTTATGCGCCTCATTGTCAGGACCTCCTGTTTCAACGTGATCTGTCTCACGTTGCAGGTGTGAAACGGTGACTAGCCGCGGAGTTCGATGCGCACCGATCTACACAGAGTTGCCGGCAGCACGGAATCCTCAGCCACTCCAAGTGTTGGGCGATCATTCCGTTCCAGTTCGGCTTTCGCCTGGAAATCGGAACGAATCGCTCGCCCGAAGCTCCGTCACGCGAGGCACAACAGGATTCGCCTTGTCTGTGTCGACGCCTTCGTCCTTGGCTTGGTAAGTTAGTCGTGTGGGCGCCGCAAACCGAGCACCGGCAGCCTCGACAATTTCAGCTATCTTCAGCACAACGTCTTGGCGAATGGCGGTGAGATGTGCCCAGTCGCCTGTCTTGGCATAAGCAAACAATTCCAACTCGAAAGCAGCGCCGGCGAAATCGGCTATGCGAATTCGCGGGGTCTCAGGTTCGATTTCAGGATGTTGGTCCAGCATGCTCTGCACGCGGTCCAGCACGTACCGTAGCTGTTCGGCTTGGGTTTCAATTCGCAGCAAGAAGGTCTGGTTGATAAGCAATTTGGGGCGGGACGTCATATTTTCGAACTGCATTTGCGCCAGCAACCCGTTCGGAACGACCAGCAGATTCTGGTCGAGGGTTCGCAGCTTCAAAGAACGGAGCCCGATCTCTTCCACAGTGCCGCGTCGATCGCCTATCTGGCAGAAGTCACCGACCTCTACAGCCTTGTCCATCAGCAGCGAAACCCCGCCTATGAGATTCTCAAGGGCCTTTTGCGCGGCCAGAGCTAGCGCCAGTCCCCCGATGCCGAGGCCAGCAAGCGTTGTCTTTACGTTAACCCCAAATATTGCCAATGCGACGAGCAAGGCGACTGTCAGAAGCACGATGCTGGTCAGTCGCCGCATCAGCATGAGGATTGACTCGCCGCCTTTGTGTTGCGCTCGCGTCCGGTTCACCGCCTCTTCGAAGCCTCGGTCAGTGATCGTGCTTACGAGCCAAACGCAACATCCCGCCAGGAGCGCTACCAGGAAACGGAAGTAGTAAACGCGATACAGGAGCGGAGGCTGAAGCAGTTTTACGGCAAGGGCATGGATTAAGATCGCAACGATGCATGTGAGGGACGTGCCAACTCGTGTTGGCCATATCGTGGTGAAAGGAAGTTTTCGGACTTTGCACCGGATTCGTGCGGGCGTACTAAGCAGTAACGCCAAAAGCCAAGCCAGCAGCAACGAAATCGGGATCGAGAGTAGCCATCCGAGCCATCGCGCCAGGGACATCCCCAGCAACCGCCGAGCGGTCAGCGCGGCAGGGATGAATGGGATGATTTGATCAGCTACTGTCGGCGCTTCGCCTTCCAGTTGGGCATAGAGCTTGGGGATCTCCGCAACCGTATCTTTCGAAATCAGCCATATTTTCCCTGAAGTCTTGTCATCTACCCGAACCAGGATAACGTCCACTGTCTTGCCACCCACCGACAACACGCCAGCTTGCACTTGGCTGGGCGGGAGTCCAAGTCCAACCGTGCCGTCGGGAGCATCGCTCAACAAGCCGATGTTGCCTTTAAGGTTTTGCAGCAATGCGTGTAGTTCCTTAGCCCGCTGGGTCAAGTTCGTGTTTTTCTTTGGCGTTGGTTGCAAGTAGCGAGCTGCGGTCTCGTAGTCATCGCGCTCTGAGTATTTAAGCAATCCCATCATCGCCCCACGCGGAGTTTCACGCCCTAACGGATCGATTGGGGTTACAGGCTCAGCTGTGGGTGGCGGAGGCGCTGCAGATTTCGGAAGCTGGGCGGGCGAACGCGCAGTAGAGCCAACGAATAAGAAGATAGCGAGGGCGATGCGGAGAGCGAGGGGCCAGTTAAGCGACTTGCTTATCCCTCGTCGATTCTCTCTTGGCAAATACATCTGTTTTTCCAGTCGCCCAAGCTTATCGTCTGTCACATCCATAGCACTTTCGCGCGCGTTTGCTTTGTTCGCGGCTTCGATCAGCGCATCAAGTGATGGGCGTCGCATGTTGCCTCCTAAAGAGTGGCCCGAATATATCGTTCTACCTAGGAAATCGTGGGGAGATGGTCATTGATGACGGACCTCCCCTTGTACTCGACCAGCTTGGGAAGATGTCAGCGGTACGTTTCGCCCGTCATGAGTGTTGTTCTCCATTCTTTGACAGATGATCGGCACCGCGTTTTCATCTCCTTCTCCCCCATCGCCGATTCCGGTGATAATGGCCACGCGCACAGAGGAACGGGCCGCAATGGTCTCGAGGATCTCGATCAACTGCGCCGCCAGCATCAGTTCGATGCCCTGTTCCTCCTGGATTCACCACCAGTCGTTCTTAATAGTGTTCAGGCTCTTCGAGAGGCCGATTTAGTTTCGGCTTGCTGGACTGGCGGAACAGGGCTCAATTCCATTCAGCTGCTCGATGATCACTTCGTCTCCCGTCCGGCCGAACTGACCCGCAACCAGCCAGGTACCTGTCGCGGGGATGAGAAGGTGAGCGCGCTTCGCAAAACCAACATCGACGGCTTTGTTATTGCAGGGCGGGGCAAAAGCGCGGCATCGCGTATTCAGATCGACAGTTCTACCCTCCGCGTCGCACGCCAGGAATGGCGTCAGGCGCGTTCTCGAACAACTGCCAGCAATTCTCCGGCGCGGGCCTAAGGTCGTGCTGTTTGCTCATGCTCGCGAGTGACGCACCGAAAGAACTCACCGAAATAGTCTTTGGTGTGATGCAGCGAGTTGGCCGCGGAAAAAAGCAGCAACGGGCTCAGCCGGCTAATCTTCGGTGAAACGGCTCGCGACCGGCGCTGAGAAGCTCGCGGGCTGCCGACGCGATGGATGCTACAACAGCAAATGCAGGTGCGAGAACTGGCAAAACTAACAGCGTCGCGACTGAGAAGTGAAGGAGGACAAGCGTGGAATGATCCACGTAGACACGGAGTTGGGCGCGAAGGAACTGCACAACAGTCGCATGGCATACGTCTCCGTCTCACGTGGACGACGCGCAGATTTACACCAACGATGCTTCGACGCTGGGACGAGAACTCAGCCGCGAGGTGTCGCATCCCCGTGCAATTCAGCAAGAGCCCATGGCCGGGAAGATCGAACTACAGCCCGAGCCCACGCGGCAGATTGCTCCAAGCCTCAGTCTCGGGATGTGACTGTGCATTCCCCAACGGCATTCCCCGGATTCCCGGAGCATAGCCGAGGCGCGGCCGGAGTCAAGGCCGCGCTACGTGAGCCCGTTCGCCTTCCTGCGACTGGCAATTCTGACAGTAGTGGCTTGTCTTCGTGCGCTCTAGGATTTTGCCAGCCCTCTAGGAGGACGCATGAAGTTCCTTAGGCAAATAGTGGCGTGGGTGCTCTGCTATGCCCTGTTGATTTCGACGTCTGCAAGCGCAGCGGGCACGCCGGCCTCTTCTGCGCAGGGGCAAGCAGCGCAGGACGCAAACTTAACTCCGAAAGAACTCGACGATCTCGTCGCGCCAATCGCGCTTTATCCGGACGCCCTGGTGGCGCAGGTCCTGGCGGCGGCGACCTACCCCGACCAGATCATCACCGCCAATGATTGGCTGAAGGCGAATTCCAATCTGAAGGACCAGGCGCTGACGCAAGCTGTCGACAAGCAACCCTGGGACCCGGGCGTCAAGGCGTTAACGCAGTTTCCGTCCGTGCTTGAAAACATGGCAAAGAATCTTCCATGGACTTCAGCGCTGGGCGAAGCCTCTTATTACCAGCAAAAAGATGTGATGGCGGCCATCCAGCGACTGCGCAAACAGGCGAAAGCTGCCGGAACCTTGAAGTCCGGCGAGCAAATCAAGGTCATTCAACAGGACCCGCAAACGATCATCATTCAGCCTGCGAATCCTCAGGTTGTCTACGTCCCAGTCTATAACCCAACCGTGGTGTACGGCGTGCCATACAGCCCTCCGGGATACAGCAGCGCTGATGTGGCGGCCGCCGCTATCGTCTCGTTTGGCGTCGGCATGATGGTCGGAGCCGCCGTGAGCAACAGTTGGGGGTATGGTGGTTGGGGCTGCGGTTGGCACGGCGGTTCGGTAATGTACCAGCGCAACGTGTACGTCTCGAACAGCGCGGTATACCGAGGCGGATACAGGGGCGGATACTACGGTGGAGCGCGCCCCGCGGCCTATAACGCCGGCAACATCAACCGCGGCAACGTTAATACCGGCAATGTCAACCGCGCCAACGTTAACAGCGGCAACCGCAATACCAACATCAATACCGGTGGCAACACCGTCAACATCAACACCGGCGGGAGCACAACTGCCAACCGGCCAAGCGGAAGCACGCGTCCTGCGACTGGTGCCGGCGGCTCCAGCAGTCGTGAGGCGTGGAGGAACAGCAGCAGGCAGGGGGGGCAGGCCAGTGGGGCCAATGCCCGTCCTACTGCAAGTACGGCGGATCGCGGCTACGGCCAGCGCTCGCCGAGCACGAATTCCGGAGCTTTCAGCGGATACAACAAGGGCGGCAATGCGCGCACCGATTCCAGTCGCGGCAGCAGCAGCTTCAGCGGCGGCGGCAGTGGCAGTCGCGGCGGAAGGAGCGGCGGCGGTGGCAGTCGCGGCGGAGGGAGGAGGTAGGCGATGGCCACTCAAACTGGAATACAATCCGACCGCTCGGAGGCGAAGATGCTGAACTCGAAAATCTGGAAACTGATAGCGTTGTTGGCGTTGTTTAGCTTGGCTGCGTTGGCGCAGGAACCCGGGCAGAAAACTTTCGCTTCCCCATCGGAGGCGGTGCGAGCTCTGTTTGACGCCGCCCAGGCGAATGACTCCGCCGCGCTGGAGGCTGTGCTTGGAGCGTCATCCCGGAACCTTGTCAACTCCGGCGACCCTGTGCAAGACACTAACGCCCGGGAGTCCTTCATCACGAGATTTGAACAGATGAACCGCATCGCCAAGGAGACCGACGGTACCCGCGTTCTTTACATCGGCGCCGACAACTGGCCGTTCCCCGTCTCGCTGAAGCAGGCAGGTGGTAAGTGGTACTTCGATACGATTTCCGGCAAGAAGGAAGTCCTGTTCCGTCGCATCGGCAAGAACGAATACGCCGCCATGCGAGTGATGGACGCACTGGTTGATGCGGAACTCGAATATCACAAGCAATTCGCCGAATACACAGGCAAGTTGGTGAGCGACGAAGGCAAACAAGATGGCCTCTACTGGAAGGCCACCGAACGACAAACGGAGAGTCCCATTGGACCGCTCGTCGCATATGCAGCGGCCGAAGGTTACAGCAAGAGCGACCAGCCAGTACCCTTCCACGGATACTTCTTCCGCATCCTGACCGCGCAGGGCGCAAGTGCCAAAGGCGGCGCGAAGAGCTATGTCGTGAACGGGAAAATGACCGGCGGCTTTGCATTCGTAGCCTATCCGGCCGAGTATCGCAGCTCCGGCGTGATGTCGTTCCTGATTGACCAGAACGGCGTCATCTACCAAAAGGACCTCGGCGCAAGAACGGCGGATCTCGCGAAGGCGATGACTACCTTCAATCCGGATAAGACGTGGACTAAAGTCCCCGCCGGCGAAGAGGAAGCAGACGTCGAGTAATTGTTGCGCGGGCGAGCGTTAGAGATGAATCCAGCCCAGGCGAATCAGTGCCAGCGCGCTGCATCCGACGATGATCCAAAGCGCCACGCCCTGTAACATCGGCCTCACGCCTACTTGGCGCAGTGTCGCCTTGGAAAGTCCTGTGCCGATCAAGTAGAGAGTGACCGTGAGGCCAGCGGCTCCCAGATGTGCCATCGCAGGATAGAACTGTGCTGGCAGGGGGATGTAAGTATTTGCGACTGCAGCGAGGCAGAAAAAGAGAATGAACCAGGGCCACTGAATCTTCGCCTTGCTCCGCGTCACCACTGCTGTGCCCAGAGATAGAGGAACGATCCACAGCGCCCGCGCGAGCTTTACCGTGGTTCCAACGGCGAGCGCGATCGTGCCGTACTTGGCGGCAGCGCCAACCACCGAACTGGTGTCATGAATCGCCAGGGCCGACCAGAGGCCAAATTGCTCCTGGCTCAGATGGAGCGTGGCGCCGATCGGCGGGAAGATGAGCAGGGCCACCGAGTTAAGCACAAAAACGGTTCCCAGCGAAACCGCCATCTCTTCATCATCGGCCTTGGTGATTGGGCCAACGGCAGCGATGGCGCTGCCTCCGCAGATGGCTGTTCCGGTGGAGATGAGAAACGAGGGCACGCGGCTGACGCCAAAGAGCCGCCCCAATCCCCATCCGGCCAGCAGCGTGGCTGAGATGCTCAGCGCGGTGTAGAGGAAGCCCGAGGCTCCGGCGTGCAGCACCTGCTGCAGATTCATTCCGAAGCCGAGCCCTACCACGGAGACTTGCAGAAGAAAACGAGAGAGCTTGCGCGAGTCGAGGTGGTAGGGATGCACCATAGTCAGCCCGTACACCAATCCAATTGCCAGCGCGACAGGAGGCGAGATAAAACCGCTTGCGGCGACGATCAGGCCGACAAAAAACAGATTCTTTGTCATGAATCAATCTTCTACAGATTTGCGCGAACGGTCCAATTCCATATTGTGATGAGCAATCAAGCGGGCGCGGTTGACGGCTGCGTGGACTGCCCCTGCTTTCGTAATTTATCCTTGTCTTTTGGGCTACTCAGAATTTCAAGAGGTGTTGCTTTGAATCATCCGCACCATTCCGCTGAAGGCACCGGCATCGAGCGCGAACTGCACGATCCTATCTCCGACAAGCTCGTACCGCTCGAGCCGCTCGATCTCTCCCGCGTTCATTCCGTCGACGATCTTGTGCGCGCCATGGGGCGCACCGCTTTTACCGGACGCCAGATCGGCCATGCCGCCGATGTGCTGGAGGCGATGGCTCGCGACCGCGAGGCCTTCGTCGTGATGACCCTCGCCGGCGCCATGACCGTCGCCAAGCAGGGACTGATCGTCGCCGACCTGATCGACGCCGGCATCGTCAAGGCGCTGGTCTCCACCGGCGCGCTGATGGCTCACGGACTGGTCGAGGCC
>Ga0326727_10028275_pt1 | contig 10211 bp, 8 predicted proteins | sample MB2enrmetagenome_FD_207643 | JGI IMG/M metagenome (GOLD analysis project Ga0326727, IMG submission 207643) | Lab enriched peat soil microbial communities from McLean, Ithaca, NY, United States - MB29MY | ecosystem: Environmental > Terrestrial > Soil > Wetlands > Peat | place: USA: New York...
ACGACGGATCCTGGTAGGCGAGCAAGGCTTGTTTGATGGTCGCGAGCAGCGCCTCGCCGGTGTAGTCGGTGAACTTGAAGCCCGTGCCCTTGCCGGTGCGCGCGTCCCAGGGCTCGATGGTGTCGTCCAGACCGCCGGTCGCCCGCACGATGGGAACGGTGCCGTATTTCAGGCTGTAAATCTGGTTTAAGCCGCAAGGCTCGTAGCGGGAAGGCATCAGGAACATGTCCGCGCCCGCCTCAATCTTGTGCGCGATGGCATTGTCGTACGCGACCTTGACCGCAATCTTGTTGGGGAACTGCTTGCTGAGCCGCTGGAACATGTCTTCGTAGGGTTTGTCGCCCGCTCCGAGCGCGACCACGATCATCTCTTCTAGAGCAAGGCGGTCCATGATCTGGGCGATCAGATCGAAGCCCTTCTGCGCGGCGAATCGCGAAACGATGCCGATCACCGGCACTTTAGAATCGGTGTTCGTGACTCCGAAGGCGTGCAGCAAGTCGTGCTTGCATTTCAGCTTGCCGCTCAGATCCTGCGGGGAATACTTGGCGACGGCGAATTTGTCGGTCTGCGGGCTCCACTCGTCGTAATCGACGCCATTCAGAATGCCGGTCACGGTCGCGGCACGGTCGCGCAGGACGCCTTCCAGGCCGAACCCAAATTCGGTGGTCTGAATCTCCTGACTGTATTTTTTGCTGACCGTGGTGACGAAGTCGGAGAACACGAGCGCGCCCTTCAGGAAATTCACCTGGCCGAAAAATTCCATCTTCGAGATGGTGAGCAGTTCCCAGGGCAGGGTCAGCAGCGGCAAAGTTTCGGGCGGGAACAAACCCTGATATCCCATGTTGTGGATGGTGAAAACGGTGGCGACTTCGCGAAACGCGGGATCTTCGGCGTAGAACGTGCGCAGCATCACCGGCACGAGCGCGGACTGCCAATCGTGGCAGTGGAACACATGGGGCACGCCCAGAATCTTGGAGGCTTCAAGCACGGCCCGCGAGAACAGGGCAAAGCGCTCGGCGTTGTCGGGATAGTCGCCGGCGGGAGTACCGTAGAGCGCGTCCCGGTCGAAGTAGGGCGGATAATCTACCAAATAAAACTTAACCCCGGCGCTTGAGCCCGCGGTCACCACCGAGCAGAAGCGATACTTGTCGTCGAAAGGGATGGTGATGCTGCGCACCACCGTGTGCGGATCGTCCAATTTGGTTTGGCGATAGCGCGGAAGGTACACGCTCACTTGATGTCCTAGAGCGGCCAGTGCCCGCGGCAAGGCGCCAACCACGTCGGCCAGTCCGCCGGTTTTCGAAAAGGGGACGCACTCGGATGCGGCGAAAGCGATATGCATGGCGAAGGAACCTCCTGAACCAGAACTCTCGATATGCCCGGCTCACGTTATGATGGTGAATGCTGTAGAGGGGCGGGCTATTTGTGATTTGTAATTTGTAATTTGTAATTGAAAATCGTTGCGTTGCTTCTTTCCATTGCAAATTACAAATTGCCAATTACAAATCAAGCTCAGTCTAAACGCCGGAAAGAAAGGGGGTCAACGTGCCAAAGGGCGCGACCATTCAAACGAGTTCACGCAAGCCCAAACTGGGACAGCATTTCCTGACGAGCGAAGCGGCGGCGCTGCGCATAGTGGAAGCCCTGGGCGACGTTTCCGAGGCGACGGTGCTGGAGATCGGCCCCGGGCGCGGCGCCATCACGGATTTGCTGGCACGGAAGGCGCGGCGGCTGATCGCGGTGGAATTGGACCGGGTCCTGGCGGCCCAGCTGCGGATGAAATTCTCCATGCAACCCAATGTTGAAATCATCGAAGGCGATATCCTGACCATCGAACTGGACACCGTCTTCGGAGCGAAGCCGGGCAGCCTGCGGACCGGACTGAACTTCGCGCCCGAACCGGCCCGCGTCGTCGGCAACCTGCCGTATTACATTACCTCCGATATTCTGCTGCGGCTGCTGGAATATCACCGGTACTTTTCGACGATTGTCATCATGGTGCAAAAAGAAGTTGCGGACCGCCTGGCGGCCTCGGCGGGAAGCCGCGACTATGGCTTGCTTTCGGCGACGGCGCAACTGTACGGCCGGGTCGAGCGGCTTTTCACGCTTCCGCCGGGAGCGTTTTCTCCACCTCCGAAAGTTCATTCCAGCGTGGTTCGCATTACGATCAAGCCTCGGCTGGAGTCGCTTCGGGTTCCTGAGGCCGAGTTCATCCGGTTTCTGAAACTTTGCTTTGGGCAGAAACGAAAGACTCTCTGGAATAATCTGAAGACGCGGTACGATGAAGATGCGCTGCGCGCCGCTATGGCGAAAAGCGGCGTGAAACCTGCGATCCGGGCGGAAGCGCTGCCGCTCGAAAGAACCGCCGCTTTGTTCCGCGCGCTCGGCGACGGCAGTTCGTAATTTTTGCGCGCGAGGTTTTCGCTAACGTTGTTTTCACAACTGACTTTTCGCGGGCGTGGGCGCCCGCGCCACACGAGCCACTTATGACTTCCGCCGTACGAACTCCCGCCGTCGCCGGCAGGTTTTATCCGGGCCGCGCTGATGAATTATTGCGCGAAATTCGGCAATACACTTTCCCGGCTGAGACTGCGACCCGTATTGACGCCATCGGATGCGTCGCTCCCCATGCGGGATATATCTACTCCGGCGGGGTTGCGGGCGCGGTGTATTCGCGCCTGGAAATTCCCAAGCGCTCGGTGATTCTCTGCCCTAACCACACGGGCAAGGGACGTCCGCTGGCGATCATGGCCAATACCACCTGGCAGACTCCGCTGGGCGAGGTCGCGGCGGACGCGGACCTGGGCGCGCGTTTGCTGCGCCGCTGCCCTGCGCTCGAAGAGGACAGCGCCGCGCACCGCGGCGAACACGCCATCGAAGTCCAGCTTCCTTTCCTGCAGGCGCAACAGCCGGAATTGAGTATCGTTCCGATCGTCATCGGCACCAGCAACTTTGATTTGCTTCGCGAGTTGGGCGAAGCGCTGGCGGATGTGATTGGCGATCGTCAGGAAGAAGATCAAGAAGAAGACCGGGAAGAAGATCGCGAAGAGAAAGTTCTGATCGTCGCCTCCAGCGACATGAACCACTACGAGTCCGATGCGGTCACTCGCGTCAAAGACCACAAGGCAATCGAACGCGTGCTGGCCCTGGATGCGCGCGGGCTCTGGGAGGTGGTGATGAATGAAGACATCACCATGTGCGGGTTCGGGCCGACGATTGTCATGCTCACGGCAGCCAAGCTTCTGGGGGCGACTTCGGCCACGCTGGTCAAGTACGCAACTTCGGGAGATGTTTCCGGCGATTACGAGTCGGTGGTGGGTTACGCGGGAATTATTGTGGCGTAGGAATCGTGGAGGGTCCCGCAAGTTCGCGGAATAATTTGGATTGTCATCTGGAGCGAAGCGAAAGACCGCTGCATTTGAATCCGCCCGATACATAGGTCCTTCGCTTCGCTCAGGATGACAATGGCTTCGCTAGGCGACGGCGACCACCGCCGCCCAGGTTAGCGCCCAAAAAACGGGCGCGAACCTGGGGCACAAGAAGTCACATCTCAGGATGACAGTTTGCTTTCTTAGTGGGGACGCGTCGGCGAAGCGGTTGAGGTGTGCGGCGACGCAGTCGTAGCCGTCCCGGCAAAAGTTCCGCCTCTTATTGAACTCGAGCTCGTACCGAAGCCGGTCGCCGGAGCCGTTGCCGGAACTGGCGGAGCGATTGCTACTACGACGGGACGAGAAGTGCGCTCCATGGTTTTCGAGAGGCGATCGAGGCGGCGCAGCGATCCGCGCGGCACTCCGAAACTGGCGGAGCCGGGATTGATGGTCACGCGATGCGACGCTCCCACGGCCGGATTTGCCGCGAGGCCGCGTCCCACCATCACCGTCTGATGACCGCTCGCGGGCGGCGTTGGCACTGTCATTCTCGCTGGCGCATTCACCACCAGCGGAAGCGCATTCCATGAATTCCAATTGCCCGGCTGCCAGACCCATCCGAAGCCGGGAGCGAAGGCCCAGTTGCCGTAATTGTAGGGCATCCAGCCCCACGGATAGCCCGACACAAACATGTAGCCGAAACTGGGATAGAACGCCCAGCCGCCATCCTGGAACGGGCTCCAGTTGGCGCCGATGAAGTAGGGCTGCCAGACGTTACCGTACCCGGGGACGGTCATGAAGTTGCCGTAGTAATTCAAGTCGCTCACGCCGTAACCGTACGGCGACGAAACATCAGAGCCGCCGGCGGTCGCGTAGCGGTCGTGATAGTCGGTCTGCTGACGATCCCAATCGTCGGAGGGAGCGTCATCGTAATTCCTGGCGATCACGAAAGTGTCTTTCCTGGCGGAATCGTTATTCGTTAGTTCGTCATTCCCCAGATTGATGGTCGCGCTGTGCTTCCCGGCAAGGTCAAATTGTCCGGAGGGCGTGGTCCCGCTCAACTTGCCTTTGAATACGGCCAGAGTCGCGGTCGCGTCGGCGAGTTCCAGGCGGAAATGCGCGGCCTCGGACACGGTGACGGACTCGCGGGCAAAATTCAGCAGGAACTGGTCGCTTTTCCCGCGTGCGTCTTTGGGATGAAGATCCGCGTAGACGGTGCCGGAGACAAGTTGCACGGTGCTCAGCTTCTGGCCATCGTCGTCGAGGGCAAGACGAGTGAAATCCACTTCGCTGTCGGGCGCCAGGCGCAGCGCGCTGCCATCCTCGAATTCCACTTCCGCGCGGCCATTATTGCCCGTCTTCACGCGCGTGCCCTCGATCACCGGGAGGTTGAGAAACGCTTTATCAAAACCGCCGCCGGCAGCGCGGTCGATCTGCACCGTGCCCTGAACTTCGCTCAAACGGACGATACGCGCCTTCGACTCGGCCGACGCCGAGACCACGAGAAACGCCGCTGCGAGCACGGCCCACGTTGCCAGCACCTTTCCGAGTCTTGCGATTGACATAGGCTTCTCCCGGGACTGGTTTCAGTCTCGGAGGGTGTCGCGCTTAAGTCAAGGGGATATTGGGTGGCGGGGAAGAATGCCAGCGCGTAGACGATCAGTGAGCGCCGGCCCGCTCCAGCAAGCGTTGGGCGCGGGCGCGGGTTACGTTGATCACGGACGCGTCGGCGATGATCTGATCGAGGATGGGCTGAATGGCCGTGATGTCGACCAGCTGATTGGTGCGGGCCATTTCCTCCATGCGTTTGAGTTCTTCGTCGAGCGCGAGCTTCTGGTAATGGCGATCGTACTGCAGGCGATGTCCGAATTCGAGCGTAACCGAGAGGCTTTGCATCAGGCTGGTCAGTTCCTGCACGGCGGGGATGGGAGAGTAGTTGTAGGTAGACTCACCGCTGCGCAGCGCGTCTTTGTAGGCGAGCGTCTTTTTCCCGGTAAAGGCCATGTGCTTGTGATGGGAGTCGACGTCCTTCTGAAAATAGCCGGCCTTGGCCGCCAGTTCGAAGATCTTCTGGCGCGTTTCCGGAGATAGGGCGAAGTCAAGATCGAAGCTGTCGGTGTCGTCGGAATCGGCGGACAAGCGGCCCGTGGACTGGTAGCGGGAGGGGCCATCGGAGGGCACGCGAATCGAGTAATGCTCGGGCTGGGAGGCGGGGAAATCGAGGGCGAAGGTGACCACGGCCGGGGCTTGAGCTTGCGAATGGGCGTCGACCGAAAAAAGGACCAGCGAAGAGAAGATGAGCACGCAGACTATCTGAAGTGGACGATGCATGGGCCGCTGTAATGATTGGGGATGTCGGCTAGAGTGTCAAGGGGGTAATCTCCCGTAGAGACGCGGCTTGCCGCGTCTCCGCTTGCGCCTCCAGTTCTCTGGCTTGCCACGGGAGACGGGGCAAGCCCCGTCTCTACGGGCGGAGGCTCTGGCGCTCGCGCGTGGCGGCGGTGTGGAGATGGCAGATGGCGATGGCGAGCGCGTCGGCGGCGTCGGCGGGTTCGGGAATCTCGGCGAGATTCAGAAGGCGCGTCACCATTTGCTGGACCTGATGTTTTTCGGCGCGGCCGTACCCGACTACCGCGGACTTGATGGAGAGCGGCGAGTATTCGGCGACTTCGAGACCGGCAGAAGCGGCGGCCAACATGGCGACCCCGCGCACCTGTCCCAGTTTCAAGGCGGACTTCACGTTGGCGGCGTAGAAAACGTCTTCGATGGCGACCCGGTCGGGCCGGTGCCGGGAGATCAGTTCCTGAAGAGCGATGGAGATTTGCGACAGGCGCGTGGGCATGGGATCGCGCGGGGAAACTTTGATGGCGCCGCAGCAGATGCACACCAGGCGATCGTTGTTGCGTCCACCGGCGAGCAGTTCGACTACGCCGTATCCAGTATATTCCGTGCCGCAGTCGATGCCGAGAACGCGCATGGGGGAAGTGTAGCAGGAGGGCTGTTAGCTTTTGGCTCTTAGCTTCTCGACGGCCCCTGCCCCTATGCACGCTTGCCAAAGCAGCGTGATAACCTAATACGTTCCGGCCCACTGAAACATGCGGTCGGGCGGATTCCATCCGCTCCGGGGCGGACTCATACTCGCACTAGAAAACGATAAAGGGAGCAAGCGATGAAAATTGGAGTGCTGACGGGCGGGGGCGACTGTCCCGGGCTGAATGCGGTCATTCGGGCGATTGTGCGCAAGGGCACCTTTCACTATGAAGACGAGTTCGTAGGATTCGTGGAGGGTTGGCGTGGATTACTGGAAGACAAGACCATGGACCTCGGCCTCTCGTCGGTGGGTGGCATCCTGCCGCGTGGCGGCACCATTCTGCGCACTTCGCGCACTAATCCGGGCAAGCATGAGGGCGGTCTGAAGCGCTGCGTCGAGAACCTCAAGAAACACGGGTGTGACGCATTGATCGCCATCGGTGGCGATGACACGCTCTCGGTGGCGCAGAAACTCTTCGCCAACGACGTAAAAGTGGTTGGCGTCCCGAAGACGATCGACAACGACCTGGCGGGCACCGACTTCACCTTCGGTTTCGACACGGCTGTGAATATAGCTACGGAGGCCATCGACCGCGTGCATACGACGGCCGAGGCGCACAATCGAGTGATCGTGGTGGAAGTGATGGGACGCGATTCGGGATGGATCGCAACCTATAGCGGCATCGCCGGCGGCGCCGACGTCATACTGGTTCCTGAAATTCCGTTCGATATCGACCAGGTGGCCGAACTGATTCGGCAGCGCCACGGCCGCGGAAGATATTTCAGCATCGTGGTGGCAGCCGAAGGCGCGAAGTTTGCCGATGGCAACGAGAAACACTGTGGCGGGTCCCTGCAGGCGGGGCGCGATGAGTTCGGGCATCTTCGGCTGGGCGGAATCGGCTCGGCGGTGGCGAGCGAGATCGAAAAGCGGACTGGGTTCGAGTCGCGGTCGGTGGTACTCGGCCACATCCAGCGGGGCGGATCGCCCAGCGCTTATGACCGCGTACTGGCCACGCGCTACGGACTGGGCGCGATTGATATGGTGCACCGCGGCGAATTCGGGCAGATGGCGGCGCTGCGGGGGAACAAGATTATTTCCATCCCGCTGGCGGAAGCCATCGCTTCGAATCGTAAGGTGGATCAGGAAATTCTTGACGCCGCGATCGGTATTCTTGACAAGCTCGACTATAAAGTTTCGAAAACTTCCTGAGTTGGGAAGGGGATTTCCGGCAGAGACTCGGCTTACCTTGTCTCGGCATTGGCGGACTGCAGGAGACGGGGCAAGCCCCGTCTCTACCGGGGAGGAGTTCGCAGCAAAAGGTCCAACCAGGCCGGGATTCGCTTGGCATGGGCGCGGGTTTGGGGGCATACTAACTCAGCAGCAGCTCAGCGCTCCCCGAGGCCGATTACGATTCCTCGGGCGCTCCGGCGTCTATGTTTCAAGACGAAAGCCAGCCCGAGAACCATCTGGAGCGGTCGACGCCGCTGCCCTCGCAACTCGCTTCGCAGGATGGGGAAGTACAGCGGAAACGGATGCTCATCGCGCTGGGGATACTACTGCTGGCGCTGGTGGCGGTGGTTCTGAAAGATTGGGATTTCTGGTTTCCGCCGAGCGCTGAAGTCCAGGAGGCGAGGGTTCGAAGCCAGAGTAAGAGTGCGCCCGCGGCAACTGCGAGCACGCCGGCGACGCCCGCGCGCGAACGCAAGGCCACCAAGTCGCCGGCACCAGTGCCCGCGGCGGCCGAAGCCCCCTTTTCGGCGACTACTGAGCGCGCGGCGCTGCCTCCTCTGCAGGTGGAAGTCGTGGCCGGAAACCGCCACATCGACGTGCCCGCGAAAAGCAATGCCATCCATCTGGATGTGAACCCGGGCGCAACGTCCGCCGCATCCGGCTCTTCCGCATCGGCACCGAATGGGCTGGCCGACGCCGGGACGGCTCATGCCGGCGATCACGTGCAGCTCTCGCCGCAAACGGCGCAGAGTGTGAGCGTTTCGGTGCCGCCGGATTACCCTTTGCTGGCGCGGCAGATGAAGGTGCAGGGCGCAGTCAGTTTGCAGGCGCTCATCTCGCGCGACGGCGCCATCCAGGAGTTGCAGGTTCTCAGTGGTCCCAGCATCCTGGCTGCTGCCGCTCGCGAGGCGGTGAAGCAGTGGCACTTCAAGCCCTATCTGCAAAACGGGCAGCCGGTGGAAACTCAGGCGCGCATCACGGTGAACTTCACCATTTCCACAAATTGAATCATTGAATCATTGAGTCATTGAGTTATTGAATCATTGGAAGGGCAACCCCAGAGACTCTTGATCTTTAAATGTCTCAATGTCTCAATGATTCAATCATTCAATAAATTAAAACGGGCGTCCGGATTCTTTCGAATCCGAGACGCCCGGGCAGCCCTCCCCCAGAACTGCTCAATTAGGAATGTAAGACTCAGCGGCGAATCTGAAAATGGCACGCGGGTGCGAATTTGTCCCACCAAAGTGCCCCCCCCCTTAAATCGCACATTACATCAGCTTGAATCCAAAATCGAAAGCCGGCTTCTACTCTGAGAACACCATCTTCCCGGGCGCTGTTCCCGTGGAAAAAGGCGAGTTCGCGATGGTGGTGGGAGCGCCGGTCGATGGATTGTAGGTGTAGGCGGCGATACCGTTTGCAGAAGAACTTCCGATATAGAAAAAGTCGCCGAGGGGATCAATGAGAGCGAACAGCCCGCCGGCGGCTAAGCTGAAGGGCGAGCTCGCTGCTGCCACCAGTTGTCCGTTGGTAGAAGTGATGGTGAAACACCAGATGGAGGAGGTCGATCCGGTGGTGGCCGCGTAAACAAACCGGCCGTTGGGATCGACGGTGAGCGCGGTGGGGCCGGCGCCTGCCGTGGAGGTAAACGGCGAGCCGAGTATCGGGCTCAGTGCGCCGGTGGCGGAGTCGATGTTGAACCCGGAGATGTTGCCGGTGGTGGACTGGTACGGGGGAGGATTGAGCGCCGCGGCATTCGCAACGTAGAGGAATTGTCCCGTCGCATCCAGGGCCAGGCCGGAGGCTCCCGCTCCGGAAAAAAACGGAGAGCCCGGCACCGGAACGAGTATGCTGGTCGCGCCGGAACACTGCGGTTCTGAAGCCATCTGGGGCGGGCAAAACGAAAAAGCGGTCACCATCCCGATGCCGGGATTGGACACGTAAACGAACTTGCCGGAAGGCGTAATCAGAATCTCTTTTGCATTCGCATTGGCGAGGAAGGGCGATCCTGCGACCTCCGACAAAGCGCCGCTGCCCGGATCGATGGAGAAAACGGAGACGCTGCCTGGGGCAGGGGGATTCGGAGGAGCATTCGTCACCAGCAAGTACGTGCCGGAGGGGTCGATGACCGCAGCCCAGGGACCAGTACCGGCCGGAATCGGAGTGCCACTGAGCGTCAAAGTCCCGTCGAGGGCGACGTTAAAAATCGAGATCGTGCCGGCGTCGGAATTGGCCACGTAGAGAAACTTCTTCGACGGGGACAAGGCCAGGCCGTTGGGCGAAAGGTTCTGTATTGGCGTCGTCTGTGCTCCGGCGGTGATGGCGCCGGTCGAGCCGTTGATGTGCAGCAAAAGCACGGAGCCCGTGGCGGGCTCGGTTACGTAGGCTCTATGGTCAGGCACCCCGCCTTTGCTGCCGCTGCTGCCGCAGGAAAGGGAAAGTCCGGCCAGGATGACGACGACGGCCGCAAGTACTCGGGAACGAAAACTTTGACCTGCCAGTGCGGCACGCGCCGCCCTTTGAAAGCTCATTGGCGAACCTGCTCCTCGATATCCAACATGAAAACGAAAAGGTCGTGTTTA
>Ga0326727_10028276_pt1 | contig 10211 bp, 8 predicted proteins | sample MB2enrmetagenome_FD_207643 | JGI IMG/M metagenome (GOLD analysis project Ga0326727, IMG submission 207643) | Lab enriched peat soil microbial communities from McLean, Ithaca, NY, United States - MB29MY | ecosystem: Environmental > Terrestrial > Soil > Wetlands > Peat | place: USA: New York...
GAGGCAGGGCTTCACCGTTCGCTCATGGATCATCAAATCAAGCTGATCCACTTACTCGCAGCCACATACTCCATTGTTCCTGTTTACAATGTGGCATCAAATCTTGGGATTCCTTTGTTTGTCAGTATCCACGATGACCTTGAATATGTTTCGAGGAACCACCTGCTTATGAAACAGATGACAGCGTTCATGGGCAAAGCGTGGCGCGAAGCCAAGGGCGTTTTTGTCATTTCCGAAGAGATCGGACAAGAGTATTCCCGTCGCTATGGAGCCCGAGAATACAGGGTTGTGACGGACGGCCTGACAAAGGTAGCCGATGCTCCGCAACAGAGACCGGAAAAGAGCCTGCGCCTTTACTTCATGGGGTTATTTCATAACAGCTACGCGCAGAATTTGCGCGCAGTGTTGGATGCGCTGAAGATGCTGCAATTCCGGCGTCCTGATTGGGATATTCGCGTAACTTGCCGCAGCGGGGCGATATCGTTGCCGGTGCAGGCGGACGACCCACATGTCTCAGTGCTGCCTTTTGCGCCGGAAGCAGAAATAGAGCGAGACATGCTCTCCGCTGACCTGCTTTACCAGCCGATGGCATTTCAGGAGCAATCGCGAGCATTTGCCCGATTCAGCATGTCGACGAAGATGATCACTTATTTGGGCAGCGGCTTGCCCATTTTCTACCACGGCCCCGGCGACGCGGCTTCGTGCCAGCTCCTCACACGTCATGAGGCCGCTGCCATCTGCACTACCCTCGATCCAGAAGAGATTGTGACGCATTTACTGGACGCACTCGCGCGCCGCAAACCCATCGTCAACCACGCGCTCGCCCTTGCCAGGGCTCAATTTATGCTGGCGGATCAGCAACGCCGGTTCTGGGAGTCGATTGTCCAGGCATTATAACTGCCGAAGGTGGATCAGTTGGAGATCTGCCTGCTTACCCGGAGAGTCAGGATGAAGCCTCTGCCCGCTCAGCCCATGACTTGTAGATCTCCTGGAAGATATCGTCAAGCGATTTACGGATATCCCATCCGGGATAATGTGCCTTCATCTTGCTCAAATCGCTGATATAGCAGATGTGGTCCCCTGACCGGTTCTGATCCATATACTCGGAGATCATGGGCTTGCCGGAGATCATCTCTATCTTCGTGAAGGCTTCGAGAATAGAGCAACTATTGGAGCGGCCTCCACCGATGTTATAGACCTCGCCGGGACGAGGACTGGCGATAAATGCGGCAATAAATCGCGCGACATCGAGGGAATGAATGTTATCGCGGACCTGCTTCCCCTTATATCCGTAGACCTTATACTTAGTCCCGCTCACATTGCACTTAATAAGATAACTCAGAAATCCGTGCAGTTCGACGCCCGAATGGCTTGGCCCAGTGAGACAGCCACCGCGTAATGCGCATGTGGGCATGTTGAAATAGCGCCCGTACTCCTGAACCATAACGTCGCAAGCAACCTTTGAAGCACCAAAGATGGAGTGCTTGGACTGGTCGATGCGGAAGGTCTCGGGGATGCCGTTCCAGTAGGCTTCGTCTGCATATTCCCAGCGTGTTTCGAGCTCCCTGAGGGCCAGGTCATTGGGAGCGTCTCCGTAGACCTTGTTAGTCGACATGGACGCGAAGGGAGCTTCCGATGCGTGTTGCCGCGCGGCCTCAAGCAAATTGAGCGTGCCTACCGCGTTGGTATCGAAATCGTCGAAGGGGATGGATGCGGCAAGGTCGTGACTTGGCTGCGCCGCCGTGTGCACGATGGCGTCCGGCTTGAGCTGCTTCATAAGGTCGAGCACTCCCCGGCGGTCACGGATGTCGAGCTCGTGGTGGACGAAACCCGTGATGGTGCGCTCGAGACGATGCTGGTTCCAGCGAGTATCGCCCTTGGGACCAAAAAACACGGCCCGTTGATTGTTGTCAACCCCGTGAATCTGCCAGCCTTCCGCAGCAAAATAGAGACAAACCTCAGATCCGATAAGGCCGGATGACCCAGTTACAAGCACTTTCTTCATCGGATTCCTCTCGATCGAATCATAGTATACCGGACGTGAATGTTGCGTCTGACTAGGAATTTTCATATCGGCCCTGGCAACCCCAACGCCGTCTTATGAGATCTTGGCCTATCAGGACGCCAAAGCAAACTTTGACTGGTGAGCTCCGACATCCGGCAGACCTATGACAAATCATCCGAGAGATCGGGCGTGCCATCGCTGAGTAAGACCTCAGCTTCAGTCATTCCGATGATATGGAGGTCGAATTCAAAGGCGGTGTGGAAGTTGGGGAACGTGGAAGCAGTTGGGGTGGAGGGGGAGGCGAGGGCGAATTGGGTGAACCTACTCCAGCCCTTGCTCAACATCCACAACGTGTTGGATGGCCTGTTGTAGTGAGGAAGCCTCCTCTATCTTAACCTTCGGTCCGCGGAGCATGCCGTACACTCCGTTAAAGAGCGCGGCAACCAGATACGCCAGCGAAGTCGCCAGGCCAAAGAGTATGGCGTTCATGGTGGTGTCCACCTTGATGCGCCAGACGAAGAGAATTTGAGTGGTTAGGGTGAGAGTGATCGTAGTCCAAGTTGTGGTCCAATAAATCCAGCGCCGCGCAGCGGCCATGATCCAGAGAGCGCCCGCGAGATAGCCAACACAACTGCTAAGGATAAGCCATCCCGTCTCGCGACGGAGAGAAGCATACTTAGGGCCAAGGAGAAGCAGCAGTAACTTAGGATCAAAGAAGCCCACGCAACAAATGGGAGCGCAGATCGCCGTGGCGACCAGGGCGATGGTGAGATAACTGCGGAGAACGCGCTGCTCGGAAAGTCTAGCCATGAACGGCTCAATCACAGTCCCATTGAAGCCGGAGAGGAGCAGGAAGAGTTGTCCAAGGCGTCCTAATGCTCCCACTTCAGCAATGTTGCGCGTTCGGCCGAAAAAGGAAATGAGAAACAGCGCGATCTGGCCCTGAAGGGCAAAGAAGATGTAGCTAGGTAGGTTAGGAAGGACATATTGCACCATTTGCCGCGTTGTTTTGGGATCGGGATGTTCGGGGAGTTTGGCAAAAGGGCGTGATTCGCGGGCATAAAACCATCCGATGACGAGGTACCCGAGGGCGTTGACCCAGCTTGTCGTCCAGGCGGACAGCAGTCCGGTGAGGTAAAGGGCGCCGCACGCGAGGATGCGAAAGATCGCGCCGGTTAACTGATGGCGGTAGTAATGGGAAAGGCGGCCACGAATCAGCAAGGGCGCGCCGTAATACGAAATCATGCCGGAAAAGTAAATGGATGCGACGACAGAGGCGAACAGGAGGGAGCTGGTCAGGGCTGTCCAGTGATGTTGCCTGGCGATGTGAACATAGATAACGGCCATAACAGGGGTGAGGCAGAACAGCATCACGTTGCGCAGTCGCCGACCGGAGCGAATATACGAGCCGACGACCGCAGGATCATTGCCGCGTGGGCCGACGAGAGCAATGATCGTCCCGGAAAAGCCTAGATCGGTCAAGAAGCCCAAAGTTAGCTGGAAAGTGAAGGCCACAATGAACTGCGCATAGTTATCTACCGTAAGCCAGCGGAGCAGTAAGAAGCCGGTAAGTAGATTGATAAACTGAACCAGGCCTTGGCCGGTGAGGTAAACAAGGATAAGACGAAACCGGCGCCGGGAGTTGTCAGAGCGCAGCCAGGATCCCAAAGAAGCCGCAAGTCCTAACATCATGGAGTCTCCAATGGTCCTGAGGTGAAAGCTGCCCGGAAGAAAGCACAGATGGATGACATTTGCCCAGTCATGCGACCCGGCTTTGGCGGTGGTGTCATATTCGGCCCCTCTTCCCGCGTTTCCGATGGTGCTGACAGCAAGAAGACGCGCGCCGCTTTGGCTCAGGCGCTCTACACGCCGTTTGCTGTGGAGCATGAGGCCGGTGCGCATTAAACCAAGGTGTTCTGAATCGGTTCGCAACGCGGCCACTTTTTACCGCCAAGCAATGAATCCAGGCTGCGGGGCCATGAAAAACTCTTCCCAATTTTACCCCAGCGCACCGTGCGAGCAGCCGGGAAAACAAACAAGGCGCACTTGCTGCCAAACGCCAGCCAGTGACGGTGCGCTCGGCCTGAGTGACGATGCCGCGCTAAAATCGCAGTAGTTCAACTGCAGAGCCAAGCGTTGCACAGAGCTGGTTCGAAGGAAGCACGTCTTCGGCAAAGGGTAACGAGGCAAGATTGATGTCAAAAACCGCCTTAATCACCGGTATCACTGGACAGGATGGCGCTTATCTGGCCGAGCTTCTGCTGGGCAAGGGATATATTGTGCACGGCATCAAGCGCCGCTCGTCGTCGTTCAATTCGGCACGCATCGATCACATCTACCAGGACCCGCATATACCGGATGCGCACTTTCAGATTCATTACGGCGACATGACCGACTCCACCAACCTGATCCGGATTATTCAGGCGGTGCAGCCGGACGAAATCTATAATCTGGCAGCGCAAAGCCATGTGCAGGTGAGCTTTGAAACGCCTGAGTACACAGCCAATGCCGATGCGACCGGCGCATTGCGCATTCTGGAGGCAATCAGGATTCTCGGTCTCACTGACAAGACGCGGTTCTACCAGGCTTCAACGTCGGAGCTGTACGGAAAGGCCCAGGAGACGCCGCAAACGGAGAGCACGCCCTTCTATCCGCGCAGTCCTTACGGCGTGGCGAAGCTGTACGCCTACTGGATCACCGTGAACTACCGCGAAGCGTACGGGATGCACGCTTCGAACGGAATCCTCTTCAACCATGAGAGCCCGATACGCGGCGAGACCTTCGTGACGCGCAAGATTACGCGCGCCGTGGCCGGCATTCATCTGGGCGTGCAAAAAACCTTGTATATCGGCAACCTGGATGCCAAGCGCGACTGGGGCCATGCGCGGGATTATGTGGACGGCATGTGGAGGATTGTTCAACAGCCGGAGCCGGGAGACTATGTGCTGGCAACCGGCGAAGCGCACAGCGTACGCGAGTTCGTCGAGGTCGCGTTTTCCAAGGTGGGCCGGAAGATCAAGTGGCAAGGCAAGGGGATTGACGAGGCCGGAATCGACACTGCAACCGGCGACATCGTGGTGAAAATCGATAGCCGGTATTTTCGGCCGACCGAGGTGGATGAGCTTCTGGGAGATGCTTCCAAGGCGCGCCGCCTACTGGGCTGGGCGCACAAGGTGAGTTTTACCGAGCTGGTATCTGAAATGGTGAACTCGGATTTGGAAGTGATCGCCCGAGAACATCACATTCATGAGCACCACCATGAGTAGCTTCGATTTGACAGGGCGCCGCGTTTGGGTCGCGGGGCATCGCGGCATGGCCGGCTCGGCGATTGTGCGGCGGCTCAAGCGCGAGGGGTGCGAGATCGTGACGGTCGCTCGCAGCGAACTCGATCTGTTGCGCCAGGCGGAAGTGCACGCATGGATGGCAGGCAGCGGGATCGATGCTGTCTTTCTGGCCGCTGCGACGGTGGGCGGCATCCTGGCGAACTCGACGCGGCCAGCGGAGTTCCTATACGAAAACCTGGTGATGGAAACCAACGTGATCCACGCGGCAAAGGATGCCGGCGTCAAGAAGCTGCTGTTTCTGGCGTCATCCTGCATCTACCCGCGGATGACGGAGCAGCCAATGCGGGAAGAGGCGCTGTTGACTGGCCCGTTGGAACCGACCAACGAATGGTATGCGATTGCCAAGATTGCCGGGATCAAGTTGTGCCAGGCGTACCGCCGGCAGTATGGCTGCGATTTTGTTTCCGTGATGCCAACGAATCTCTATGGACCGGGAGACCGCTATGACGCGGAGGGCGGTCACGTGGTGGCCGCGCTGATCATGAAGATTCATGCGGCCAAGATGGCGAACAGCGCGACGGTCGAATTGTGGGGCAGCGGAACGCCGAGGCGCGAGTTTCTGTTTTCGGGGGACTTGGCCGACGCGAGCGTTTTTGTCATGAAGAACTACTCCGGGGAGATGTTTTTGAACGTCGGCACCGGGCAGGATATGACGATTTTGGAATTGGCCGAGAGCATTGCCAGGGTTATCGGCTGGAAGGGGACCTTCACCTTCGACCGGTCGAAGCCCGACGGCATGCCGCGCAAGGTGATGGACGTTAGCCGGCTGCGCGCTTTGGGTTGGAGCGCTTCGACCGATTTTGAGACGGGCATGAAAGAAGCGTACCGGTGGTACGTGGCAAACGTGGCGGAACGGAAGAGTTGACGAGAGCAATGCGCAAAGTGTAGAAACATTTGTCCGGATGATTGCTTTACGAAATAATCATTCTTAGGTATGAGCTCTCCAGCCCGTCAACGCGAGCGAACCGTCCACAACATCGCGGCCAGCGAAGAAGTGAACCCATATCATCGTGCCTCCTTCAGCATGACAGACCGGATGATGCGGCTGCTCTGGCAATTGGCGTATCTGCTGCTCTATCGTCCATCGCCGCGGCCGATGCACGCGTGGCGTTCCATGCTGATGCGGATCTTCGGCGCCAGGATGGGGCCGGGCTGCCACTTTTATCCCAGCGGCAAGGTGTGGGCGCCATGGAATCTTGTCTGCGAGGACTGCTGCACCCTGGCCGATCACGCCGAGATTTACAATCCCTCACCAATTTATCTGGAATCGCATTGCATCGTTTCTCAGCAGGCGTATCTTTGTGGGGCAACACACGACTACAACGATCCCGACTTCCCCATGGTCTCCTACGACATGCGATTAGGCGCCTATTCGTGGATTTGCGCACGCGCTTCGGTGTCGCCGGGCGTGCACGTGGGCGAGGGCGCGGTGCTCGGTCTGGGGTCGGTGGCTTTCGACGATCTGGAGCCATGGACGGTGTACAGCGGAGTGCCTGCCGTCAAGGTGAAGAAGCGCGAGAGGATCGTCCCTACCGATTGAGAGAGCCATGGGCCCCGTGGCGATCAGGCGAGAGCCGAACTTCCACCAAGATTCCTGTTTTGCTGTTGCCGCTTTTTGACCACCTCCCAGCCAATGCAGCTTTCGACCCCCGTTACAATTTCACGTCCCACAGTTCGTGGCAGCAGCGGTAGCGCCCAGGTAGGCGTTCGGCGTAAAGCGGGGCATTGCGCGACCGCGGCCGGCCCAGGAACGGCAGGCTGGCGGTATCTGGAGCGCGTGCGCCAAGTGATAGAGTGAGGGGTAATGAACGAGAGCAAACGAGGGTCCCTGGCAGCGCCCCTGCTGTGCGCATCGATCGCATTGATCATGATGGGATTGCTGCCTGCATGCATCAAACCGCTGGCGGCAGAACCGCCGGGGACGCCGAAAGAGGCGGCGCAGGCCGCAAATGACGCAAGCGGCCCCGCAGGCGCTTGCCAGCCCGCCAAGCTGGGTTCGCCTTACATTCCCGTCGACAGTTGGGTGTATCCGGCCATGCTGCGGCTGTATTCACTGGGATATGTGGACACGGTGTATCTGGGTCTGCGGCCGTGGACACGCGCCAGCGTGATGCACATGCTGGAAGAAGCCGGCGACCTGATCGAGGATAGCGAGGCGAATGGCGACCCTGGCGCAGGCCAGGCGCGGGAGATCTACGACGCAGTGAACCGCGAGTTGCACTACGACATGGAGGGTCCGTGCGGCCCGCATGAGGGCAGCGCGCGGATCGAATCGGCTTACAGCGTGGTACGAGCCATCAGCGGCACACCACTCGATGACAGCTTTCATCTCGGGTCGACGATCGTGAACGATTATGGCCGCCCCTTCGAGAACGGATTCAATAACTACTCTGGCATGAGCGGCTATGCGACCGCGGGGCGATTTGCGCTCTACGTGCGCGGCGAATTTCAGGGCGCGCCGTCGGCTACGGGCTACTCGGCCACGCTGGCTCAGACGCTCTCCAACGTCGATGAGACGTTTTACTTCATTCCGTCAAGTACGCCGCCCTACGGCCCGACTACGGCCGTGTACAACCAAACCACCATTCCTCAGGGACCGATTGCCACAGCGACTCAAGGGCGCTTCATGGAGGCCTATCTCTCCTACCAATACCTGAACCATGTTTTTTCCATTGGCAAGCAGGACCAATGGCTGGGACCCGCGCAGGGTGCGAGCATGGCTTTTTCCAATAATGCGCAAAACTTCTATGCCTTCGAGATCAACCGCATCGAGCCGCTCAACATTCCTCTGCTATCGCGTCTTACCGGGCCATTCCGCTATGAGTTCGTCCTGGGCGCGCTACGCGGCCATACTTTCATGCCCAATCCTGGGTACGAAGCGAGCCCTTCATCGAGCATACCCAACGTGACCACTCCCGGCGATCCCTGGGTGCACGTGGAAAAAATCAGCTTCAAGCCCTACAAGGATCTGGAGTTCGGCTTTGAGCGCACGGTGATTTGGGGCGGCGAAGGTCATTCTCCGGTCAACATCCACGACTTCCTGCGCAGCTTCTTCAGCACTTACTCACCGGCCGCTTCGGTCAAGAACGGACCCGCCGATCCTGGCGCGCGCTTTGGCGCGTTCGACTTCACCTGGCGGTTGCCCTTCGTGAGCCATTGGCTTGCGCTCTACACCGACTCGGAGGTCCACGACGATGTTTCGCCGATCGATGCTCCGCGCCGGGCCGCCGAAAGGCCAGGACTTTATCTCTCCCACGTGCCCGGCATTCCCAGACTCGACCTACGCGTCGAGGGGGTCACGACCGACCCACCCACCTCGCGGAGTCAGGGTGGGGTTTTCATGTATTGGGAGGGAATCGAGAAGCAGGGCTATACCAATCAGGGACAGCTTTTTGGCGATTGGATTGGACGCGAAGACAAGGGCGGACAAGGCTGGATCACGTATCACCTGAGTGGCAACGAGTGGGTGCAGGTTGGGGTGCGCAATCAGAAGGCGGACAAGGATTTCATTGCTGGCGGCACCACGCTGAACGATTTCAGCGTTCAGGTGGTCAAGCGCATGGGCAAGGACTTCGAGGTCAACGGCAACTTCGCCGTGGAGCACTGGAAGGTGCCCATCTATTTGCCGGGAGAGCAGACGGTGACAACAACGAACATCCAGCTCACCTGGTTTCCCACGCGCAAGGTCAGCTTCTGAGATCTCGGCGAACCATACTTGGGGCGTGGAAGTTTCGTTTCTTTCCTGCGAACAGGCGCGCCGCGCAGAGCCTGCTTATTGAGTGCCGTGCGTCGACGATAGCTCTGTCGGTAGCGGTGGGACGGGGTGAACCACGTATTCGGGCGTGGCAATCTTGATGACTTTGAGCAACTGTCCCTTGGAGTTAAAGGTCAGCGTCCATTGCGTTGCGGGGCGCGAGGCCGTAACATCCACAAAGCGGACCGTTGACTCTCCGGAGCCGCCGACCTCCAGTGTGGGAGGGAACGACAAAGCCAGGTCAGCGTCCGCGGATTTCCCGGGCAACGGAGAAGTTTGGGGATGAGCGCCGGCGAGCGAGGCGTAGCAAAGAGCGATGGAGAGCCAATCGGCCGTGTTGTTTCCAGGCTCGTCAGCGCGAATGCGGTTGAACGTGGCGATGGTGAGCGCGTTGACGGCGGCGGGCGAAAACAACGAAAATCCCCTGCGCTGAATAGGAATGATGCGAACGCGTCCTGGCCCCTGACGCGGAATCGCGGCGGAAAACAGACTGACGTCGCCGGCGCCGTTGTCCCATTTGAAAAGCAGAAACAGGTGGCCCGGCAGTGCCGGGCAGACAAGCTGTTGATCGGCCCACTTTCCCTGGTCGAACTCGATGCCCGCCAGCTCGGCGCCCTCACGAATCGAAGGCTCTGCATTTGTGGCCAGTTCGCGATCCTGTTCGGTTATCTCATTTTCGGAACGGAACTCAATCAGCTGGGCACTTGCGGACGGCAATGCATCGATGGAGAACGGGGTCAGGATCTGGACTGACGGCACCGGCCTCGTTTTGTACGAGTCGGCGGGTGCGTTCGCCGGCAGCGGCGTTGCCTGGTAAGCCGCATGGGATGAATTTGAGCTTGTTTGAGCTCCACAAGAAGAGAAAAAGAGGGCAAAGGCTGCCAGCACGCAAGCGGTCTCCAAGATCCCAAAGCGTTTCATACCTTTGCCAGACTACCACCTCTGGCGATGCGATTTGCGCGATTTCGTGCCACGAAAAAGGCGCCCAATTCGGCTGACTTTCTTCAAGCCGGCAGAATGGGCGTGCAGGTTGCGAACCAGCCGGACAGGCCGTCAGCGCCCCTGAGGGTGCGAGAGGTCCCAGGCGACCCCCAGCGTGAATCCCTGA
>Ga0326727_10028277_pt1 | contig 10210 bp, 8 predicted proteins | sample MB2enrmetagenome_FD_207643 | JGI IMG/M metagenome (GOLD analysis project Ga0326727, IMG submission 207643) | Lab enriched peat soil microbial communities from McLean, Ithaca, NY, United States - MB29MY | ecosystem: Environmental > Terrestrial > Soil > Wetlands > Peat | place: USA: New York...
CAGACGGGCCGGCCGCAGGAAAGCGGCGTCCGAATCAGCCTCGTACCGCAACGCAACGCTCAATGCCAAAAACGCCCGCGCATGGTGGTCCAGGCCAATTCCGGGTTGGCGCAGCACCCGCAGGAACGCCTGCTCAGCACGAAATTCCGGATGGTCATGGCTGCCGATATCCGACATCCAGCACATCGCTTCCCGCAACCTCGCGGCGTTAGGCGGCTCACCCCGGAACAACGGCCTGGTCCAGTCCACCAGAGCCGGCGGCAGCGACGGGTCGCGGCCGTGCCTGGCCGCCATCTCCCAGGCCGCGCTCAGCAGCGGGTCCTGCTGGCGGATCTCCTTCGGCATCCGGCGCATGAACCAGCCTTCCCGCAGACCGCTGGCGCTGAACACCAAGCGCCGCACCGCGGTCAGCCGCAGCAAACGGCGCAAGACGACCGCAGCAAACGGCAGATCGTCCACCCGGCGGCGCGGCGCGCCCGGGAGACGTTCCAGCACCTTCCGCCCGGCGGTTGACAGCAGACCGGCGAGATCCCGGGCCTCCTCCCGGCCGATGGTGTAGTGATGCACCATGGCCAGCGGATAATTGGTCTGCGCGATGTGGATGCGTGCCAGGGCGCGCCACGCGCCGCCGACGAGATACAGGTCGCTGCCCGGAGCGTGCGACAGCCAGGGAACCGTCTGCATATCCGTCTCGGCGATCGCCCGCGCCCTGATCAGATCGCCAGCCGATCGCTCGGCCAGCCGGATCACGCCTAACGGCAAGGTCTGCGACGGCCCCTGCGTGCCCCCAACCAGCCGGATCACCTCCAGCGAGCCGCCGCCAATATCGGCGAGAATCCCATCGGCGCTGGGGATGCCGCAGACCATGCCATCCGCCGAGAACTCGGCCTCTTCCACCCCCGACAGGATGCGGATCGTCACGCCCGGCATGCGCCGCTGCAGTGCTTCCACAAACGCCGGTCCGTTGGCCGCATCACGCACAGCCGCGGTGGCAAGCACCTCGAACGGATCGCATCCCATCGCGCGGGCGACCGCGTGGTAGCGGTGCAGCACCGTCAAAGCCAAGCCGACCCCTTCCTCATTCAGCCGCCCGGTTGTCTGCAACCCGCTGCCAAGCCGCAGCACCGCCTTTTCATTGAAAATCGGCATCGGGTTGCGGGTGTGGCCTTCGTAGACCACCAACCGGACCGAATTCGACCCGAGATCGACAACACCGCATCGCGGCAGGCTCGGAGGAGGTGCAAACGGCATGCATCAATCCTGGTTAAAGCGGTCCTGCTTGCGGAGGCCCGGCAGCCCCGCGGCGCCGATACCGGCGACCGGAGACGGCACACCGGCAACAGGCGCCGCAACGGCCGGCCCGTGCAGAGCCGAACCCCGGCCGGACAAAGACGGGTTGGTCATGAAGTAATCGTGCGCCGACATCTCCTTGCGCCCCGGATCGACCCGGGTCCATGCGCCGTCGGCGTTCAGCTCCCACGATTGCAGCGAGTCCTTCAGGTTGATAACCATGATCTGGTCCAGCACCTGAGCGTGCACCGTCGGATTATGAATCGGCACCAGCGTTTCGACCCGCCAGTCCATGTTGCGCTCCATCCAATCGGCCGAACTGATATAGACGCGGGCGTGGCGGCTCGGCAGCAGATGGCCGTTGCCGAAGACGATGATCCGGCCATGCTCGAGGAACCGGCCGACGATCGACTTGACGCGGATATTGTCCGACAGGCCCGGGACACCGGGCCGCAGGCAGCAGATGCCGCGGATCACCGCCATCACTTTCACCCCGGCGCCGGACGCTTCGTAGAGGGCGTCGATCAGCTCCACGTCGGTCAGGCTGTTCATCTTCAGCCAGATCCCGGCCGGCTTGCCCTCGCGGGCGAAGGCGATCTCCGCCTGGATCAGCTCGAGCAGGATCTTGCGGGTGGTCAGCGGACTGAAGCCGAGCTCCTCCATGCGTTCGGGCTTGGCGTAGCCGGTCATGTAGTTGAACAGCCGCGCCGAATCCCGGGTCAGCGCCGGGTCGGTCGTGAAGAAACTCAGGTCGGTGTAAATGCGCGCGGTGATCGGATGGTAGTTGCCGGTGCCGAAATGGGCATAGGACCGGATGGCCCCGGCCTCGCGGCGCACCACCAGCGACAGTTTCGCGTGGGTCTTCAGGCCGGTGAAGCCGAACACCACCTGAACGCCGGCCGCCTCCATGCGGCGCGCGAGGCGGATATTGGCTTCCTCGTCGAACCGGGCGCGCAGTTCCACCATCGCGGTGACCGACTTGCCGGCTTCGGACGCCTCGATCAGCGCGTTGACGATCGTGCTGTCGCGGCTGGTGCGATAAAGCGTCTGCTTGATCGCGATCACCGCCGGGTCCTGAGCCGCCTGCCGGAGGAACTGCACGACGACGTCGAAACTCTCGTAGGGATGATGGACGATGATGTCCTTGGCGCGGATCGCCGCGAAGCAATCGCCGCCGAAATCCCGGATGCGCTCGGGAAACCGCGGCGTATAGGGCGCAAACAGCAGGTCATGCCGATCATCGACGATCAACTGGCTCAGGTCGGTCAGGCCGAGCAGGCGCTGATCGTCGTGCACCTCGTCCGGTTCGGCGTCGAGTTCATCGATCACCAGCGCCTGTAGTTCGGCCGGCATCGCTTCGCTGATCTCGACATGGATGGCGACGCCGCGGCGCCGGCGCTTCAGCGCGGATTCGTACGAGCGGACCAGATCCTCGGCCTCTTCCTCGAACTCCACATCGGTGTCGCGGATCAGCCGGAACATCCCGCTGCCGGCCAGGCGGAAGCCCGGGAATACCCGGTCCAGGAACAACACGGCCAGATCTTCCAGCAGAATGAAGCGAATCGGCCCGACGGGCTCGGGCGTTGGCAGCCTGATGAACCGCTCGATCTGGCTGGGCAGAGGCAACAAGGCGCGCATGCCCTGGCCGTCCTCCTCCCGCACCAGCAGAAGGGCCAGTACCAGGCCCATATTGGGGATGAACGGGAACGGATGCGCCGGATCGATCGCCAGCGGCGTGACCACGGGAAACACCCGCTCCATGAACCATGCCTCAAGCCAGGTCTTGTCCGCCTCGGACAGGTTTTCCCGGCTGCACAATTCCAGCCCCGCGGCACGCAGCAGGCCCAGCAACTCGCGCAGGATGCGCTGCTGATCGGCCAGAAGGCTTTCCGCCCGGACCTTGATGTCGGCGAGTTGCCGCACCGCGGTGCGTCCGTCGGCCGAGATATGCGTCGTCCCGGCTTTCACCTGCCCGATCAGCGCGGCGACACGAACCGAGTAGAATTCGTCCAGGTTGGAGGCGCTGATCGACAGGAAGCGCAACCGTTCGAGTAGCGGATGGCGAGTGTTCTCCGCCTCCTCCAGGACCCGGTGGTTGAAGTCGAGCCAGGATAGTTCCCGGTTGATGAACCGGTCCTGGCTGCCGGACCGCACGGCCGGCTCCCTTTCGCTGTCGGCATCGACTTTGACCAGCTTCGGTGAGAAGCCGGCTGCCAGCGGAGTCTTGCCGGAACGGGGTTTGGCGGGCGCCTGCCGGACGTGCCTGGCGCCTTCGCTCAGGTCAGTGACTTCGCCTTTGAGCGCCATGGGTCGCGATCCTCTGGTTTCCGAATCGTGACCCTACAGGAACCCGGCGAGCCGCGGCGAGGGGGGTTCTGATGAAATGAAAAATTCATCCGCCTCGGCAACAGCCATTTCTGCGATGTCCAGAACCCGCGCCGCCAAAGACCGGGTGATCGGCTGTTGACAGGCCATGCTCTCCCGGTCCAGCCGCGCCACCGCCTCACGCAGCGCGCCCGGCGAACGCGGCAGCCGCCGCAGCAGCCATTCCTGCACCTGCTCCCCCATCCGCAATTGCCGATCGGCTGCCATCCGCAGGAGAAGGGCGCGAAGAAGCGGGTCTCCCGGCGGTTGGATTTCCACCGCCGTGATGGCTTTCAGCCGGCTGGACAGGTCCGGCAGGCGCACCGGCCAGCGGGCGGGCGCGGTGCGGCCGGACAGCAGCACGAACAGGCCGCGGTCACGCGCCGTGTTCAGCAGGTGCAGAAGGGTCTGTTCATCCGCCAGCGTATCGGCGTCATCCAGCGCCAGCGCGCCGGTTTGCGGGACGTCCTCCAGGTTGCGCACAGTCTGGCCAGTCAGCAGGACCGCCGGGTTACGCTCCGCCCAGATATGCAGCAGATGAGACTTGCCGCAGCCGCCCTGTCCCCACAGCGCCAGCCGGCGATCCGGCCAGTCGGCAGGGCGGGACAGCCAGGCAAGGGCGTCCTGATTGGAGTCGTCGGACAGGAAGTCGAGCTCCGCATAGCCGGGCCGGTGCGGAAACGGCAGCGGCAGTTGCAGGCGCTCATACGGCATCAGGCGGCGGGCGGATCGAGGTAAAGCGGGCTGTTCAGGTAGCGGCGCAGCCAGAACCGGCACAAAACGCCGATGGTCGCGGCCACCGGCACCGCCAGCATCACGCCGAGGAAGCCGAATGCCGCGCCGCCCGCGAACAGCGCGAAGATCACCCAGACCGCGGGCAGCTCCACCCGGTCGCCCAGGAAGCGGGGGTAGATCACATAGCCTTCCAGGACCTGTCCGATCACCAGCACCACGGCCACAATGATAACGCCGCGCCATAGCGGAAATTGCGCCAGCGCCAGACCGAGCGCGGTCACGCCCCCCGTGATGGAGCCGACATAGGGGATGAACGACAACAGCCCTGCTGTCAGCCCGACGATCAGCCCAAGGTCGAGCCCCGCCACTGTCAGCGCGCCGGCATAATATAGCGCCAGGATCATGCAGCACATCGCCTGCCCGCGCACCCAGGCGGACAGGATGCGGTCGACCTCCCGCGCCTGGGCGCGGATCACGTCCCGGTAGCGATATGGCAGCCACGAATCGATCATGCGGATAATGGTTGGCCAGTCGCGCAACAGGTAGAAGCCGACGACGGGAGTCACGACCGCCAGCGAAAGCACATTGAAGATGGCGAAGCCGCTGCCAAACAGGGCGGTGACCGTCGAGAGCAGGATGCTCAGCATCGATCCGGCCTGGCCGCTGACCACGTCGCGCAGCTTGTCGTTGACCACGTCGGGGCCGAAGTTTTCCTGCAGATGGGTCAATACCGTCCGCGCCCACCCCTGCAGCAGGAAGGCATATTGCGGGATTCGGTTCACCAGCAGGCCGACCTGAACGACCACCAGCGGATAAAGCAGCAGCGCGAACAACAGCACCGCCAGCAGCAAACCCAGGATCATGAGCATCGCCGCCATGCTGCGCGGCATCCCGAGCCGGCACAGCCTGGTCGTCGGCGGATCAAGCGCGTAGGCGATCACCGCCGCTGCAACGAACGGGGCGAGGACCGAGGTGAAAAGCTGAAGGGCCAGCCAGAACGCGACCAGCAAGCCGATAATCAGGGCGAAGCGCTGCGTTCTGGTCGATTGCGCATAGGACTGCCGCGGCGCCGCCGTTACCGGCCGATCGGCTTGCTCCGCGAGCATCTGATCATGATCCGCTGGCGCCACGTCAGTCTCCGCGGGCTGTGTTCCATACATAGGCCGCGCCCGAGGCCAATGTCGTCGCCGCCACGCACCAGATCAACAGCGCTCGCAGGATCGGAAGGCCGAGGCCGAAGCCGCCCTCCAGCAGGCTGACCGCGACCAGCAGGATCTGGAGCGCGGTATTCAGCTTGGAGATATAGAGTGGCCTGATCGCGACCGCATTGCCCATGACGAACAATATGACGACCCCGCCGACGATCACCATATCGCGGAACACGACGAGAATCGCCAGCCAATCCGGCAGGACGTGCACGGCGGCCAGGGTAATGTACATCGTGACCAGCAGCGCCTTGTCCGCCACCGGGTCCATCATCGCGCCAATGATGTTGCCGCCGTAGCGGCGGGCCAGCCATCCGTCCAGCGCGTCCGACAGTCCCGCTGCGACGAACAGGACGAAAGCCTGGTCGATGCGGTGAGCCAGCATGAGCCAGAACGCCAGCGGCACGGCGCAGATACGGGCGAAGGTGATGATGTTCGCCGGGTTGATAAGCGAACCTGTGCCGGTGACGGAGGCGTTGCGATCAGCCTGCGGACCGTCAGGCATTCGGTTGGGTTCCGATTCGCAGTCGCCGCGGCAGCCGGTGCGTGTATCGCATTGCATTGAACGGGCTGCTCATGGTTCTGTCGGTCTCCTTCCACCAGCGCCCCGGATATAGAGATTGCCATGACCAGTGCGGATAACCAAGGCGCGCGCGCCGTGCCGGCAGAAGCGGACGGACTGAACTACCGCGATGCCGGCGTCGATATCGGCGCCGGCGAGGCGCTGGTCGGGATGATCAAGCCGCTGACCAAAGCGACGCACCGCCCGGGTGTGCTCGGCGGCCTGGGCGGATTCGCCGCGCTGTTCGACCTGAAAGCCGCCGGGTTCGCCGATCCGGTCCTGGTGTCCGCCACCGACGGGGTCGGCACCAAGCTGAAGATCGCGATCGAAACCGGCCTGCACGACACCGTCGGCATCGACCTGGTGGCGATGTGCGTCAACGACCTCGTGGTGCACGGCGCGGAGCCGTTGTTTTTCCTCGATTACTTTGCCACCGGCAGGCTGTCGGTGATCCAGGCCCATGCAGTGATCGCCGGGGTCGCGAGCGGCTGCCATGAGGCCGGCTGCGCGCTTGTCGGCGGGGAAACCGCAGAAATGCCGGGCATGTATGCCGACAACGACTACGACCTTGCCGGCTTTGCCGTCGGCGCGGCGGAGCGGGGCGCGGTATTGCCAAAAGGGGTCGCGGTCGGAGACCACGTGCTCGGCCTGGCCAGTGCCGGGGTTCACTCCAACGGTTTTTCGCTGGTGCGCCAGATCGTCAAGGCGAGCGGGCTGGCCTGGTCGGACCCCGCTCCGTTCTCGCCGAGAGAGACAGTCGGCGAGACGTTGATGACTCCGACGCGCATCTATGTACAGTCGGTGCTGGCGCTGCACCGGGCCGGACTGCTGAAGGCGGCGGCGCATATTACCGGCGGCGGCCTGCCCGGCAACCTGCCTCGGGTTCTGCCGGACGGCACGGTGGCGGCGTTGAACGCGAAATGGCCGGTGCCGCCGGTGTTTCATTGGCTTGCCAGGACCGGCCGGGTCGCGGCGGGAGAGATGCTCCGGGTGTTCAACTGCGGCATCGGCATGGCGCTTGTCGTGTCCGACCCGGACGCGGCGATCGCACTTTTGCAGGCCGAAGGCGAGACCGTCAGCCGTATCGGCGTGATCGAGGCCGCGGACGGCCCCGCCTCCATCCGGATCGACCCGCCGTCCGGTTGGCTTGCATGAAACGGCGGACCGCCATCCTGATCAGCGGACGCGGCTCGAATATGGAAGCGCTGATCGAGGCGGCTCGCGACCCGGCCTATCCGGCGGAAATCGTGCTGGTGCTGTCCAACCGGCCGGATGCGCGCGGGCTGGAAACCGCCCGCGCCGCCGGCATCGCCGCCCGGGCGATCGATCATCGGAGCTTCGGCCGCGATCGTCCGGCGCATGAAGCGGCGATCGATTCAGCCCTGCGCGCCGCGGATATCGAGATCGTCTGCCTGGCCGGCTACATGCGGCTGCTGACGCCGTTCCTGGTCGGGGCGTGGCAGGGCCGGATGCTGAATATCCATCCCAGCCTGCTGCCGTCCTTCCCCGGGCTGCACACGCATGCCCGGGCGCTGGAAGCCGGGGTGAAGCTGCATGGCTGCACGGTCCATCTGGTGACGGCGGAGATGGATTCGGGACCGATCCTCGCGCAGGCGGCGGTGCCGGTGCTGGCGGGCGATACGGAGGACGATCTGGCGGCCCGTGTACTGCGGCAGGAGCATGCGATCTATCCGGCGGCTCTGGCGGCGGTGGCCGCCGGGTCGCCGACTGCGTCCGCGGGCCCGGCCGCTTGCCTGGCCAATCCGTTGGGATGGCCGGGGCGGCACTCGCAATGACAGGCGCCGCGGCCTACTGTCGCGCGATGCGCAAGGAGGCCGGCGATGCGTGCGATATTCGTGCAGATCAAATGCGAACTGGGGCAGGCTTACCGCGTGGCGCGCGAAGCAGCCGATTCCATCCCCGAGATGTCGGAATTGTTCTCAACGTCCGGACAGTTTGACCTGCTGGGAAAGTTCTATCTGGACGCCAGCCAGGATATCGGCCTGTTCGTAACGGACCGGATTCAGACCCTGCCGGGCGTCAGAGATACCCAAACGATTATAACATTCAATGCGTTCGGCGGCGGGACGGTGCCGCCGGGCGACTGAGCGTATTTGCGCGCCGCAGAATCATCCGCCGCAAGCCGCGAAACCATTGCTTCCCCGCTACAAGATCGCCTACCTACCACGCCATGAGATGGCTCGGTTTCCTGTCGCGCGCGCAGCGTTCATCAATCCCGGTCGCGGCGCCGGAACCTGATCGTCCGCCGCCGATCGGCATGGACTACCTGCGGGCTCGCGCGGGTCTCGACGAGACCCGATATGAGCAGGATGCGCCGGAGGTGGACGCCCGGGAGCCGGACGTTTCCCCGCAAGACCCCGTATCTGTCGAGGCCCCCCCTCCCGAAGACCGTTCCGCGCAACCCGCTCTCACCTGCGAGATGTTCATCGAACAGGCGGAGCAGGCTCTGGCGCGCGGGGAATGGGCGGAGGCCGAACGGGTGTGGCGGGCAGTGCGTCAAGTGATTCCAATGCTTTGGAACGCCTATCTTGGCCACGCCATCTCGCTGGCCGGACTGGGCCGGCATGACGAGGCACGCCAATTGTTGGGCGAGGGGTCCGTCCTTTTCCCGCATGAGCGCGCATTCCCCATCGAACTGGCCCGCCTGGCGATGCGCCTCGAAGATTGGCCAGCGGCGGAGATGCATTGGCGCGCCGCACTGCAACGCGATAGCGCTACGTGGTGGATCTACACCGATCTGGCTTCCGTGCTTGAGCGCCAGGGCAGGTTCGAAGAAGCCGAAGCGGTTCTCGCGGATGCCCTTGAGCGGAGCGACGAGACCAACGAGATCACGCTCTATATTTATCCCGCCCGGCTGGCCTGGAAGCGCGAGGACTGGGCCGGCGCGGTCGCCCGCTGGGCCGAGGCCTGGCGCCGCTTCCCCAAAGACGGGCAACTGGCGGTGAGGCTCCATGAGGCGGTGCTGCGACTCGCCGAGCACGATCCGGCTGCGGCCGTGGCGGCGCATCGGGATCTCGGCATGACGTTCGCCAAGGACGAGCAGCAGGCGCTTATGCTGTGCTTCGAGAGCCTGGGCGGAACCGGACCGGCCGGCGGGTGCGAGTTCGGCGGATTGCAACGCACGCTTGGTGTCGAACCGCTCGGACTTCTCCGCTGGGCCAATGTCGGGCCGGAGAGCCTGGTCGCCTGCCTCGAAGACCGCTTCCGCACCTTCGGCGATGCAAGCACGACAAGCGTGCGCCGGCACGAGGACCAATGGGAAATCTGCGACTCGGCCTATGGCACCTCGATGCACAGTTTCGTTTCGTGTGAGGAAGTGCTCGCTGACAGGATGGTCGTTCTCGCATCCGGGCGGATGCGGTTCCTGCGGGACAAACTGATCGCCGATCTCGAGAATTCCGAGAAAATCTTCGTCTTGAAGTTAGCTTCGGAGTCCCTGACGGCGGTCCGGACGCAGGCGCTGAGCCGCGCGCTTCAAACCTATGGAGCACCGGAATTGCTATGCGTCTGCGCCGCGGACGAGGAACATCCCGAAGGTGAGATCGCACCTGCCGCACCCGGCGTCTTCATCGGCTACATCGATTTTGCCAGTGGCCTGGACGTTGCAGCGCGTCACGCCGCCTGGATCGGACTGTGCCGGACGATGCTGTCGCGCAGTGCGAGATCCCGAGCCGCGCAACTTTTCCCGGCAGTCCTGCACGAACGCGGCGAGGCAGCCTAGCGGGATGGCGCCCGGGTGGAGGCTGCGCAGCTTTGGCGGGCCGCTCCGGCACACGAAGCACCGCGGGCCGGGGTGTTCAGCGAGCGGCGTTCAAAGCGCTTCCTGACGAACGGGTCGTCTGGCAACAGATTGGCACGCTTGCAGAAACAAGGGGCGACCGGGCCAAAGCGGTTGCCTATTGGACCGAACATGTGAGGCGGTCCGGGCGTCTGCCGGCGACGATGTCAAACAGAATGCTCGCGAGCCGGCGCAGGCTTAAAGCAGGAAAACAGCCAAGCCAATCAGCACAACGACGATGACGCCGACGGCGCC
>Ga0326727_10028279_pt1 | contig 10209 bp, 9 predicted proteins | sample MB2enrmetagenome_FD_207643 | JGI IMG/M metagenome (GOLD analysis project Ga0326727, IMG submission 207643) | Lab enriched peat soil microbial communities from McLean, Ithaca, NY, United States - MB29MY | ecosystem: Environmental > Terrestrial > Soil > Wetlands > Peat | place: USA: New York...
CGCGCGCGGCGGCGATGGCGCTCGCGAGCGCCGGATGGGCGCGTTGCTACAATATCGCCGAAGGCTTCGAAGGGGGGCTGGACGAAACGCGCAAGCGGGGCGCGCTCGGCGGCTGGCGGGCGGGCGGCCTGCCGTGGACCCAGTCGTGATCGGGTCCTCGGGCGACCGCTTTTCGCCCCTTGCTTCGTCGACGTCTCCCTCCTTCCGTCAAGAGAATCCGATGAACCCAAGCGCCAATTTGGCTGCGGCTTCGGCCGACTCGCACGGCGTTTCCGCCATGCGCGACCTCGAGGAGTGCTGGCGGCGCTGCTGCAAGCGCCTGCGGGCGGAACTGGGCGAAGACGTCTTCAGCAGTTGGTTCGGCCGACTGGCGATCGATTCGCTCGACAACGGGCGCGCGCAGTTCTTCGTGCCGACGCGCTTCTTGAAGAGCTGGATCGAGGCCCATTACGAAGAGCGCATCCTGGCGGCGTTGGAAGCCGAAATCGGCGGCGTCGCGTCGATCAGCATCGGTGTGCGCTCCTCGACCAGCGCGCCGGGGCCGCAAGCCGGGCCGTCGGCGGTTCCCGCCAGCGCGCCGAAGGCGATCGACGGCAATCGCGCCGGCGCGATCCGCGCGCCGACGCCGGGGCTCGCGGGGCCGCGCGTCGGAGCGAAGAGCGACAACGGCGGACACGGCGAGACGCTGGTCGGATCGCCGCTGGACCGCCGTCTGTCGTTTGCCTCCTTTCTGGTCGGGCGGTCCAATCAATTGGCCTATTCGGCGGCTCAGCGCGTCGTCGACGGGCGCAGCGGCGAGCCGCCCGCCTTCAGTCCGCTTTACGTCCACTCGGCGGTCGGGCTGGGCAAGACGCATCTTCTGCAAGCCACCGCGCAAGCGGCGATCGCGCAGGGGCGCAGCGTCATTTACCTGACCGCCGAAAAATTCATGTACGGTTTCGTCGCGGCGTTGCAGTCGCAAACGGCGATCGCGTTCAAGGAGGCGCTGCGTTCGATCGATCTCTTGATCTTCGACGACGCCCAGTTCCTGCAGGGCAGCAAGGCGATCCAGAACGAATTCGGACACGCGCTCAACGCGCTGCTCGACTCCGGCCGCCAGGTGGTGGTCGCCGCCGATCACCCGCCCGGAGACCTCGAATCGCTCGACGAGCGGGTGCGCTCGCGCCTGGCCGGCGGGCTCTGCGTCGAGATGACGGCGCTCGACGAGCCGCTGCGGGTGAAAATCCTCGACGCGCGGATCGCCGCCGCGCGCGCGCAGAACCCGCATTTCGAGGTCTCGCCGGCGGTGCTCGCGTTTGTCGCGCGCTCGATCGCCTCCAATGGCCGCGATCTGGAAGGCGCGGTCAATCGCCTGCTCGCGCACTCGATCGTCGGCGCGCCGCCGCTCAACGTCGAAGCGGCGGAAATCGCCATCCGCGACCTCATCCGCGCGCGCGAGCCCAAGCGGGTGAAGATCGAGGACATTCAAAATCTGGTCGCCAGGCATTACAGCGTGACGCGCGGCGACATTCTTTCCTCGCGGCGCACCGCCACCGTGGTCAAGCCGAGACAGGTGGCGATGTATCTGTCCAAGGCGCTCACCTTGCGCTCGCTTCCCGAGATCGGCCGCCGCTTCGGCGGACGCGACCACACCACGGTTCTGCACGCGGTGCGCAAGATCGAGGGCCTCAGCAACGCCGACTCGGCGCTTCGCGAAGAGCTGGAGTTGCTCAAGCGCATGTTGCAGGAATAGCGCGATGACCGGTCTCAGCGACGATTCCTGCGAGCGCCTCCCGCGCGAGGGAGGCGGGCTCGCTCTTCGATTTCGCCGACCGGGGGGCGGAAGCAGGCGATGGCCCTGATCTTCAAGATCGTCGGCCGCGAGGAATGGCGCGCCGCCGAGGCGGCGGGCGTATTCATCGGCGCGCCGGCCGACCGCGCCGACGGCTTCATTCATTTCTCCACCGCCGCGCAGGCGCCCGAAACCGCGGCGCAATGGTTCGCGGGGCGCGCCGATCTCGTCCTGGCGGCGGTCGACGCCGACACGCTGGGGCCGGCGTTGCGCTGGGAGCCTTCGCGGGGCGGGGCGCTGTTTCCGCATCTCTATGGGCCGCTGCCGCTCGACGCGGTCGTTTGGACGCGTCCCCTGCCGCTCGGCGCCGAGGGCCGCCATCGGTTCGGCGGGCTCGAGCCATGATGCGGGCGCTCGGCGCGCTGGCGCGGCCGGTTCTGTGGCGTCTTCCCCCCGAGATCGCGCATCGCGCCTCGATCGCGGCGCTGAAGTTCACACCCCTGCCGCGGCCGCGGCCGCCCGATCCGCGCTTGGCGACGAGCGCCTTCGGGCTGGAGTTTCCCAATCCGCTCGGCCTGGCGGCGGGGTTCGACAAGAACGCGGAAGTCGTGCGCGCGCTGCTGGCGTTGGGGTTCGGGCACGTCGAAACCGGCACGCTGACGCCGCGCCCGCAGGCGGGAAACCCGCGTCCGCGGATGTTCCGCTTGAAGGCCGACGGCGCGCTGGTCAATCGCTGCGGCTTCAACAATCAAGGCTACGAGGCGGCGCGCGCGCGGCTGGCGGCGAGCAAAGTCGAGGGCGTCGTCGGCGTCAACGTCGGTCCCAACAAGGACGCCGCCGATCGGCTCGCCGATTTCGCGCTCGGGGTGAAGACGTTCGCGCCCTTCGCCAGCTATCTCGCGATCAACGTCTCCTCGCCGAACACGCCGCTGTTGCGCGATCTGCAGCGGCGCGACGCGCTCGACGAACTGGCGGCGCGCGTCGTCGCAGCGCGCGACGAGGCCGCGCCGCGCCGACCGGTGCTGATCAAGATCGCGCCCGATCTCGATCTGCGCGGGCTCGACGACGTGGTCGCGGTCTGCACGGCGCGCGGGATCGACGGCTTGATCGTCGCCAACACCACGGTCGCGCGGCCGCCTTCGCTCTGCGACGCCCAGGCGCGCGAGGCCGGCGGCCTGTCGGGTCGGCCGTTGTTCGCGCCGTCGACGCGGATGCTGGCGCGCGCTTTCCTGCGCTGCGGGGGAGCGTTGCCGCTGATCGGCTGCGGCGGCGTCGAGGACGCCGAAACGGCGCTGGCCAAAATCGAAGCGGGCGCGAGCCTGGTGCAGATCTACACCGGAATGATCTATCGCGGCCCCGGCGTGATCGCCGAAATTCTCGACGGCCTGTCGCGCGCCCTGGCGGCGCGCGGCGCCGCGAGCCTCGCCGATCTCGTCGGCGTCGGCGCGCGCGAATGGGCGCTCGCGCCTTGATGGCTCGAAGCCTCCGCGACGCCATCGACCCGATGCGGGAGCGACGCCTCTCGGTCACTTCTGCGGCGGTCGCCTTTGCGAAACGATCAGGACGTCCTGGAGGAGGCGCCGCACCGTGACCAAGGCGATGAGCATCGCCTCGTCGTCGTCTCCGCGCGCTGCGCGCGACGACAAGAGAAGGGAAATGTCCGCGGTTGCGTATTGAACTTCGATGAGAGCCCCTTCGACGTGCCTAGCAATCTGTCGTGAACGCATGAACTCGACCCCGCACCAAACGAACGCTCGGCGCTAAGTTTGCGGCGCTGACGGCCGAAGATGAACTCGCAATCGTCAATTTTGAACGTTTGTAACGGTTAATCGGGGGTTAACCGTGTCGCCGGCAACGCGCGTCAAGCGCGGCCTCAAATCGGCGCTTGGCCGAAATGCCCGGCCGCGCGCAGATCCGAAAGCAGGCGGGCCTTGATGTCGTCGGCGTACGCGTGGCGGTCAAACGCGGCGGCGACATCGGCCGCGAAGCCTGGATAATCGCGATGCAATTTTTGTGAAGTCTCTTGGACGCAAGCCCCGTCCTTTGCCCTTGCGCAGGCGATGATGCGCAGGACAAGTCCCAGCGGGTAGCGCGCGTTCGCGGGCAGGCGGGCGAACCGTTCCATCTGCGCCTCGTCGCCGCGCAGATAGGCGGCGAACGCCAATGCCGGGACGGCTAGGTTCGGCGTCTCCGTGTCTGGGCCGTCCAGCGGGGACAAGATCGCCATCCCCTCGTCGTACCGATCGCGCGCGAGGTAGGCCATGCCGACTGTCGCGGCAAGGACGCGCGAGTGCGGAAACTCCGTGAGAAGCTGGCGCGCGAACTCAAACGCGCTGTCGAAATGCCGCCCGTAAAATCGAGCGACGAACAACGTCAACGCCGTCTCGAGCCGGTGAGGGTCGCTCTCAAACGCGCGCTGCGCCAGCGTGTCCACCCGCTCCATGTCCTCGAAACCCTTGTTGCCGGGCTGGAGGTCCATGTAGTCGCGAAAGAGAACCGCCGTAATCCATGTCAGCGCGCGCGGGTCTTGGGGATGGGTCGAAAATTCGCGCTCGACGCATTCACGCGCCACGGCGCGCCTCTCCAGGGAGCGATTGAGAACGTAATCGTAGACCTGCAAAAGGCAAAAATAGCCTCGCGGCGGCGCGCTCGACGACGCGGCCCGCTTTCGCTGGTCGGCGATGACCGCGCCGGAATAGAGGCCGGCCACCGCCGCGACGACCGCGCGACTCATATCATTGATCGACGGGGCGTAGCCGAGATTGACGCCCGGAAACGTCCGCGACCAGACGACGTCATCGCTCGGCAGATGCACGAGCTCGAACATGAAATCGTTGATCGCTCGGCCGGACGGACCGGCGCGGACGACGAGCGCGTAATCGGGTCGATCCGAACTTTCCGACTGCTCTTGCCGCTTGACGACGAGATGGTCGAAAACGCTCAGTCCGCTTTCGATGGTCATGACCGTGCGCTCCATAACGTCCTTCGCGTCTTTCGTCGCGTCGACGTCATTCGCGCCTTCCACGACGACGATCGGGGGCTGCGGGTCGAGCCCGCCGTCCGCGGCGATTTTCGCCGGGCTGGACGAGCGAACGAGGAGCGCGACGCCCGCGATCGCGATCGCGGTCGCGAGACACCCGAGGGCGGCGACGCCGGCGATTCGCAAGGGCGAGGCCTTCGGAGGCGCCGGCGAGGGCTGAGTCGTCGTCGGCGGGTCGCTGGGCCGCGCGACCGACTCGACGATGTCGCGGCGCTCGAATCTGGGTTGATACGAACCGATCGGCAGCACGATTCGCACGGGGTCCTGCAAACCACGGCCGCAGTAATAGTCTTCGAGCAAGCGTCGAAGTCTCATCGCCTGAACGCGGACCGCGGAGCTGCTCTGCGGGTCGAAGTCGGAATGTCGTCCGAGGGCCGAAGTCGCAATCGTGAAGCCCTTAAGCCGATCGCCACGGCCGTCCAGCGCCTCCTCGACGGCGAACTTCAAGAAACGGGCGGAATTGGCGTTCTTTTGAAACTCCGGGTCCGACAGGATTTTCGTCAATGCGGCTTCAACAGCGCGCCGATCGACGGGGGCGTCGTCCTGGATTCGGTTCACGGAAATTCGGCGCCTCATGCGCTTCGCTACAGAGCTTACGAATGCATAGCTCTCTTTCCGTAAACTAAGCTGAACAAATTAACGCTCGGTTTACCACGTCTGCGCAATGGAATGTCTTGCAAGCGAAGGGGACGACAATTTGGCGAGCGCTCGCTCGCGGCCTGCGGCTGCGATCACCTCGCACGGCGCCAATCGATGAGCCGCAGCACGATCCACACCGGCAGCACGACCAGCGCCCCGGTCGCCAGGATGCGGCCGAACCGGCCGACGTCGGCGAGGCAGAACTCGACCAGACGATGGGCGAGGCGCACGACGCTGTCGACGATGTCGGCGGGCTCGAAGCCGAACATGACCAGGAAAGCGCCGACGATGAAGGACACGACGATCAGGCGCAGCGCCACCGCGGCCGGAGAGCCGCCGAGGAAATTCGTCAGCGCCGGACTGCTCATGCGAAGGGCCCTCCATTCCCCGCCGGGCGGACGCCTCCGGCGGGGTCGATGACGACTTTGCGGCGAAGCGCGCGCGAATTCAAGCGCGGCGCGCCTGCGGTGGGGCCGCTCACGTCCCCTTGGGAAAGTTCACCACCGTCGCCGGTTTGCCGCCCTTCGGCGCCTCCGCCTCCGGCTCGCCGCCGATCGCCTTGCCGTCGAACGTCAGCGCGCCGCGCGCGGCGCTGATCGCCACCGTCGCGCCGTCGGCGATATCGCCGGCGAGCAGCATCTGCGCCAGCGGGTCCTGCACCGACTTCTGGATCGCGCGCTTGAGCGGGCGCGCGCCGTAGGCCGGATCGTAGCCCTTGTCGGCCAGCCATTGCCGGCCCTTGGCGTCGAGCGCGAGCGTGATCTTGCGGTCCTCCAGCAGCTTGGCCAGCCGCTTGAACTGGATGTCGACGATCGCGCCCATATCCTCGCGCCGCAGCCGATGGAACAAAATGATCTCGTCGACGCGGTTGAGGAACTCGGGCCGGAAATGCCCGCGCACCACCGCCATCACTTCCTTCTCGACCGACTTCGTATCCTCGTTCTCGCCGAGGTTGGCGAGATAGTCGGAGCCGAGGTTCGAGGTCATCACGATCAGCACGTTGCGGAAGTCGACGGTGCGGCCCTGGCCGTCGGTCAGCCGGCCGTCGTCGAGCACTTGCAGCAGCACGTTGAACACATCCGGGTGCGCCTTCTCGACTTCGTCGAACAGCACCACCTGATAGGGGCGCCGGCGCACCGCCTCGGTGAGCGCGCCGCCCTCCTCGTAGCCGACATAGCCCGGGGGAGCGCCGATCAGGCGGGCGACCGAATGCTTCTCCATGTATTCGGACATGTCGATGCGCACCATCGCCGTCTCGTCGTCGAACAGGAACGCCGCCAGCGCCTTGGTCAGCTCGGTCTTGCCGACGCCGGTGGGACCTAAGAACATGAACGAGCCGATCGGGCGGTTGGGGTCCTGCAGGCCGGCGCGGGCGCGGCGCACCGCGGTCGAAACCGCGGCGACCGCCTCGGCCTGGCCGACGACGCGCTCGGCGATCGCCGTCTCCATCTTCAACAGCTTGTCGCGTTCGCCCTCCAGCATCTTGTCGACCGGCACGCCGGTCCAGCGCGACACGACCTGCGCGACGTGGTCGGGCGTCACCGCCTCTTCGACCAGCGCTGCGGCGCTCTGGCCCTCGGTCGCGGCGAGCTTCTTCTCGAGTTCGGGGATCACGCCATAGGCGAGCCGTCCCGCTTCGGAATAGTCGCCCTTGCGCTGCGCCTGGGCGAAATCGTTGCGCGCCGCCTCCAATTGCTCCTTGAGCTTCTGCGCGGCGCCGAGCTTGTTCTTTTCGGCGCGCCAGCGCGCGCCGAGCGCGTCCGACTTCTCCTGCAATTCGCCGAGCTCGGCGGAGAGCTTGACCAAGCGGTCCTTGGAGGCCGCGTCGGTCTCCTTCTTCAGCGCCTCCTGCTCGATCTTGAGCTGGATGATGCGCCGGTCGAGTTCATCGAGCTCTTCGGGCTTGGAATCGACCTGCATGCGCTGGCGCGACGCCGCCTCGTCGATCAGGTCGATCGCCTTGTCGGGCAAAAAGCGGTCGGCGATGTAGCGGTTGGACAGCGTCGCGGCGGCGACGATCGCCGCGTCGGTGATGTGGACGCCGTGGTGGAGTTCGTATTTCTCCTTGAGGCCGCGCAGGATCGAGATGGTGTCCTCGACCGTCGGCTGCGAGACGAACACCGGCTGGAAGCGCCGCGCCAGCGCCGCGTCTTTTTCCACGTGCTTGCGGTATTCGTCGAGCGTGGTGGCGCCGATGCAATGGAGGTCGCCGCGCGCCAGCGCCGGCTTCAACAGGTTGGAGGCGTCCATCGCGCCGTCGGCCTTGCCGGCGCCGACGATGGTGTGCATCTCGTCGATGAACAAAATGATCCCGCCCTCGGCCGCGGTCACCTCGTTGAGCACCGCCTTCAGCCGCTCCTCGAATTCGCCGCGATATTTCGCGCCGGCGATCAGCGCGCCCATGTCGAGCGACAGCAGCTGCTTGTCTTTGAGCGATTCGGGGACGTCGCCGTTGACGATGCGCAGCGCCAGCCCCTCGACGATCGCGGTCTTGCCGACGCCGGGCTCGCCGATCAGCACCGGATTGTTCTTGGTGCGGCGCGACAGCACCTGCATGGTGCGGCGGATTTCCTCGTCGCGCCCGATCACCGGATCGAGCTTGCCGGCCCGCGCCGCCTCGGTCAGGTTGCGGGTGTATTTCTTCAGAGCGTCGTAGGCGTTTTCGGCGCTCGCCGAGTCGGCCTTGCGGCCCTTGCGCAGATCCTCGATCGCCGCGTTCAGCGTCTGCGGCGTCACGCCGGCTTGGCTGAGAATGCGCGCCGCCTCGCTGCTCTTTTCCATCGCCACGGCGAGCAGCAGCCGCTCGACGGTGACGAAGGAATCGCCGGCCTTGTCGGCGATCTTTTCCGCATTGTCGAAAATCCGCGCGGTGGTCGGCGTGAGATAGAGCTGGCCGGCGCCCGACCCCTGCACCTTGGGCAGTTTGGCGAGCGACAACTCGACCTGCGCCAACGCGTCGCGCGAGCGCCCGCCCGCCTTGTCGATCAACCCGGCGGCGAGCCCCTCCTCGTCGTCGAGCAGCACTTTCAGGATATGCTCGGGCGTGAATTGCTGGTGGCCTTCGCGCAGCGCCAATGATTGCGCGCTCTGAACGAACCCGCGCGCCCGCTCGGTGTACTTTTCCAAATTCATTTCCGTCTCCCCTCTGGCTCCGTTTGAGCGCCCCGAAGCGACGCTCGAACGGCCCTGACGATGGCGAACCAACCGCTGTCGCGGTCTTGCGGCCTATGTAGGGGCGGCGCGTCGGCGGCGGAAGGGCGGGGCGGGGGGCGCGAGGGCGAAAAGTCGGGGCGGCGATGGGGTATTGCGAGCGGCGCCGTCGTCGGCCGCGACTTGGCGATCATGCGGCGCGCGCGCGTCGCCTCGCCTTGGCGACGCGGCGCAGGGCGTCGTTGATGCGCCCTTGCCAGCCCTCCCCCGTCGCTTTGAAAGCGGCGAGCACATCTCGGTCGAGACGGATGCTGACGAGCTGCTTGGTCGGGGCCTTTTGCTTGCCGCGCCCGCGCTTGACGCTTCGCGCCAGTTCGGGGAACGCCTCGGCGAACGGCTTCGCCTCAGCCATTTCCTGGGCGGTGATTTCGGGGGAATCCGACACCTCGTCCAGGTCGGCCTGGGTGAAGCCGCGATCGAGGCCGGCGTCGGCTTTCGTCTTACGGGGCATGAGGCAAGCTCCTTTCTTTCTTGCTCGCAGGACGCATCGAAATCACCGAGATGGCCTCCGCGCCGAGCGGCGCGAAAATGGCCACGACCGTCGTCTCATCCCGAAGCCGCCCGATCGCGGTGAAGCGGGGCGGACGCGCCCGGACGATGACGGCGTTCGCGAAGAAATTCTCGTCCAAATCCGCAAAGTCCAGGCCGTGCTTGAAAATGTTGGCGAGACGCTTCGCATTGTCCCAGGTGATGACCATATGTTATCGTATCTACAAATAAACAGGTCGTCAAACTTATTTGTCGATACAAATCGTGTTTCCGACCCTGTCGGGGCGCGACCGGCGTTCGCGCCTACAAGCCCCGCTCGGCGAGCAATTGCGCGATGTGCGCGCGCAATTCCGCGACGCCTTCGCCGCTGCGGGCGGAGGTGAAGAACGTTGCGGGATAGGCGGCCGGATGTTTGCGCAAGCGCTCCAGCGTCGCGGCGACCCGTCCGTCCTGGTCGGCGGCCTTCACTTCGTCGCGCTTGGTCAGCGCGATGGCGTAGGAGACCGCCGCGGCGTCGAGCGCGGCCATCGTCGCTTCGTCGCTGTCCATGACGCCGCGCCGGCCGTCGATCAGCACGAAGACGCGCATCAGCGAGGCGCGCCCGCGCAAATAGTCGCGCGCCAACGCCCCCCACGCCACGGACTTCCGCTTGGCGACGGCGGCGTAGCCGTATCCCGGCATGTCGACGAGATCGAGCCGGTCGCCGAGATGGAAGAAGATCAACTCTTGGGTGCGCCCCGGCGTGTGCGAAACCCGCGCCAGCGCCGAGCGCCCGGTCAGCGCGTTGATCAGCGACGACTTGCCGACGTTGGAGCGGCCGGCGAAGGCGACCTCCGGCGCGCCGACCGGCGGCAGCCCGTCGGCCTTGGCGGCGGCGAAGAAGAATTCGCAAGGGGCGGCGAACAACTTGCGCCCCGCCTCGATCGCTTCGGCCGAAAAGGCTTCGCCGGGCGAAGCGTTCACGGCGTCCCTGCTTTGACGAACAGCTTCTTCAAGTTGCTCCAAAGCTCGACCTTCACGCCGGCGCTCGCCATGATGTAGCCCTGCTGGAGGATCGTCA
>Ga0326727_10028280_pt1 | contig 10209 bp, 13 predicted proteins | sample MB2enrmetagenome_FD_207643 | JGI IMG/M metagenome (GOLD analysis project Ga0326727, IMG submission 207643) | Lab enriched peat soil microbial communities from McLean, Ithaca, NY, United States - MB29MY | ecosystem: Environmental > Terrestrial > Soil > Wetlands > Peat | place: USA: New York...
CGAGGTCGTAGTTATCATTCTCGACTGTCACGGCTTTGCCTCCGCGTGTTCCTTCCAGTACTGGTAAAGAAACTCGATGACGTCGCCCAGCCTCGCATCCTCCCTGTCTACTTTGAGGTGCTGTATGTCCTTAAACAACTCCGGCTTAACGTGGATGCTCGGCCATTCGTTTGTTTTCAATTCGGCTTTCGGTTCCCCCCTTTCAAAGGGAACACCCGCAGCCGTTGACGGTGTAATAGGATTTGATTCGTTGTCCGTGCCCTTTAGGGTCACGGAGTTATCCTCCATGTCATTTTATAAAAGCCTCTTTTTATTGCACAGAGAATATTTGAACACTTATATAGTTTGTTCTCCGAAAAGTTGTACGTTGTATGGTAATCACCCGGAGAGTAATGTTGTTCGGAATACGTTGGCCGATTTTATGGCTTTTTATGAGGGAAATGAGGGTTTTTTTGCCAGGGTTAGGGTAATTTAGATTCTTACTTCTCTAGCGATATAACTTTTGTGTAAGTGTATATTTTAAAAGAGTAGAAAATCCCTCATTCCCCTCATACAACTTTTTCGACACCTTCTGCGTAAGTTTATTTCGTAAAAAATCGCCCTACGGTATATAGTGTAAGCACAAGTATGGTATTTCTTATCTTTACTACCATACTTGTACTTTCTGTTCTTAACCAAGAGTTTTCCGTATATCCTTGCCTAGCTGGGCGAGGATATCGTCATCTGGAATGCCCTCGACGAAGTTCCTGGTGTTCTCCTTGACCCTTTCGAGATACCAGTGGGCAAGGTCTCCGGCGGCCTTTGGCCGTTCACCATCGTAGGCGTTGTTGAGGTGATGAATTATGCCTCCGGCAGCCTTGAGCCGGTCGTCCTCGACATCATCAGGGTTCCATCTTACTGTCTGTAATGGAGAGCGGGCAGCATCCTTCGCCTCTTTCTCCCTGAGCAGCGGGACCATTTCCTCGGGTGTGCTGGCATTGGTGTTCATGTATTTCAGGCCAATCCTTGGAAGCAGCCGTCTAAGCTCATCCGCCTTTAGCTTGACGCCGGAGTATTTTTCTCCGGTCATTGTGTGCCGTTGGTGGATGCTTGCGCCTTTGAGCCTTCTCTTGAACTCTCGCTGGCTCCACGGGTACTCGTTGTTCTCTTCGCACCATAGCTCATAGACATTCCAGAGTAGCCCAGCGCTCGCCGTGTTAAGGGCACCGGTCTCGCACTCGTCGTTAATGAACTTTCCTAATGGGTCGTTCTCAAGGCGATATGCGTTTATGGCCTCTGCAATGCGTTTTTGTACTCCGGGGCCCTCGTTGTTTATTCCTTCTTTCTTGTAGAGCTGGTATCCTTCGACCAGGACGTTGAGGATGCCGCTCGGACTCTGGAGGAGCTTTGCTGCCAGGTTCTTGTCCCGAAGCTCGATGGTGGCGACGAAGTCGAAGGGTATGATGAACACCCTCCTTATATTGGCGTACTCACTCGAATCCATCCTGGGCGTGTTGTTGCACAGGAAGATGAGGTTCCCTTTGGGAGTGAACTCGAACTGCGGCTTGTTTTTTTCCTCGGCAACCATCGAGTCGTGGCTTGTCCATTGTTTCACAAGGGGCATATTTAGCCACGCCCCCTTGGGAAGTTCGCTGCACCCGACTATCCTGGCACCGACCAGTCGGGCGAGGCCGAAGTTCCGGTTGCCACCGTTGGTGATGAACGTGTCCATCCCTGCGGCCTTGAAATACCGTCCTAGAAGGGCCTTGAGAATCTTATAAAGAGTGGACTTGCCGTTAGCTCCTACTCCGACGAAGAGGTAGAACAATTCCTCTATCAGTTCTCCGCTCGATATGTATCCCAGGACCTTTTTGAGTTCCTTGGCGAGGCCGGGGTCCTCCATCATTATCTGCAATAGGAACGCCTCGAATGCCAGGTTCTTCTCCGCGGGGATGTAGTCGGCGTCGAACATCTGTGTTATGCACAACTTTTTGGTGGCCACGCCGTGGGGGATTAGCTCGCCGGTGGCCATGTTGACCACGCCGTTCCTCGCGCAGATGAATCCAGGAGCGTTGTCGAAATCTTCCAACGGGCGGTACATACCCGGGATGCTCTTTACCAGGTCCATTGCGTTGTTCCTCGCCGACCTGCTCAGGCAGCTTTTAGCCCAGCGGTTCGCTATGCCCATGTACTTTCTTATGGCCTCCTCGACTTCTTCCGGGCGCCTTACCTTCCCGCCCTCGCCGGCCAGGATGTCGTTGAGGGTGGTAAGCTCGGCGGCCCGGTCCCGCAGCGCTATGGATATCCGGTGCTTCACGCCGGTGTCGTTCTCGTCATCCTGCTTCCAGTACTTGCCGTTCCATATGTACCAGTGGTCGTTGGTCGTACAGTACATCATCTCGCCCTCGAACACCTCTTTGACGTACGCAGCGTTCCCGTCATCATTGAGCCCCATCGTGAGGAACGTGGTCAGCGGGGCGAGGTTCCCCTCCTCGTATCTCTCCATGCTCGCTGCGATGACCTTTATGTCAGCATCGTCCTTCGGGGGCCTGCATCTCTGTTTGTTGACCTCGGACAATCCGGCGTATATCTCGTTAGCGCCGAGGCCCATGGCCCTCATCCCACCGGCAACGCTCACAAGGAAGCGGTGCCTGCCCGCTCCGTCCAGGATTACTTCGGGTATGGGGAATGTGCTCTTATTTCCCCGGGCGTCTTCCGGCAGCGCCTTCTTGATGGCGGCCAGGGCCGTCTTAAGCATCTCCACGGTGACCAGGCCCATATCCTCCGGCACGTCGATGAAGCCGCTGTACCTGCTTATCCTATCCGGGTACGTCGGCGTTCCGTCCTCGTTCGTAGGAGTCCAGCCGCTCACGTTCAATGTGCCGGTAATCCTCGTGATGCGCGCCGGGTTCTTGATGTTCACGTCGATGTGCGCCTTGAAGACGTACTCGTCGCCGGAGTAGAGGGCTTCGATGGCGTTGATGAAGTCTCCGACCAGGTTGGTATTCTCCTGCGTGGCTTCCATGTCCAGGCGATAGTGCTGCGAGAAGCCGTTGCCGCTATTCGCTATCTCTGGCGCCGGGAACCCGTAGTTCTTGAGCCTTGCGCGAACGGCCTGTTCCAGCAGTGAAGCCTGTTCAACCTCATCGCTTGTGGCCGGTATCTTCTTTCCGGGGTTCAGACCGCGGTCCGGGTCTATGTCTATGTAAAGGTCCCGCCACCGCTCCACCTCCTCGTTCTTCACCGTCTCCCGCTCGCCCTTGCCGAGGTTGCTCTCCGTAATCTTCTGGAGGCACGTATAGAGGTCGTGCTTACCATTGTACTTGACGGCAACCGCGACGGCATCGTCCACTCTCTTCCCGCGGTAAGCGGTCAAAAGCCCGGCGTCCCGGTCTCCGCTCCCGGCATCGGCGACCGTCCTTATGACCAGGATTACATCCCCGTCCTTGAAGTGACGATGCATGAACCGCTCTATGTCAGCCCTGCTCCTCTGCTCAACGTCGGCGTCGATTACAGCGGCGAGCCGGTCGTTCTTCTTATCCGTCTCTTCCCTATCAAGCCTCTCGAACAGTTTGCGACAATCCTTGAGTAACTGTTCGCCCCTGTCAGTATCAAGGGAATGGTCGTAGTAAGCCGTATTCATCAACTTGTTAGAGAGAGTATCCGCCCGCCCGGCGGCCTTCTTGCCCGTGGCGGCGAGAATCCATGGTTCCTTGTCAAAAAGGAACCAGTGGAGGAAGGCGAGCCTATCCTCCTCGCTCGCTGTGGGGTCGTATTTCAAGAGGAGGGTCATTTCCTCTCCCCCCTGAACGGGTAATTGTCTTTCAGCCGCTGGTACTCCATCATCTCGCGCTCGAAGGCAGCGCTCATGGTACATATTTTGCCCGCCAGGAACTCGGGGTAAAACTCCTTAATCTCTTTCCGACTGAACCTGAATCTATATGTCACGACGACCGCCTCCCTACACGCTTCTTCGTCGGGTCGGCCTTGCACTTATTACAAAGCGCCGTGGCCACCGAGTTCTCGTCGCTGACGAACATGGGCGTGTTGCACCTGCGGCAAAACGCCCTTATACGCGGCATAGTCGTCAGCGCCGGCGCCGTGCTCGGCACCGTTCTAACGACGGTCCTCGGCGGAGCAGGCGGCTTCGTCCCGGCGTAGACCTGGCTGACAATGGCCATGGCTTCTTCATCTGAAAAAGGATTTTCCTTTAAGCTTGTGACTTTCCGGGCGAACCGGGCGCAAAGCTCTTCGGCTCTTCGCTGTGATGCGCCACGTGCTTTTATGCCCTCTGCAAGTTGCCTGCAAAGGTAAGCGCGCCTCATGGGCTGGCCATTCTTTATATATTGTACGGCCCGGTAGCACTGGTGGCCGAATAGGCCCGCAGGGGACTTATATTTCTTTTTTAGCTGTGCTTTTTGGGCGGCGTCCCCGGCCGTCTGCGGGTTAATAGATGTGGGTTGATTGTCGCGACCGTTTACGGCCACGACGATTCACTTCCGGTTTGTTTCATGGTTTCCTCCTATCACGCTCAGGAGGACGGCCCCTTTATGCCGAAAAATATATAAGCTTGGCCCCCGTAAAAGAGATTTGAGGTTTAATCCTAAAATCTCACGGAGGGCCGACTTAAACCTTTGGCGAGGAAGGAGCCGGCCTCTCTTAACCTTTTCTATGAGTGTGATTCATGATAAAGTGTGAACGCTTTTCGGATAAATAGTTTATCCGCACGCCTTATTACTGCTAGTTATATCCACTAGCTGCACCGGTTCCACCAGGTAGAGCAGCTAACCGGGGCAACGTGAAGAAAAATACCCGGATATTATTTATTGAGCTGCATACGTACTATGATTAGGCAAGCGCAAAAATACTCTATACCTTATACGTAATATAATTAGTTAGCAGTTATAACCATTAGTAATAAAAACGGAAACTTTTATATAACCCCTACCCCCTCAGAACAATTGCCGATATCGCCTTGGATAACCATCCAGGACGTACGGGACCGGGGACGGCCAACGCCATCCGGTCTCAGGATTATAGCGGCACTCACGTGCCGCAGGGCCCGACTGCTGTTCCCCGGGCCCATCACCGTCATCGCGCCTGTGGGCGCATTGACATATGGACATCAGGTAAGTTCTATTTCCGGGACACGACGGCGGCCGTCTGGCTTTTAGTGCATCGCCATGGTCACCAAAATCCCGCCGTCCGTGACTCACATCTCGATTAAACGTGGCAAATGTTTTACCCGGGGCCAGGCCAGACCCGGCCCTTCTCTGTCATGGCGCCGGACCAGCGTGGTGCCTTCCCCCGGGTATAGCGCTAACCTACCGGCGCCTGACCTCATCTCCACAGCGGAGGGCTGGCGAACTTGCTATCTCGTTGCCGGCCCCTCCCGAAGAAAAATAGTCTTTCTCGACCCCGCTACGTTCGTGCCCCGAAACCCGTCTGTTTTGTAGGATGCGCTGGCAAGCATCCTGGAGGCCCTCCCATGGGTATCTGTATCTCCCATCTAAATTCGTCTTGTTTCCGAGCGTTTCCATATTCTACCGGCTATACTGGCTATACTGGTGTTTTAGCGCGTTCTAATTTCTCGTTTCTCGTCGAAAGCTATAAATACTTTCGTATATGGCAAACGGGGCACGCTAGATTATTATTCACCCCAAACTATATATATTATCATAGGTATAATAATCATTGGGGGTAAGCGACGGGCGTCCGATACCAATCGCCGGGCGCCTCCCCAAGGAAAATACAGGAGATGATTTTCATTACGACAAGAACAAACCAATTAGCCCCGGCTACCGCCGGAACGGAGAACAAATGCAACAAGTGCGGCCACACCTGGCCGCAGCGAATGAACGGCACCCCACAGCAGTGCCCGAAGTGCAAGAGCTACAGGTGGAACCAACCACCCGGCGACAGGCGACGGAGGCCGAAGCCATGACCACGAACAGGTCGTGGAAGCAGTTCCGCGCATACGCCATCGCCCACGGGGTACACAACGGCCCCAGCACGCTTAAGGAGCTTGAGCAATTGTACGATGAGCACAAAGGGAGCCACTATCGCACGATAGTCGAGCTTTTCCTCGCCCGCGGTAGGCTGATGACCATTCATGCGGAGGCGGCCGAAGAGGCTGATAAGCCATGACCAGGAAAACACTGAAAGAGTCAGCCCGCGAGCTTGACGAGTTCATGGACCGGGACGACAACGACCTGTACGGAAACGGATGGGGCGACCCCATCGACAAGAACGAGGATGATGAGCGATGACCGACGAGGAACCCACCAACGAACAGTGGCTGGACTATATCAAGACGGTTGCCAGCGCAATCCGGTATCTGAACGGCATCCCCGAACTGAGCAGCACTCGCAGCAGCCTCGACACTGTGATGTTCTGCCTGGCCGAGGAGATGGACCTGGACGATGATGAGGCCGAGATATTCTTCGAAGCGTGCGAGCCGCCCAGGGGCGAGTGCATCGAGGGCAAAGACGGCGAGCCAGTCATAATCGACGTGTGCCCTTGCTGTGCCAACCGGACGATAGGCGACGAGTACAAGGAGCAGCCGTGCAGGGACCTCGCCGCCGCCCGAATGGTCATGAGCAGACACAAAGACGCTGTCGAAGAGACCTGGCACGACGGCAAGCCCGAGGTCAGGTACTTCAGGAACGAGCGGCACGCCATACTCGCCGAATACAACGCCGATAACAGGAAACTGAGAATATACAAGCCCGACCCCGCAAAGGGTGATTGTCATGCCATTTGAAATCCCCGCCGAAGTAATCGCCGGGCTAGGCGAAGGCCGTGCCTGCGCCCCGATGTTGTATAAAAACCGGGAGGTACACCTGGTCATCAGGGTCCCGGAGGACGAGGCGAAGTTGTACGTGGGCCGGATGGTCACTCCATATTTGGCCTTCCTGCCGGGCACCAAGCCCGCCATACGGCTCAGGATGGAGATAAAAGAGGCGGACATTAAGTTGCTCGAAGTGCAGATTACGTTCGACCCCTCATCGCCCGCCCACAGGGATATGCTGACGGCGATGACCACTCAGACCAAGCTCGTGTGGCACTACATCTCCTTGGATGATAACCACCGTATAATATCGCAGTACCGTGAATGGGGCATCAAAATGCGGACGGCAGCGAACGCCATGCTCACCAGGGCTGACAGGCCAGAGGGGGCGAGAGCGTGAGCGACACCGCTATGATAATGAGCGTTCACAAGTGCGCCTGCGGACTGCTCATGCTAGAGATGCAGGCAGACGAGCCCCGGGCCGTCCACCTCATATGCCCCGTCTGTCACCACTTCCTCTCAGAGGCCGCTGTGCTCGGGAAGAACGCCATTTCTATCACCATCCACGGCGACGGCGCACGGCCTCCCGCCCATAAGCCCGGGGAGATGACGCCGGAGCTGGAGAAGGTGGTCGAGGCCATGGAATCGTTCGCCGCAATGATTGTCGATGGGATACTGGATGCCGACGGGAAGGTGGACCGTCGTACCTTCGGCGCCTTGAAGGGCATATTCTGCGTCAGCACCGACGAGCGTTTCGCTCAGAGGCTCGAAGCCTTTCGCGACGCCCTCATGAGCTACATAGTGTCAGAGGTGGAGCGACGTGGCCTCGCCGACCCTATCATCGCCGCCGCCGATACCGTGACGGAGCTTGACTCTATCGACGACACGTTCGTAAGGAAATACCTAGCGGAGTACGACCCCGACAGCCTGATGGAGTATGAGAAGCCCGTCAATCTCACGCCGCACCTGCGCGAGCTTGTGAGAGACAGGTTCGAGAAGCGCTTTGGCAAGCGGGGCGGCCTGGTCGAGCAGCATCCGAGATATCCCGGTGACCTCGTACGGTTCCACTACATAGCCACCGACGAGGGCCGGGACCGGCTTCTCCGGCTCGACGACATGGAACCCACTCCCAAGGAGATGAGTGCGACGTGGACGTACATCAGGGAACACGATGCCATACTCCGCCGTAGGATGGAGTATGACCGGATGGGGATAGAGCACAAGACCGTCGAGGAACGATATCTGGAACTCGTCGGCCCGGGATACAAGAACATGCGAAGCGTGGCCGCAAACGTCGGCATATGCCTATTACCACGATGCGGAAAGCGCGCCGAGGAATGCCCAATGCCAAGACGAGAACAGGAGTGGCTTCGGAGGCGAAAACATGGTAAATGATTACCACCGGGACATAGTGAAAAAAGAATTGTCGTTCCGCTGCCCCGACTGCCACATGGTCATCGTGCCCCCCTTCGACAGCATGACCGTCCGGGCATATCTCAACGGCATGTGCACACAAGAGCAGGCCATCGAAACTCTTAGAAGAAACCACGAGCGCCATGTCCACACCGAGTACGACGAACAACGCCGGCGCCTGTACGTCAGAATGCGCCACGAGGGCATCCACCCCGACGACGCCCGCTCTCGCGCCAAGAACGTGGCCAGGCAGAAGCTGGAGGAAAAGACATGACCGTAGCCTCGAAAAAAGACATCAATGCTATGGCTGTTGCCCTGGCCCTTGTTATTGTTGGCGGGTTCTTCAGTATCCCGCTGCCGCTGAAGCTACTCCTCTGGATGGCCCCGCTCGCAGCCCGCGGCTTATGGAGCGTGGTGGTATGACCAAGAAAGGCCAGAAGTTCACCCCCGAGCATTGTAAACGCATCTCAGAAGCTAAGAAGGGAAAGGCCCCATGGAACAAGGGCAAGAAGGGTGTTCAGGTAGCGTGGAACAAAGGCAAGAAGGGTGTTCAGGTAGCGTGGAACAAAGGCATACCTCAATCACAGGAGACCAAGAAAAAACTCTCTGAGAAGAAGAAGGGAAAGCCACTGTCAGAGGAGCACCGGAAACATATGTCCGAAGCGCATAAGGGCAAGCCGCATCCCCTTTCGCTGGAGACAAGGATAAAGCAGGGACTGGCGAGACGTGGTAGGGCACCGTGGAATAAGGGCAAGCCGCATTCGTTGGAGACCAGAAGAAAACTATCGGAGTATACCGGCTCCCTTGCGTCTAATTGGAGAGAGGGCATATCGTTCTTCCCATACTGTCCGAAGTTCAACAACTCTTTCAAGGAGCGCGTCCGGGCGTTCTTCGGTTACAGGTGCTTCGAGTGCAGGAAGCCTCAAAGTGAGAACACAGTAAGAACGAGGGGCTGTATCGTGAAACCGGTGAGGCTTCACGTTCACCATGTCCACTACAATAAGAAGATGTGCTGCGACGGCTCACCCCAGGACGTCGTACCTTTGTGCACGTCGTGCCATGCGGCAACGTCGGCAGGAAACCGTGACTATTGGGAGAAGCATTTCACCAAGAAGCTGTATGCCACTACTGGCGGCAAGTGCTTCTACACGAAGGAGGAGTATGCGACACTAATGAACACGAACGCAAACACGGACCGGTCAACTTCGGCTGATTCAGCAGGAGGCTCCAAGGTATGACAGTCGCAGTAGTAGACTTCGAGACGACCGGTAAGCACCTGACGGACTATCCCGTTAGCGTCGGTGCCCTCGTCGTCAACGTCGATGGGTACACGATATACCCGGTGGATTCCCTATACTCGCTCATCAGGATACCCGACCCCGGCCTGGCGAATGACACCACTCATATCCACGGCATCACCCCGGCGATGGTCGCAGAAGCGCCCGAGCCTGTTGACGTTGCTCTCAAGTTCGTGTTCCTGAAGGGCGATAACGACATCAGGATGCTGGCCGCGTGGAACGTCGCCTTCGACCGCGGATTCCTGGGCCGGTTATTCGAGATGGCCGGCGCACGGCCACCCACATTTCGCTGGTGCGAACTCCAAGTGGACGATTATGCCAAGCTCGATAACTACGTCCCCTATTGTCGGTGCAGCCTCGTGAAGAGCCTACCAGGTCACCATGCACTGGCCGACTGTGCCCGCGAACTGGCCGTGTACGCTGACCACTACGGCTATGAGGTCGATGTCGAGTCGCTGAAGCAGCAGATAGTACGGCATATGCCGCATGTAGAGAAGAAGAAGTCCATGGCGGCTGAGGCATAAATACCGGAAGAGAGGGCGTAATAGATATATAATTCGCCGTTTTTTATAGACTCAGTTTTAGCAAATTATCGATATCCAAGTTTCAATAGAATTATCCTCTTCTAAATCGTCCGACCATTTGACAGTTATATGGTGAGTTAATTCATCCATTAATAGGAGAGCATAACGATAATTAAAGTAGCCGTTAGGTACGATATAAGGGATT
>Ga0326727_10028281_pt1 | contig 10209 bp, 11 predicted proteins | sample MB2enrmetagenome_FD_207643 | JGI IMG/M metagenome (GOLD analysis project Ga0326727, IMG submission 207643) | Lab enriched peat soil microbial communities from McLean, Ithaca, NY, United States - MB29MY | ecosystem: Environmental > Terrestrial > Soil > Wetlands > Peat | place: USA: New York...
CGGCGTGAGGGTTTGCCATCATCCGTTACTCCGTCATTTCCATTCCCCAGCCAGCCGCCATCTGGTTGCGCGCGCGCTCGGTTTCGAGCTGGCGGCGCATCATTTCGATTTTGAGCTTGAGCAACTCGCGATTCTCCTCGGTGCGAACGGCGAGTTCCTTTTCGAGCTTCTGTATGTGCGCTTCGTACGTTTGCAGGCGTTCCTGCAAGGGTACCTGCAAATCGTCCAACCGGCGCACGAGGCCGGCAATTTCCAGGGCGGCGCTTTGCTGGGCCTTGAGCAATTCGTTGCGCTGCACGGCCAGTTCCTGGACCAACACGTCCTTGATGGTCTGTGCCAGATAGGGCGCCAGTTCGGCTTGCAGGGATCGGGGGCGCAAGTCCGCCGCGACCGCCGGCACCAGCGCTTTTTGTTCCCGCTGCCGGCGTAACCGGTACCACAGCGCCCAGAGGGCGAGGCTGGCCGCGCACTCCAGGGCGGCGTCAAACCATTGGTTGCGTTGGCGGGCGGCCGCAGCCAGGGCCTCCGCGCTCGCGGCCTGCTCGCGCATTTGGGCGGCCTGGGCCCGCGCCTTTTGCTCCTGGTCGCGCGCCTGCTGCGCCGCCTGCTCCTCGCGTTGCGCCCGGTCACGATCCTGCTGCGCCTGCTCCTGCATCCGTTGCGACAAGGCGCGTTCGGCGTCAATCTGCCGGGCCAACAGCCCGGGCATGGTCTTTTCGCGCAACTGGCCGAGCGCAGCCTCGATTTTGGCGTCAATTACCGCCCCACGCTGCGCGACGATTTGCCCGGCGTCATAGTGGTCCACCGCCACCAGGCGGCTGACCGCTTGGTCGCGGGCCTGCTGCGTCAACCCGGCGTCGGGCACGCAATTCGGTATAAGGAATGCGCCCAGCGCCCGCGCGAGCGCCTGCTGATTCTCCGGAAACGTCCGGAGCCACAGCGCGCGCAGGTGGGAAATCGCCGTGAGATTCGCCGACGTGATGAGCCGGCCGTTGCGTTCCGCCGCGTTGAGGGAAAGCGCCGTATTGGGCTCACCCACGGGCACGAGCCGCAAGGTCTCGCCCACGGTGAAACCCGCCGGCAATTGGTCGGGGCTCACGGTCCGGCGCATCATTTGCAACAGGGAATTGAGCAGGCGTGCCTGAACGTCAAGGCCCGCGTCGCCGCGCGCCCAATCGGCGGCCAGATCCTCCGGCACTGGGAAATATTTGTTCCGGTTGTTGAAGGCCGCGACCATCTCCGCAAAGCCGGGCGAGCCAACCATGCTGTCCGCCTCGTCTGGCGGCGGAAAGTTCTCGCGCACTGCCGCGAGAAAATTCGAGCGCGTGATGGTGAAGGTGGCTTGGAAATCAGCCACGATTGCGTTGGTGGCGGCTTCGGGAAAGCTGCGGAAAATAGCCGGCGTGGCCAGCGCCACCGCCGCCCGGCGTGCCGGAGTGGCTTCCGGATCAATCACGTCGAGCGCCACCGGCGTGGTGATGTCCTCCTCCGCCGTGTCGCCCACGTGATAATCGGCCAGATCTTTGGCGCGCAACGCGGGCAGACAACCCATCACGCAGGCCCAGAAGAGGCAGCGGGTCAAAGGGCCTTTCACCATAGAAACGATTTTTGTTCACTCAGGAGCTGGTCGCCGCGCCAGAGCGTGGCCCGCCACGCGACCATTGCGCCGAATTTCTTGTAGTCCGCGCCGGCGAATTTCAAAGAATCCCAGCGCCGGAACAGCGGCGGAGTCGCTTCCAGCTCAAGCGTCCTCTGCGTGGGAAGGGAGTCCGGGCCGATGCCGCGGATTTCCAGGCGCAGCGTGTATTTCACCGCCGTGGGATTTGCCACCTGCCACAGGAAATCGAAACGAATGCCGGAAACGTAGGCGGGATGCTGCCGAAGGACGGCCTGATAAGCGTCGCGGTCGTAAAGGCTGGGGGAAAGCGCGACCACACCGTTGGTGTCCAGGAGCAGCGGAAGCATTTTGACGAGGCGGCCTTTTTCGGGCCCATCGGCGAAAGCCAGGAGCGGCAGGAGCAACAGCAAAGCCATCAAGAACCGTCGCATGGGGCAACAATAACCGCGGCCACAGCAAACTCAACCTTGTTTTTGCGTTACCCAGTAGAAGCTCACCACCCGGATGTCACCTCCGGAAGCGCGCCAGAGCAGGGCCACGTATTCACGGCTGATGGGGCCGAGGCGCGCGGTGACGTGGACTTCAAAGGTGCTGCTGCGCGTACCGCAAAGGTTGCCCATTTGGCCGATGATCTGCGGGTTGATCCCGGCGGTCGCCAGTTGGCCCAGGTTCTGGATTGGCGTGTCGTCATCCGTGCCGTCCACGCCGTCGGGGCCGGCGCGCAGTTTGATGATGGCGTCGGCGGTGGGGGCATCTACCCCGGGAATCAGTTGCAGGACGTTCGCGTCGGCGGTGTTAACATTGATTTTGCCGTTGGAAATGGCGGTGAATACGTCCTTGAGGCCAAACGGGTAGTTGGGCGCTTCGCCGGGCGCGCTGTTCAGGCCCAACCGGTGGTGGAAGACCGTGCCGGTTTGGTTGGTGGCATTGAAGTGCTCCGGGTCATACATGGCCGGGGTGATACCGCGGATAAGCAGCAACTCAGACAGGTCATCAATAGGCGCTTCCTTGCAATGATACGGCGGGTCCAGTCCCATGTAATAATCGTCCTTCGCCCCGGCCACCCGCGGACTGTCCCCCGGTTGAATCCAATCCTGGATGGAATCGGAAACGACGGAGATATCATTGGCATCCACGCCCATGAGGTTGAGCGTCTGTTGAATCTCCTGGGGCGTGGCGCTGTTGATGTTGGCGTAGCGCTCGCGGTCAATGATTTTCAGTGAAACGGTTCCGTCGCCGATGGGGTAATTCTGGAGGGAAAACCCGGCGAGGGGGCCGTTGGTTTCGCCGCCACCGCCGGGGCCGCCGGCCCAGATCTGGTTCAGCGCGTCGTAAGGCTCGTTGGCCACACGCGATTGCTCGGCGAGCACCCAGCGGGCCAGTTCCACTCCGGAGCGGCCGAGCCAATATAATTGCGTTTCCGAATTGGCGTTGATCGCCAGCCGGGTCTCCACCTTCATGGACAGCGCGAAGCCCGCCGCCAGCAGCGACAGGACGAGGACGGCAATCACCGCGACGATGAGCGCCATGCCTTGAGTATGCCGGCCGTGACGAAGTTTCATCTGGTTTGGAAAAGATTTCTGGGATTGAACGGGACCCCGGGGCCCGGCGGCGCGGCGCCAGCCCCGGAAGCGCTGCCCTGCAGCCCGGAGGGCAGCGTGGTGGACGGAATCGCAATCAGGCGCGTCACCGACGTAACAGATGAACCTGGATCGTGGCCGTTATTGAGGGCGATGGTAACGAGCAACGCCGGCGGGATGGTATTGGTGTTGTCCCACTCGGTTACCCATTCGCCCTGCGTCGGATCCCAGCATTCAACGGCGAACGTCTTCACGTCGTGCGCCAGCACCAGCGGAGTTTGCTGTTCGTCCAGGTCCATGTCCATGAGCACCGGGTTTTGGCGCAATACCAAATCGTTTGCCAAATCCTTCCCCGGCTGCACGTTGAAGGTGAGCCGGCGCAGGTTGACGCCGCCGAAGCGGGCGTTGCGCGGGAAAACGTCCGGCAACTGCGCGGTGAAACTCAGGAATGGCTGGTCGCCATTTTCAACCTCGAAATAATAATACTGGATGGATGCCTGGTACGACTGGATGCAGGAGAGCGAATCTTCGATGGTGCGCAAGGCGACGCGCTGGCGTTGCGTGCGCGCGGCGGTTTGCTGGCCGACCAGCGACGCACGCACCACCAGCAGCCACGTCGAGTAAATCGCCGCCACGACGATGGCGAAGATGGCCATGGCCACCATGATTTCGATGAGGGTGAAGGCGCCGCGAGTGACGAGTGACGAGTGACGAATGACGAGCGAAGCGTGTTGCGTGTTGAATGTTGCGTGACCAGCCGGCACCGGGTTTTCCAGGTTAATGGCTGCCCGGCATCCGCCGCCTCTTCGGACGTTGTCACGGCTCACTTTCATCGGATGACCGTCGCTCCATCAAGGCTGCCGGCCGGTGATTGCGGGCGGAAAAACAGCACGCTGATTTTGTCCACGGCGTCGTGATTGCCGTAGGCGTCCTGTATTTCAAAGACCACCTGGAACAGTTTGTCCGTCTGTACCTCGTAAATGTCGCTGGTCCAGGTGTAATTCTTGTAGGCGTCACCCAGCACGTCGCCCAGGTTGCCGGAATCCACGCCTTCCACCAGTTGGTTGGTCAGCGACAATTGGGCCGCCAGCGCGCCGGCGTCCACCAGCGGGCGTTGGAGCCGGCGGGCGTTGGCAAGCGAAGCGGAAACCAGTGACAAAACTGTAAACACGCCGGCAAAGAAAATGCCGACGGCGAGCATCACCTCCAGGAGGGTAAAGGCGCGGACGTGATGCCGGACCTGAGAGGAGATACGGGGAACGCGCAAGGCAGGCTGAGTGTTGCGTGTTGCGTGTTGCGTGTTGTCTCTGTTCATTTTCATTGGTCCACGTCGCTGACCGTGGCGATGGCCGTGGCGAATTCCAGCGTGATTTTTCGCCATTCGTCGCTGGAGTGCAGCACCAGCGTCAGCTCGTCGCTGGTCCCGTCGGGATAAAACGACACGCTGGCCGACGGCAAATCGCCGCAATCCTGCAAGTTGATGTCGAGCATGGCGATGAACACGCCGGGTGGCAACGCCGACGAGGCAATCCGGCCGCCGCCGGTGCTTTGGCCGCCATGCACCTCGAAATGATTGTCGTTATTAAAAAAAACAACCGAGACCGTCTGATTCTGCAGAATGGCCCGCGCCCGCGCCTCGCTGAAAACATCCGTGATATCGCCCACCGCTTTGCGCATGCCCTCCTTGCGATACATCTGGAGAATGGACGGCACGCTCATGGCGGCCATCAGGCCGATGATGGCCACGACGATCATGATTTCAATCAGCGAGAAGCCCGGGGCGCGGCGAAGGAAACGGGCAACGTGAGGCGTGAAGCGTGAAGCGTGAGGCGAACGCGCCGCTTCTTTCTGGCCAGCCGCCAGACGCCACTTGTCACCGGTCCCGTCGTTCATACCTAGGCGTGGATCTGCGAGACCAGTTTGAACAACGGCAGCAAAATGCTGATGAGCAGGAAGACGACGATGATGGCCATCACAATGATGAGCGCCGGCTCGATGAGATTGGTCATCACCCGCAGGGCGATTTCGAGTTCGCCTTCGTAAGTGTCGGCGAGATTGTTCAACGCGCCGGGCACGTCGCCGGTTTCCTCGCCGATGCGCACCAAATCCACCATCAACTGCGGAAAGAGTTTGCTGTGCGCCAGCGGCTGCGCCAGCGTTTTGCCGTCCGTCACGGCGTCACGCGCCTGGGCGATGGCTTCCTTGATGAGCCGGTTGGAGAGGACCTGTTCGGTGATTTTGAGCGCCGTCAACACCGGCACGCCGTTTTGCAGGAGCGTTCCCAGCGTGCGCGCAAATTGGCCGAACAGATTCAGCTTGATCACCTTGCCGAACACCGGCGCCTGCAACTTCCACTCGTCCAGTTTGCGCGCGCCGGCCGCGGTGGTTTGAAAGCGTTTGAAGAGGATGACCAGCAGGATGGCCACCAAGCCGAGCAACCACCAATAGCCCTGCAGAATATGGCTTATTTTGATCAAGATGCGCGTGGGCAAGGGCAGCTCGACGCTGAAGCCGCCGAAAATGACGATGAATTGCGGCAGGACCACGGTCATGAAGAACGCGATGATGGCCACGCCCACGCAGCAAACCAGCGCCGGATAGATCAGGGCCGAGGTAAACTTGGCCTGCACTTCCGCGAACTGCTGGAAATGATCGGCCATGCGCCTCAGCACTTCCACGAGCGAGCCGCTTTGCTCGCCGGCGCGGACCATATTGACAAACAGGTCGGAAAAAATGCGCGGCTGCCGGGCCATCGCGTCGGACAAGCTGCGGCCTTCGCTGACCTCCTGTTTCAAGTCGCGGCTGACTTCGGCCGGGATGCCTTTGGACCCCAAATGCGTCATGCTATTGAGCGCCACGGTGAGCGGCATGCCGGATTTGAGCAGGTTGGCCAATTGCTGGGTGAAGGTCGCCAGTTCCTGCAAACGCGGCTTGCGTTTTTGTTGCAACTGCGCGCGCACCGCCGGCGGCAGATAGGCCAGAAAGTCCACGCTCTTCTTCTCGTGCTGATCGCTGGCCACCGCCCCCGCCTTCGCGGCATCCACCGCAATGGGAAAAAGTCCGAGCCGCTGGATTTGGAGCAGCGCGGCCGGACGGTCGGTCACCTCCAATACCCCTTCCACCAACTCGCCCGAACGGCGCTTGGCCCTGTAGGAAAATTGCGGCATAAACTCAGGATTAAAAACCGGAAACCCGTGAAAGTTTCAAGTTTCCCGCGCCATTATTCGCGTTTCGCGCGTGAAGTTTGAAAGGTGGAGCGTGAATTCGAAGCTTCGTTCGGGCTTCCCCGGCGGTAACCTTCCAAATCCAGCGTCACGTGCGTGTAACCGATCTGCTTCAGCGCCGCCGATACGCGCGCCGTCAGGCCGTCCGACAAAAACCGCGGAATCTCGGACGCTCCCAACTCGATGCGGGCCAGGTATTGAAGTTCCAGGTTCGAAGTTCCAGGTTGAAGGTTTGCCGCGGCCGGCGCAAAGGACTGCTCTGACTTGGAACCTGGAACCTGGAATCTGGAACCAAGTTCATGGTGTCTGACGCGCACGTCATGGAAACCGAGGTCGCGCAGGACGTTTTCGGCCTGTTCGATCATCCGCAACTTCTCCGGTGTTACCGCCTCGCCGTGGGGCACGCGCGAGCTCAAACAGGCCATCTGCGGCTTGTCCGCCGTGGGCAGCCCGAATTGCGCGGACCATTCGCGGATTTCCGCCTTCGTCAGGCCGGCTTCTTTCAATGGCGCGCGCACCTGAAATTCAGCCGCCGCCTTCGCGCCGGGGCGGAAATCGCCCGCGTCACTGGCGTTTTCGCCATAGGCGATCAGGGCGAACCCTTCGGCGCGGGCAATCGGCGCCAGTTCCTCAAACAGCTCGTGCTTGCAAAAATAGCAGCGATTGGCCGGATTGGCCGTGTAGTCGGCATTTTCAAATTCCCGGGTGCGGATTACGCGCACCGGGAAGGAGAATTTTTCGGCGATGGCCAGCGCGTCAGCCAGCTCGCGCCGGGGCAGGCTGGGCGAATCGGCGATGACGGCCAGAAACTTTTTGCCGAGCGTTTCGTGCGCCACCCGCGCCAGAAACACCGAGTCCACGCCGCCCGAGTAAGCCAGCAGGCACGATCCGTAGCCGCGCAACGTTTGGCGCAATTTTTCCAATTTATCAGCCGACACAGGGTAAATTCGCATTTTTCGGCCCGGTTGTCGAGCCGCGTGAAAATGCGGTAGTGTCCTAAATTCCGGCACGCGGCATTCATGCCGCTTCAACGGCCAAAGCATTTCGCCCCTGGAATCGAGCTGGATCCCGCGCTCCACTGCAAATTCGGACACCACCAAAAAAGCGGTCGCAAAAGTGCTTGACGCCGGTGGCGGTTTTGATTGTTCTAAAGACAAGATGAATGCAAAAATCCTCTCAGCAGTGGCGGTCACGGCCGCCGTGGCCGCGGCAGTAGTGGCGACCGGTTGCGTCAAAACCGTCAGCGACACCCATGCGCCCGCCTATTCCTGGGGCCAGGACACCGTTGAAGGCCGCTACCAACGGTCCGTGGACCAGGTCTATCAAGCCGCCATGCAAGTCGTTCAAAGCAACGGCGTGGTGGTCACCGAATACATCCCGCACGACACTACCAACACGGTCCGATCCCTGCTCGGCCGGGTGAACGACCGCAAGGTCTGGGTGCGCGTGGAACAGGTGGACCCGCGCATCACCCAGGTGGACGTTCAGGCCCGCACCAAGATGGGCGGGAAAGACCTCGACCTGGTGCATGAATTGGAAAAAGAAATCGCGCTGAAGCTGGCCCAAACGTCGCCCGCGTACTGAGCCGGATATTTCCTGGCCTCTACGCCGTCCGCCCCTTTTGCGGTTGAATGCGGTCGGGATTGCGCGCGCGGCTGAGGGCGGTGTCGTAGGTGATGAGGCACTTGCAATACAAGTCGTACAGGCAGTTGTCCATGAGCACCATGCCGTCTTTGCGCCCGGTTTGCAGGGTGTTTTCGAACTGGTGCAGTTGATTTTCCCGGATCATGTTCCGCACCGCGCCATTGGCCACGAGGAATTCATAGGCCAGAATCCGCCGCGTGCGGTCCGCCGCCGGCAGCAAGTCCTGCGCGATGATGCCTTGCAAGGCGTTGGCCAATTGCAGGATAACCTGCCGCTGCGCGCTGCCTTCGAACACGCCCACGATGCGCTCGATGGCGTGCGCCACGCTCGGCGAATGCATGGTGGCCAGGACCAAGTGGCCCGTTTCCGCCGCCGTCAGCGCCGTGGCTATCGCCTCCGGGTCGCGCATCTCGCCCACCACGATCACGTCCGGGTCCTGCCGCAGCACGTGGATCAAGGCGCGGTTGAAGGAGTGTACGTCGGTGAGCACCTCCTGCTGCACGACGATGGCGCGTTTGTTTTTGTGGACGAACTCAATCGGGTCCTCGATGGTGACAATTTTGCACCGGCGCTCGCTGTTGATCAGGTCCACCAGGTAATTGAGCGTCGTCGTCTTGCCCGCGCCGGTGGGACCGGTGATCAGCGCCAGACCGTTTGGCTTGCGGGCCAGGTCGTCCAACTTCGCAGGCAGGCCCAGTTCCTCGCGCGAGGCAATGCGCTCGCCGCAAAAGCGCAGGCTGATTTCCGGATGGCCGTTGCGCCGGTAAAACGTGGCCCGCACCCGGCCGGCCACGCTGTGCAGCAGCGAGATGCAAAGCTCCCATTCCTGCTCGAACTTCCGCTTTTGCTGCTCGTTCAGCAGGCTGTCGGTCATCCGCGTGATTTCCTCCTCGGATAACGCGTCCTCGTCAGCGATGATGATTTCGCCGTTCACCCGGAACGCGGGCGGCACCCCCGCCACCAGGTGGAGGTCCGAAGCGTCAAATTCATTGACTGCTGACAACAGCCGGTCGAGAGTCGCGTTGCTCATGATTTTTCAGGCCGTTTCGATCTTAAAATGCGTGCATTGGCAAATGACTAATGACCAAATCCGAATGACTAAAGAAATCCCAATCCCGAATGTCCAATCGAATATCGCCCGGCGTGCCATTCGTCATTTGTCATTCGTCATTCCGTAGTCATTAGTGCTTAGTCATTAGTGATTTGCCATCGCACAAAGTCCCATCTTACCGTCTAAGAGCCCGCCGCCACCATCCGCGGACTCGCGCGCTCATGCCGGTGTGGGAAACCCGGATGAGCGCTAGGCCGGCCTCCTGACAATTCGGGTTCAACTGCCGGGCCTGGGCGAAGGACAATTTCGCCGGCCCTATCAGTCCCAGCGCCTGCTGGCATTCGCCCAGCTCCAGCCATAACCGAAAATGGCCCGCGTTCCATTCCACGGCCTGCTGCAACAATTTCAGCGCCAGCGCAAATTGCTCGTAATAAAACCGGATGCGCGCCGCCAGCCAGGCCACCAGCCAGTCCCGCGGCGCCAGCATCTGCGCCTTCTCGAAGCAGTAATCGGCGCGCGCCTCCTTGCGCGCCAGCAAGACGTCGCCCCGGGCCAGCCAAACGTACGGCGTGTCGCCGCGCTCTTCAATGGAGGAGTCTGAAAATGCCAGCGCGCCCTGCAAATCGCCGCTCCGCGCCAGCGCCACGGCCTTGGCCGCCAGCAATTCCGCCGATTGGGGAAACCGTTCCAGCGCCTTGTCCGCCCACAACCTGGCTTCCCGAAACTCCTCCAGTTCAATCAACATCCGCACCTGGGCCGTCCAAGCGGTGGCATTTTGCGGGTTAAATTCGAGCACCTTGGAGTAAAAGCGCAGCGCCTGCTCGAAGTCGCCATTCTCGAACGCCGTCTGGGCCCCGGCCAGATAGTAGGTTTCGTCCTTGACCAGCGGCTTTTGCTGCGATTGCGACTGGTCTTCAGACTCGCCACCCAATTCAAGATTGCCAAACCGGCTCATGGCTCATGACATCGCCGCCGCGTGGTTGCGTGCGCCGGCGGTTTACCGTTACTCATAACAGAACCCATTCCATGAACCAATGATTTTTCAGGCATCGCTTGAAACTTGAATGTGCACGATAATGGCCGCACACTGCC
>Ga0326727_10028282_pt1 | contig 10208 bp, 9 predicted proteins | sample MB2enrmetagenome_FD_207643 | JGI IMG/M metagenome (GOLD analysis project Ga0326727, IMG submission 207643) | Lab enriched peat soil microbial communities from McLean, Ithaca, NY, United States - MB29MY | ecosystem: Environmental > Terrestrial > Soil > Wetlands > Peat | place: USA: New York...
GTAACCACCCACGAGACGCCGTTCAAATTCGGCGTCGCCAACATCATCCGCTATCGGGGCGCAAAGCCGCGCTTTCTTGAGGCGTTTGAGACCGTGCTCTCCACGGACTACCAAAGCGAAGGTGAAGAAGTTTCCATTGTGGCGTGCGGGCCCATGGTGCCGGAAGCGATGCGCGCCGCCTGGTTGCTGAAGGAAGAGCAGGGAATTGAGACGCGCATTCTGAACGTGCACACCGTGAAGCCACTGGATGTCGCGGCGCTGGTGCGGGCGGCGGAAGACACCGGGCTGGTCGTTACCGCGGAAGAACACCAGGTAGGAGGCTTCGGCAACATTGTGGCGGGGGCGATTCTCGAGAACCGGCAAAATTTCCAGTTGCCGCTTCTGCTCGATAGAGTGGGCGTTCCTGATTGCTTCGGCGTTTCCGGCAAGCCCTGGGAATTGATGCAGTGGTTCGGCCTGACCGCGGAGCACATCGCGGAGCGGGTGCTGAAGCTCCAAGCCAAGCGCGCCAGCGGCATACGCCTGGCGGCGTGACAGCTCCTGTAGGGGCAGGCCTCGTGCCGCTTTTATTCAGATTGGGTTTTCCGTACTCCGGCATTGTGGATAGTCCACAAATGGCCAAGAATGCGGGCTACTGCCAAGGTCCGCCGCGTTGGGTCAAAATGTCACTTTCCTCCACCAGGGTACCCACAAGGTCTTTCGTGTCAAGAACATAGGGGAACCCCTACACAAGGCGTAATGACATCCAAAGAAAGAGTGATGACGGCCTTTGAACACCACCCACCGGATCGCGTTCCGGCGTGGTGCGGGTCATCGCCGGAGTTCTGGGAGAAGGCGAAGCGGTTCTCGGGCTTGGATGACGAAGGGCTGCGCGTGCGGCTGGGCGACGACTTTCGCCGGGTCTACGCGGTTTATGCCGGGCCGGAATTTACTCTCTCGCCGGGCGCGACCTCTCGCACGATCTTTGGCATTGAGCGCGAGGGGTATGGATACGGGCAACCCACCAGTCACCCTCTGGCGAAGGCGACGATCGCGGAAGTTCACGCTTATCCCTGGCCCGACCCATCGTGGATGGACGTTTCCCCCATTCGGCCGTACGCGGAACAGTATGGCGGGAAATACGCCATTCTGGGAGGCGATTGGTCGCCCTTCTTCCACGACGCCGTGGACCTGCTGGGTATGGACGTTCTCTTTCTCAAAATGTACGATGAGCCGGAGTTGGTGGATGCCGTCTTGCAGCACCTCGTGGATTTCTACGCGGACGTAAGCCAGCGCATCTTCGATGTCGCGGGGTCAGCCCTCGACATCTTTTTTATCGGGAATGATTTCGGCACCCAGCGCGGCCCGGTGATGAGCGTCAATCTCTTCCGGCGTTTCGTGTTTCCCCATCTCGAGCGCCTGGCGCGATTGGGGCACGCCTACGGCCTGAAAGTGATGATGCACTGTTGCGGTGGATACGCCCCGCTGATTCCGCTAATGATCGAGGCGGGCCTGGATGGCCTGCACGCCGTCCAGCCTTCCTGCGAGGGGATGGACCTGGCCACCCTCAAGCGCTCCTTTGGCGACAAAATGTTGTTCAATGGGGCGATTGATTCTCACCACGTACTGATCGGGGGGACGCCCGAGTCCGTTCGGGAAGAAACGCGCAAGGTTCTCGACATCATGAAAACCGGTGGCGGGTATGTGGCCGGCGCCAGCCACGATTATATCCTCGAGGAAACGCCCGTCGAAAACGTCTTCGCCATGTTCGACGCCATCGCCGAATTCGGCCGATACAACTAAAGCGAAATTCCCGTCCTAGCCACTCGGGGACAACCTTTACCGCAGAGGCACGGAGGCGCGGAGGTGTGAAACCAAAGAGGCAATTCTCTCCAACTCAGCGCCTCTGTGGTGATAAGTCTGAACCGCGGCACGAAGGCTAATGTGGCAATATGGAGGAGGAGAATCTTTCCCCTTGACGATGTCCACGAGAGAGCAAATCCTGGCGAGGGCGGCGAAATACCTCACGGCGGCCGGAATGATTCTGCCGCTGTCATACGTGCTGCCCATTGCTCTGTTTGAAGTTTCGGGTTATTTCGGCCGGCTGAATTTGCTGGCGTGGATGAGTGACCTGGCCATGCTCCTCAGCGTCCCCTGGGAATTGATCGCCACGGTCCTGATCATCCTCCGCTGGCGCGACCTTCCCCAGCGCTTCTGGATTACCTACTGTGTGAACGGCCTTTTGGCGTACCTGTCCGTGCCCATTTACCGAATGCACTTCGGGCTCTACCGATAGTCAACCCGTAGGGCGGTCCGGGTAGTGGGTTAGTTTGAAATTAGGAGAAAATCACGAATGACTTGATAAGGAAAGGCACCCCATGACTATATTCAAGACGTTCTCGTTGAAATGGTGGCAGGCAGGTTTTTTTAAATTGGGAATGTTAGCTTTAGGAATTGCCATTGGAACTTATTTCCATGATTTTCTTGGCGGCTATCTTCTCATTCTCCTTATTGTGGCCGTGGTCAGTTTAGCGTACATCACATACGTGTGGTGGAAGCAGTAAATACCCGTCCCAAAATGACCCGCTACCGGGGGTCCGCGAACCCGCCCTGTCCAAATTACGCTCCCACCGGTCCGGCGGACACACCGCGAACAAAAGATCTCACGCAAAGCCGCGAAGCCGTAAAGGCCGCAATGAAAGCAAGGCCGTTGGTCTTGACCTGTTTCGCCTCGGCGAAAATGGACCCCTGCTCCACAAGACGATAAGGCGACTCATGCTTATCCGGTTGTTTCAGCAAGCCACAATATGTTGTGGTCGGTCTTGGCGGGGTGGTTTGGAACGGTCCGTCTGGTCGGCATCTCCTTATAGGTCGTGGACTTGTGCTTGGTTCCGAGTCCCAGCAGGGTTTGGAAAGCCGCCATAGGCTGCTTGCGCCGATTATGGCGAAAGACGAATTCATCAAGATACGCCTGGAGCTGATGGCGGCCCACGCCGTGATGGGTTCCGAGCAACCATTGCTTCAGGTTGCCGATGGCGCGGTCTGCCAAAGGCACCGCGGACTTCGCACCTTTGTGCAGGTCCGCTCGCAAAGGTTGAGTGCGGGGCACATGCCGGAATCCCGCTTCGTCCAATCCACGGAAGCTCCCGAGGCCGTCGGTGTATAGAAGAGAGCCCGGTGCCACGTTCTGTCGCAGGAATGCAATGAGGGTTTCTTTTCGGAAATCCGGGATGACCGCCATGCGAGCGCGTCCGGCCGCGCGGCCGCGCTTCTCCACCGCTACCACGATGAGGCCGGCCTTCCGACCCCGCAGTTGTCGGCTTCCCCGCAAACCCGCTTGGATACCGCCAATCCAGGCGTCGTCCAGTTCCACTTCCCCGCGCAGCGGCTCGCGCGCCAAGTTGACCATGGCTTGCCGCAACTTGTGCAGTATCATCCAGGCTGTCTCGTAACGTCGCAGACCCAACTGGCGCTGCATGAGAAGCGCCGAGACACCGCGTTTATCCGTAGTCATGAGATAGGCCGCCCAGAACCAAACCGTTAGCGGCGTTTTCGTGTTATGCAGAATCGTCCCCGCCGTAAGGGAGACTTGATACCGACAATGAGTGCACTGCCAGCGCTGCGCCTTCACGATTTGGTAAGAACTCCGGTTCCCGCACCGTGGGCAGACGAAGCCGTCCGGCCAGCGACACTCAGCCAGATACTTCTGGCAAGCCTCTTCGCTAGCGAACATCGACTGGAACTCGCGCAAGGTTTTCGGAAACGCTGGGCGCGGCATGCCCATATACTACTAATTGGGGCTTGCTGAAACAACCGGATAAGCATGAGGCGACTAGAACGAACCCGCTGGCGCGGGGGACGCTTCGCGTGTACGCGATGGGGTGACTTTTCTTCCACTTCCAACTTGATTGGTGCATAATACGACGGTCCGCTACGCCGCTCTTAACCTCGGCGAGCGAATAAATGGCGAAACTGCCATTCAAAATCCATATATAAGGTTAAATGGAGCGCGTCCCCCGCAAACACCAGCAGCTTCCTTCAAGTCTCCTTATCGAAAATGCCCCGGCCCGTCCCGATCCTGCCAGCCCCAAAAGTCACCCGCTTGAGCCGAGGCATTTCCGATCAAGGCTAGCGACTTACCGTCAAGGTGGCGGCGGGGTGTTGAGGTTGGCTTTCGAGTAGTCTACGATTGGGTGAAACTCTTCCTGCATTTTCCATCGACCGACTCAAAAGTGGGGGCTAATGCGAGGATAACCTCGCGCTTGCTTCATTCCATCATGCTCATCTCAAAGTGTTAAATGAGGCGGTTAGTCGCCTTCAAGCTCGTTAATTGAACGGTGGGGTGTAGCCAAGCAATTGCCTTGGGGAGGCCAGCCAGCTAATGACGGATGCAACCTTAAGCAATGGGGAAGCACCTAGGTATACTAGGAGCGATAATGACATGTACCGGCAAAATGTCACGCTTCCGCGAGTGCTATGTGGCCTTCTGGCTACGTTGCTGATAACCGGGTGCGCGGGTGGCCCCGTACATACGCCCCCCGCAAACGGGCAGGTAGTTTTCTTTGATACCGACGCTCCGGTATGTGGGGTGGAGTCTTTCTGGATAACCATCACCTCGGCTAACCTCTTGGGGAATGGTAGCCCGGTCCCGCTGGTCAGCTCCGCAAACCCCGCCAGGGTGGATTTTGCGCGCTTGGAGGATTTCACGAGCATCCTCGGCACCGCCAGCGTCAGGCCGGGGACGTACACTCAGTTACAGTTGGCGCTGACTTACCCCGAGCTGATCGTCCTCAATACCTCTACCAATCCGCCCACTACTCAACTGGTCGATGTTACGCTGGCGACCACAACCCTGGCCATCACGCTCAATCCGCCCCTGGTGGTATCATCCTCCGCCACCAGCGGGCTGATGATGGATTTTAATTTGCCCCAGTCGTTGCAAGTCGAGGGGGGCACGGGTCAGATGACCGGAACTCTCACCCCCCAGATTACGATCACGACCTCCTCATCCGGACCGACGGTGGGCGAAGCCACGTCGCTTTACGGAGTCGTGCAAAGTGTGAGCACCAAGAACCTCCCCAGCGGTTTTACCGGCAGTTTTGCGCTGGCCGTGGCCGACGGCACGCAGCCGACCTTGACGATCCTCTCCAATGCCGGCACGGTCTTTGAAGGCGACGGGGTAACGGGCATCGACAATCTTTCGGCGGGGACTTTTGTTGAGCTCGATGCGACGGCCAACATCAGCGGTCAAATCATCGCGCAAATTGTCGATGAGGAAGAGCAGGCGTCCTTCGAAACCCTCGAGTCGGCCATTCTCGGAGAGATTATTGGCGTCACCCGGGACAGTTCCGGAAACGCGACTGCCTTCACGATGTACGTTGCGGATGAAGTCCCCCCTGTAATCCAGGATTATTTTGAGAATAATTACGGCGGATTTATCGGTGCAGCATTTCCTTTCACGCTCGCGGCCAGCAGCAAATATTTTACCAATTGGGGCGCTTGGAATCAGCAGGCTTTCACATTTGGCCCGCAGACTCTAGGGCTTGGAGAGAAGGTCGCGGTATTTCACACTTCCACGGCGGCGGTACCCGTATCAGCGAGCCAAGTCTTCCTGAGGCCACGGAGCGCCATGGGGAACTTCAAGGCGTTGCAGGTGGCCGGTTCGGATAACCTGACCGGCGGGTTCACCCTCGCACCTTGTAGCGGACTATTTGGTGGCAAGCCCTTTACCGTCCTGACCTATGCGGACACCGTCTTCAGCGGACTCAGCGGGCTGAGCGGCTTAACCTCTACCCCGACCCTGGACATAACCGGGGTCTTTTTCTATGCGCCAACAAGTGGGACGGCAAACGATGGAGCTACTTGGACCGCTCCCACCTGGGTCATGCAGGCCAGAGAAGTTCACCAACTACCAAACTAAGGTCCGTCGGCCGAAAGACCATTCGGCCCGCCAACTGACGAATAAACTCGCCGCTATGGAGCGCCGTGCAAAGGATTTCGAGGCGGTGTGTGTTTTTCTGATTAGGTGCGCTGGTAGCGGAGCGCGGAGGTATTTGGCTTCGAGCCGAATCCCTCCGCGGCCCTTTCCCATTGCCCGGCAATGAAGATGTCGAAATTCCGATTCTACGCGCCGCTTAGGAAAGCAAACTGCGCTCACCTTTCCGCTACCGGCTCGCATGGACGCCAAGACCCTGTATTGCCGCCAATGGTTTAGTAATCGCCGCGCTGTTCCCACGCCGGGCACGTTGACGGGAAACGGCCATACCACCTCGGTGTCGCGGCTGGCTGCCGATCTGGTCGTTCTGTCAGCCTCGCCGGCAAGCTCGCGGCCCCGTTTCCTACCAATAGGAAATTACATGCTGGAATTGTAAAGCTTTTCCCCATTCGAAGGAAATTCCGCATGCCACCGAAAGGTTCACCACCCCGCGGGTTGAAGAAGACTGGAGCTTGTTCTTGCTTGAGGTCTAAAGACTATCTAGACTGTTAGCTAGTGTAGTGCGTCACACATATAGGTACTTGTAGCGCCGACCTTTAGGTCGGCATGTGCTGAGCTAAAGCTCAGCGCTACAACGTCGACGCTGAGAATCAAATGTGCCACGATTTGAGACGCACTGCACCAGCTTATTCGAGGGGGGCGCGGATGCTTAGGATTGGATTAGTTCAGGCAAAGAACGGGTTTTCGGAACTCGTACGGTGAGCTTCATAGTGCGAGGAATTCATGATGACGCGGCGCGCTAAGGATGTGGCCATGCTGGTGCCTGCCGGCCGGCGTTCACGACGCTCGCCGCACGAGGTGATCGAGCACATTCGGCAGACCCGGGAGGGCGCCCGCCTGCCCAAGGGTTACACCCTCCGGCGCCTGATCGAGGAGGGGAGGCGGTTTTGACCCGTCGAGGGACTGAGCAGCGCGACCTTAGATAAGAACTTGCGAGCTGCCGCTGCAAACGCCGGAGTGGAACCGCTTCGAAGCTAATCTCACCCCCCTACTGAAACGCCTCCTTGTGGATTGCGCAGAGCAAAGCTCTGCGGCCGGCTGACACGCAGAGCTTTGCTCTGCGCAATCCATTGAGAGCACAGAGAACACAGCGCGGCGGAGCCGCAACCCAAATCGTGCCATGGCCATCCTGGCCATGCTCGGGCACGGGCGGGATGCCCGTGGCACGAAATCTTCGCGCGTCACGAAGAATCTCGGAATTATTAGTACAGGAAAAACTCTGCGAGCCTCAGTGCGCTCTGTGGTGCACGCCTTTGTTTGAGTTTACGGGCCGGGGCAGTTGGTCTATTATGCAAATTGGCTTAGGAATCCCATAATTCAGGAGGGTTGGAACTTGACGTTACACGCGCATTCGTTGCCGTCCTCGGTCGAGCCGTGGGACGTGCAAATCGACCGCCCGGGCGGGTTGGAAGACATCGGGTACATGACCTGTATGACCCTGGTGCTGGTCGGGAACTATGCCCAGACGGGGCATTTCGGCGGGCCCTTGGCGTACACGCCTTACAACGTGGCGGCGCATCTGGCGGGGCCGGAGTTGGGCGGACTGCGCTACGACTACCGGCGTCCGAAGCACCCCTATGGCGACAAATTCATGTTGGCGGGCGGGCACAACATCCCCACGGGCTATGCGCTGTGGATGATCATGGGCCAAGCGTTGGAACGCAAATTCAAAGCTACGGGCGATGCGCGCTACTACGTGGACCCGAAAGTGGCCATTCTGCCGATCGATGCCCTGGGATTCCGCCGCGGCGCCGGCGCCCTGAAGAACCTCTTGCAGGATCAGGGTTTGGCTGACCTTCCGTTGTTCGCTCAAGCAAAGTTGCGCGGCATCAAAGCCCTGGCCGGCCATGCGGAGAGCACCGATGTGACCAACGACGTGAACGGTGGCCCCTCAGGAATTGGCATCGCCACCGCGGCAGGCAAAGCGGCGTTCTGGAATATTGTGGGTGCCCCGAATTCTCTCAAAGTGATTGCGCTGGAAGGGGAGTTTGCCTTGACCGAAGGGCACGCGCAGGAACTCAAGACTCAGGCCCTGGCGCTCCAGGTGGGCAAGCGCCTGCGTGTCCTGCTGTCGGACAACAACGCGGGTATCGACGACGTGCTTCTCGGCGGGGTGGTCGACCGCAAGTTTGACGCCTACCGGCTCGTGGACCAGTGGATTTCCTACGGCTGGAATGTCTTGACGCTGCCGAATGGCAATGACTACAACCAGATTATTTCCGCGCTCAAGACCATGGAGGATTGGAACGACCAGGACCGTCGCCCCATCATCGTCATCGGCAAGACGACAAAGGGGTACTGGCCGGGCGCGGTCGACGGAAAGATTCCGGGGCACGGCGATCAATTAGTCAGTTATCCAAGCCACCCCTACTCGCAGAAGATGAACTCCGACTATTTTGTCGCGCTGGCAAGCACCTTCGAGAAGCACTATGGCGTGACCTTCGAGGGCATTCGTCAGGGGCCGGTGGCCGATCCGCGCGAGCGGCTCATCCAGTTCAAAACCAACATCGATATCGTAATGTCGCTGCTCGACCGCGACGGTCTGGGCGATTGGCTCGCGGACCGGCTGGTGGCGATTGGCGACACCGTCAAGAACGACTTCCCGCTGCATTTTGATACTCACCGCGATCCGTTCCTCGATGAACGCCTCCGCGTGGCGAACATTCCCACCGAACCGCAAAAGGTCACGGTGACGAATCGCTTCTCCGGCGCCGAAAAGCAAGTGGCAATCACGCTTTTCCGCAAGCCCGGCGAGATGGCCGGCACGCGGCGGGCAATCTCAGAATTTATCAAGTGGATGAACTACGTCACCGGCAACCGCTTCTTCACCATTGCCGCCGACCTTTCCGAGTCCATCAACATGGAGCACGGCAGTTTTTGGGGGCATTACAATCCGGAAACCAATCCGCTCGGGACACGCCTCAAAGCCGCGATCCAGGAAGCGGGCAACGTTTCGACGGCCATCGGACTGATAAGCCAGAGCGCCAGCCTTGATCCCAGCCAGTTCGCCGGGGTCTGGGCCATGAGCGGCACTTACGGCGCGTTTACGCCGCTGATGTACACGCCGGCCCGCGTCTGGAGCCAACAGAACCAGGACAGCCGGTTCCGCATGGGGGTTTTGCACATTCTCGCCGCGCATTCCGGGCCGGAAACGGCTGCTGACGCGCGCACCCACTTTGGGATTTTTGCAACGCAAGTGTGGAAGCTGTTCCCGCGCGGCCAAACCATCCACCTGAATTTCTGGGATTACAACGACGTGGCGCCGGGCTATTTTGCCGCCGCGGAGATTGCCGCTCGCGATCCCAAAGTGGGCATCATTTCCATTGAGGTTGCGCGGCCCGATTTTCGTGTGGCCGATCGCGGCAAGTTCGCCGACCCCGACCTCAAAGCCGCGGCCAAGGGGTTGTACGTCATTCGCGATTTCGCGCCCGGCCAACCCCGGTCCGGCTACGTGCTGGTGCAGGGCTCCAGTTCCACCGTCAATCTGGTCAGCCTGCTGCCGCGCCTGGAAGAAGCCGGGCTCAATGTGAAGGTCATCGCCGTCGTCAGCGAGGAACTGTTCGACCGGCAACCGGAAGAATATCGCCGTGCGGTGTTACCTGCCGAAGCGTACTACGATCTGATGGTGGTGAGCACGGGGACGCGGCGGGTGATGCCGGTCCGCAACCTGGGACCGCTGACGGATGCCTACTCGCTGACCTCGGATTGGGACAATCAATGGCTCACGGGTGGGCTGGAGTCGGAGGTCATCGCCGAAGCGCACCTGGACCCTGAGTCAATTTTTGCGGGAATTCAGCGTTTCGCCCGTGAGCGTGATGTTCGCCTGTCGCGACAGCGCGATTTGTTGGCGTGAAGGATTGAGGGTCTACCTAGATAGCGTATCACGATTGGTAGCCACGGTCAATTCCTTCAGCCATTGTATTTGCAGGGTCACCGCCAAGGTTGAGCGACTGCATCTTTCAGCGGTCCGCGCGGAAGGGGCGTTGAGCGGGTCAGTGCTCATTGCTTTCGCCAATCGAACGAGTTCAGAGCTTTATTGAACAGATCACGCTTGTCTTTCGTTACTTTGACATAGGCGATGTTTGGCGGAAAGAGAAGGAATAAAGGATGAAGACTTTGTTCTCCCGGCCGCTCGTCGATTGGCTGTCTCTTCCAGTTGTCCTCGCGCCATAACTTGTCTGAACCTTTGATGGATCCCGTTCGGATCACCCGGTCTGCCCGGTCTTCGGTTTTG
>Ga0326727_10028283_pt1 | contig 10208 bp, 11 predicted proteins | sample MB2enrmetagenome_FD_207643 | JGI IMG/M metagenome (GOLD analysis project Ga0326727, IMG submission 207643) | Lab enriched peat soil microbial communities from McLean, Ithaca, NY, United States - MB29MY | ecosystem: Environmental > Terrestrial > Soil > Wetlands > Peat | place: USA: New York...
ATCGATGAGATTGAACAGCTCCTGGGACCTGAAATCAGTCACCTTGAATTTATCGAGATCATCCTGATCGAATCCGCAGGGAAACGGGGGAGACAAAATCGGGGATCGAGCTCCATGCGCTGAATCTCGCTCCTCAGTTGGGCTGTCGTGCCCGAAATCGCACGAAATGCCGGCAAGCACGAGCGTACGGTTCAGTAGCTTGCCTCGACGCGTGGTCGAGATGGTCGCCCCCGCTCTGCGTGTCTTTCGTTGCAGAGCAGGCGATCGGCCGTTGCAGAACTCATGCCAAGCAAGTCTTTGCGCACCTCTTGCGCTGAGTGAGATGTGCCCAAAGCGCTCGAGGGCGGCAACAAAATCTGGCCGGAATGACATCAACCTTCTGGAACAGATTCGGCCTTCCAAACGATGATCAGAGCCAGACCAACAGGGTCAGTGTAGCGCCGCGGCGGCGAGCGCTTTCTTGGAATATCAACCAGGATTACCCGTTTCATGAGCTTTATGGAATGCTTGCGATCGCCACCGGTACTCGAAACGAACTCATTCAGGATCAGCCCTTTCTTTTTCCACCGCGAGACCCGGGTCCCTACATGATCTAAGACTCATTTTTTGCCTCATCCTTCCGTCCAGTGCGCCCTAATGGCATTTGCAACTGGTGCGATTTTCGATGAGGCAACAATAGTTAAATAGTGTGATTTTTAATGAGTCAATGCGGCTGGTTCGGGCTACCCTGACAAAGCTCGCAGAGTGAGGCAGTGGGAATTCGGGTTTCTTAGGCCGGACGTCCTGGCGCTGCCGCAGGCCGGTTTTGGAGGCCTATATTTCCATGAATTTCCTCATGAAGAGTGTAGCGCTCCGTGCTCGACTGGATTTTAGGAGCTTTCCGGAATGTGTCCTTGTTGGGCGACGGCAGATTTTAGGAGACGATTTTACTGAGGGTCACAATTTGAAATACTTCAGATGCTGGATCCTCAACGGCTTTAAGTATTTTTTGACTAGTAGTATCATCTGTGATATCATCTTTATGTAGATCGTGCCCATAATGATGTGAGGAGAGCAAGGGTGACCGACGCAGATTGGGAACAACCCTTCAAGGAAGCTCTTGAAATCGTAAGTCATGGGGGCTTCGATGAAGTCAAGAACGCGTTGGAAAAACTAGGGTTCAAGCTTCAGCAAACTGGAGATCCGAACCACTGGATGTATTTTCACGTGCAGCTCAGGGGAGACCCCATTTTCAGGTATCCAAGAAATCTCTATCGCCCCCACGGCGCACGGCGCAGCTCCGACCGAATTTCAAGGCACGATCAGAGTCAGGCAAAGCAGATGGTTGAAGCATTGAGAGAAACTATCGGTGCTTTGCAGAATGAAGGTGAGAACCAATGAATTTAAACTCATTTGAAAGCCTCAACGCTTTGAACTATCCGGTGAGAATCGAATATGACAGCGAGGACTCACTTTTTGTCGCTGATTTTCTGGACTTGCCAGGATGTTCGGCTAGTGGTTCGACCATAACTGAAGCATTCAACCGCGCGCAAGAGGCAAAGGCAGAATGGCTTCGAGTGGCATTGGAACAGGAGCTTCCTATCCCGAAGCCGTCGAAGACGGGGGAGTATAGCGGACGCATCCTGGTGCGTCTGCCTGAATCATTGCATTCGATGCTGGCAAGCAGAGCGAGTATTAACGGCACAAGCCTGAATCAATACATCGTTCATCTGCTTTCGGCTGGCATCGTCGGAGAAGAGGTCAGCCGAAAGCTCGAAGCACTAACAGATCACATACAAAACATCGAACGGCAAATTGCCTCGAGGTTCGCATCTGGGAGTTTTCCTGGAGTGCAGGTTCGGGATGTCGGGCTCTCAAGTAATTTCGCGCAAAGAGGAAACCAGAGTCTTCGCCGTCCTCCTTCAAGCGCAATCGATGCGGCGATCCATTAGCACGCCCCTTAATGAGGACCACATGAAAATCATCCAAGTAAGATTGGCGAGATCCATATGGCTGTTCGATCTGGGGGACTTGAACCCGCGAGGAAAGGATATATCTGAAGATCTGATTGATTGGATCAAGGATAACTATGACTTCAAGATTGCGCCGGATCCACGTGTGATTGCAGGCGGAGTCTCAGCTGCTCCCGCAGTCCCTGGGAATCAGGCTCCGTCCGGCATAGAGTTCCAACGAGGCCACTTCCAGGCGCGCGAGGAGATATTCATCGAGATAAACAAGCTGACCCTCTACAATGACGGCATTGTCATAGACACGTCTTCTTCAACCGCAGACAGCGACCGGTTTGCGCAGGATTTGCTGCAATCGGCAGCTCGGGATTTCGCCCTTGCATTTGATGATGAGACCGTGCGCAAGCGTCTCTATCTCAGCGAGCTTATAGTGAGATCGGAACTTTCTTTTGATCTCATAAATCCACGCCTGGCCGCATTTTCGAGACGGATTGAGGAATCCATGATTGAAGTACCCAAGCCTCAGTTTCAAATAGGGGGACTTTCCTTCTGGTCTGAGCCGAATGACGCGGGGCAACATAGAGTGTTTGCGCTGGAGCGCCAGTTGGGGAAAGCTGTTGAGGACCGCCGATATTTCTCACGAGCCCCATTGACGACGGACGAGCATTTCAAGCTACTCAAGGAGCTTGAACAAATTCTAACCGAGCACAAACCAACTCCAAAGAGCTGAACCGCGTGAGACTACTGCACGCGGTGAAGGACGAATCGCCACACCTAATGGCATTGGCAACTGGTGCGATTTTCGATTTGGCAGCAAATAGTTAAATAGTGTGATTTTTATTGAGTCAATGCGAATCGGTCTGAGTGGAACCAATTTGGAGCCAAATTTGTAAATTGAGAATTTAGGAAACCGAGTGACGGAAGATCGTCGAGCGAAGCGGCGCGCGTCCCAGGCTCACTGCTTCAGTCAATAGCCTGCTTGGTTACTGCAAAAGAGAGACCGAGCGGTGCGACCAGAAGAGGCAAATCGTTTTGAATCGTGTCCCACAGCAGTCTTTCATCCACCGAAAAATAAACGTGGACCAAACGGTTACAGCATTGCGCGCATCAACGGCCAGGGTATTTGCGGATATTGTTCTTCAACCTCGCCGATAACGATGAGGTTTAGTTCAACTGCCTTTACGGTCTTGGCACCGCATAGTCCATTCCACGGGTGAATGATTCAATTTCGGCTATGGCGTCGAGGATATCCCGTTCTTTCCAATTTCTAGGCGACACGCACACATTCTCCCAGAACGCGGTCTCTGATACGCGGCTTCAGACTATTCGGTGTTCCCAGATCAACTTTGCAGCCAAGAACCGATTCGAGATACGCTTGCAAGGCGAACAGCCCGAAGTATCCATCAGGACGATCAAATTCCACCAACAGATCCACATCACTGCCGGGCCCTGCTTCATCACGGCAAACTGATCCGAACAGTGAAAGTGACTTAACGCCGTATTGATCTGCCAATTCGGCATTGAGTTCTGACAAAAGGCGGATGGTTTGTTCGCGATTCATAGCCCTATTCATTTCATCGGATTCGGGATTCTTTAGTTGACTTCCGGGCTTCAATACCCACCGCGCTCAATGCGCTCAATAGCCCTGAAAGCCATGATGGCGACAAAGCTATGCACCACTCCTTGATTTTGGACCAGGCGAAACCCTTCAAAAACTGGCCCAAGACCGGCAAAAATCAGGGAAATGGCTAACGGCAAACTTAACTATTTCTGTAAGTTACTGGATTCGAGGAAGTTGTGAAACTCGTGTGAACGGCTGGCAGTCCCGCGGCGCCCCAGTGTTACCCGGGGAGCATTTTGTCGATTTGGTCTGTTTCGCCAAGTTGTTGATTTTATTGATGAGGCGTGTAGGAATCGGACCCGTCAACCTTTCTGATCGATAGTCAGGGCGTTGGCAATTTGCCTATGGACTCGATGGAGGCGCCAGGCGGCGGGCATTGACACGAAACCTTAAATCCGGCTTGGCTTTTCATTTTAAATTGCCCGCAGGAAAGTTTTAGCCTACATTCCGCAACAACGAGAGGGTGAATTTATGAATTTTCCGCATTGCTTGCTCTGCAAAACGGATTAAGCGTAGGCCGATGGATCCATATCGAGCAGCTTTAAGAGCTGCTTTTGTAAAGGCGAGAGTTCAATTGGAAAAGCAGTCATTTCACCTTTTCTTTCAAACTCATACCAAGTAACGTCGCTAAATATCTCAAGCAGGCGGGCCGTCGTCGGAGTCTTCGACTCCCGATCCTCTGGCAAAATAGGAAGACTCTCAATCCCCTCTCGAAGCATGCCCTGGCGCAAAGTGCGTTCGATGAGAGCATCGAGCATCAGAGCCAGGAACACTGCATGCAGCAAGCCCGCCACCCGGCGGGGTTTTTTCAGATAAACGGGAGCCGTCTCGAGTTCGGTTTTGAGCAATGCATGGCGTTTTTCGATATAGGGTTGGTACTTGTACATGAGCAGGACTTCTTTCTTAGGTGCACGTCCCGGCTCGAGATTCGTGACTATCGGGAATACCCCATCGGTGCGCGATTCGCTTCGGAGCGCGTCCTTGTTATGCTGGATCTCCAAGCGATATACGGTTGACCGTGTTTCGACATGCGCCTGAGTATTGTTTCTCGGTCGTCCCCGCCGTGGATGTCGGGTATGGATCTGAGTTTCGGAGCGTACCTTCACGGTAAAGAACGGCTGGCACCCGGAACTGCGGAGGATGGCTTTTACCTCCTTGGTAATGGCTGGACGAGTTTTCAGCCGGCGGCGGTTCAGCCGAGCGCTGAGCTCTGAGAGTTGGGCCTCGGCCCGTTCAAGGCTGTCCTGGCGCACTTGGGCATCGACCTCGGCTTTGACTGAGCTGCGGCACCACAGGATCCGGTAACCCTCCGTAGTCTTGCTGGGACCGGCGGCCGTGGTCCAGTAGACTTCGGGCGGATCACTCTTTCGGCGTTGATTCTCCTGAACATGGAGGCGTCGCCAATGTGCGCTGAGCCCTTGCCGGAGCTGGTTGCGAAAGCCTGTGTCTTCGGCACGCGTGCGCGGGAGCACGGTCACGAACTTCCCTCCATAGCCATTGATGTAAGCAAGATTTTTCCGAGTGGCTAGCTTGCTATCCGCCACATATACGAAGTCGTTACGCCGAAGCTGCGCCCTGAGTTGTTCAAGGTTGGTGCGATGAATGCTATCGTCGCTGCGGTTTCCGCTGAAGACTTGATGCGATATGGGGACCGCCCCATCCGCTGTAACATTCACGCCGAAGACCAATTGTTTGAGGTCTGGCCGATGATCTTTGTTGAAGCCATACGTTATGCGCGGCTCCGAGACCGAGTTCAGGTATTTGCCTTGGAGGGTCACGGTGGTCGTGTCGTGGTGGATCCGGCGAGTGTCCAGTTCGAACTGCTTGATGATGTGAAGAGCAAGTCGAAAGAAGATGTTACCGCCGCGAACGGAAACCAGGGCGTCGAGGCTGCGTGCAACGCGATCGTCGTTGAGAGCAGCCTTTTCCTCAGCAGAAAGACCCAAGGCTGAGCTGCTGTAAGGATTAGCCCATTCTGCAATCCGATAAAGCGGGGCGGGAGAAAGCAGATAGTTTTCGATCAGCAGGGAGAGCGTTTGAGCATGGTCCAAGACATGCCCGCGTAAAGTGCCGAGATGAGAACCTACAATGCGCGAAAAAGTCATTCGGTCCAGGAAATGGCGCAGGATCGGGAGCGCGCCGACGCGATAAATACGCAGGGCGGCGCGACCTTGCTTGGTGACGACTTGGCGTGATGCACTATCGCTATTGGAATACATTGTGCACCTTTCATTCAGCGGCTTCGATCGATCCGGTACACTTCGGCGCCGGGTCCTGACAAAGCCGTTTACGGGCGGTGCGGCACAAGGGATAGACGTAGATGTCTTTGATGGCTTGACCGTCGCGGACATGCATTCGATCCATGCGTCCGCGTCCCTGAGTCTTACCTAAATAGATCCAGTTCGAAGCTCGATAGGACGTCCCCAAAAACCGTGAGCCGTCGACCAGAGTTTCCAGTAGCAGCGGTCGATAGCCGTACAATGCCTGCCAATCCTGAGGGAGTTGACGTATCACCAACGAGAGGATCTTACTCGCCAGACTCGAAACCGAAACCCACGGAAGTATCAAAAATCGGCTGTGGGAGACCACGTACTGAAGATTACGGCCACGCTGCTCATCAGTCCAACCGATCCAAGCCTCGCGGGGAGCCATCTTCCAGGCGGGGCTGGAAAATAACATACAGGCGAGATGGGAACCGATCCGGGATTGAACCAGATAACGGACTTGCGCACCGAAAGGAACTCGATAGTTGAGGTAGTGGTAGCGCTGGATATATTGGTTAACCAGAGAATACAGGGGACCATCGCACGCTTGCACCATGCGCAGAGACAAAGGCTCATATTGCTGAAGGGGGCCTGTTGCGGCAGCTTGAGGATTGCCTTCCTCCGTCAGCGGGATTCGCCGTGGGGTGCACTTCATTTTGCGTACGACGGGAAGAGAAATCAGATTCTCCGACTGTAGTCTCTCCAACAAGGCCCGGCATTCTTCGTATTTGAGCTTGCCGTTCGGGCGTTTCCATTCGAGGAGTTCACAGAGAGTTTTGGAAAGCTCTGTCAGGCTGAGTGTGGAAAATCTTTTCGTAACCTGGATGATGAGATCCAGATCCGAGGGTAAAAACTTGCGGCCTGAAAAATCGATCTCTGGCATTACTGTCTGCTCCGATGCCAACGTATAGGAGATAGGAATGAATGTCCAGAATATTCGTAGTTAATGCTTAGGCACTTGACTCCTACGACGTAAATAACTCATGATAAATTATGGTATTGGCAGTGAAGACCATCAAGCCAGCTTATCCAAATACAGTGCGGGACTTTCGCAGGCAGTTTGCGTCAGAAGAGTCGTGTATTCAGTATTTGATCCAGAGCCGCTGGACTCACGGATTTTCCTGTCCTCGATGTCAGCATGATGCGTATTGGTATTTAGCCAAGCGCAAACTCTTGGTCTGCCGGAGCTGCCGCAAAGAGACCTCGCCCATAGCGGGCACACTGATGCACCGCTCTCATGTACCCATTCAAGAATGGTTTTGGGCGGCGTATCTGGTGACCACCCTCACGCCGGGGATGAGCGCTCTTCAGCTTCAGCGTCAGTTGGGTCTGGGCTCTTATCGCACCGCATGGTTTATGTTGAACCGGCTTCGTAAAGGGATGGTCAGCGACTCCCGGTCTCGCTTGTCTGGCATCGTCGAGGCGGACGAGACCATCATCGGTGGTCCCATCAAGAATAAGCGAGGACGTGGGGTAACGCACGGAACTCACAAGTCTTTGGTGGTGGGTGCCGTAGGAGTTATCCCCTATGTCGATAAAAAAGGTGATGCTCGCGAGAGAGCGGGGAGACTGCGACTGGCCGTCATTCAAAATGCCGATGAAGAAACTATCGGCAGCTTTTTGAATAAGAATGTGGAACCAGGATCTGAGATTCGCTCGGACGGTTGGCGGGGTTACTCGAAAACCGCGATGAAGGGGTACGACCATAACAAACGGATTGTTGGCAGCCCGGAGCAGGCTCATCTCGTGGCGCCCCACATTCATCGGGTGTTTTCGAATCTCAAAACTTGGCTCACCGGTACACATCACGGGGTGGAACCTAAGTATCTCACAAGCTATCTTGATGAGTACGTCTTCCGTTTCAACCGGCGTCAGACACCCATGGCCGCGTTTCAAACTCTGCTGGGCATTGCCTCAAACAAAAAGCCTATGTCTCTCGTCCAACTTAGATCGTAGGAGTCAAGTGCCTAAGCATTTATTGGAGAAAAAGGGCCGGACTCATGAAGCGCTCCTATCCTACCATCAATCCATCCAGACCATACAGAGAATGCGACAGAACGTGAAACTCGGCGATTTAAGGCAATCCTTTTTTATTGATCGCTACGATCCATTTAAGGCAGTTGTTACCTTGCTTTTTGATACAGCTGGAAACCGGCAGGAATTGTTGGAGGTTATAGACAAATCAAAATCCACCACTCTCACGGAAGACCTGAAACATCTGCATTCAATGGCCGAATATCTGGGAGATACCACGACCGCCAAGGAGAATGTTTATACACTGGTCGAATATTTTTTTGCGCGTGATAAACTGTTGATTCTGCTGACAACCTCTAAACAAGTTGAAGTTTTCACCCAAAACCTCTCAACAGCCGAGATGAGTCGCCAGGTACAGCAGTTTTTGAAATCCATCAAGCTAGGCGATTACAAAAGCTTTCAGGAGATTAGTCACCGGCTTTATGCAGAGTTGCTGGCGCCGGTCGACGCTTATGCATTCGCTCACGAGTCGCCAGAGACGCTCGTTATTTTGCCTGACGGACCGCTCTATCTGCTTCCTTTCGCCGGCCTGCAGGATACGTCAGGCACTTTTTTGATCGAGAAGGCCCCAGTCGTTTTTGCACCTTCCCGCAGCGTTTTTCGTCATTGTCTTCTTGGGGATCGAGAACCGGCCGCAACGAGCAATCATACAGTGTTATTAATTGACGGAACGGCCGGTCTTCCGAACGCGCGAGATGAACTGGCCCAAATTTCCAAATTGTATAGCAAGGATGCTCTAATTTTGGGGGCCAAACAGTTGCCGATTCCACCTGCATTGCTAAAGCGCACGAAAATACTTCACTTCTCAGGGCACGCTGTGATCCGGCAAAATCAGCCTTTGCTGCTGCTCCAAGAATTTCCGAAAGAAATCTATCTGGATTGCCAGACTATTCGGAACTGGGCAATGCCGAATTCAGAGCTGGTCAATCTTGCTGGCTGCAACACAGCCATCGGTCCTATCTCAGAAGGTGAGGCACCCTGGGGATTAATACCGGCTTTCCTAGATGCCGGCACTCATGCAGTTCTTGCAAGCCTCATGGAAGTCGATGATGCATCCACAAAACGTCTAAGCTGCCGGTTCTATGATCTTCTGCATAAAGGATTGTCGAAAGCGAAAGCACTGCAGTTGGCACAGATTGATTTGTTAAACAGTTTTCGCGCAGATCGCACAAATAAACTACAGTCCTGGCTTCCCTATATACTTGTCGGAAATCCTCGATAAACACTCCCCTTATTACTTCCTTTGATCGTCAATTAGAGAACTGGTAGGCGATCTTCATCTCTCTACGTTCTTGACTACTGAACAGTGCTTGTTAGCGAAGCTTCCATGCTGTGGCTGCAGCACAGAAGCTTCATATCCCAAATCATCTCGGGCAATGAGACGGTCCAAGGGTGTTGATGTTTGACGTGTCTTTACTCTACGCCCAATCGTCTCCCCTTTTGCACCGAGATTTTCAATCTGGAGAAGAAAAATGAGAATTCTAAAGTCAGTCTCCTATACCCTGGCCTTGGCATGCGTGGTAATTCTTTTTATTCCCTGCACCGCATCGGCTCAAGACACTGGTCCCGATCCTTGCCACTCCAGCAACTTGACTGATCCCGATCCTTGCCACTCCAGCAACTTGACTCGGTCCACACAAGAATGGAATTTTGTTCAGAGCGGTCTCCCCATCTTCGAAGCGACTCAAGACAACACGCCCGCCGGTACCTACTTACCGGCACGTGTGCAAGCCTCAGAACTACCGGCCAAATTGGGGGACAGGAGAGAGATGAATGCCGTCATCGGTAAATCGTGGAAGTTGGTCCATGGCCACCAATCCTGAGCACAATGCAACTTAAAAGAACTTTTGTTACAGAGCAGAATTCTCTTGTCACATCCTAGGTGTGCAAAACGGAGTCAGTATGGAAATCTCTGACAGTGTGGTTTGCACGGAATTGCTCCTGGACCTCTTTTACTATGAATTGGTCCGCGGGCGTCTGAGTCCCGAGATGGAGTATCTCTTTGAGAGGCATCTCCAGCACTGTCGTAGTTGCCGCCACAAAATTCTCGGCTTCCATCGTTTTGTGCATGAATCTGAGATAGCGCGAAATTTAGGGTGAACGCGTCAATTGCTGGCGCCTTCTCTGTACGGCAGAGGGCGCCAGGTGATTGCGCATCTCTCCGGAGATTTTGCATTTACCCAGCAGACAAATCGAACGCTTCTACGTTCTAGATAATGTAACCAATGGAATCTGATTCTGAACTGACCCCATTTTCGGACGTCAGAAGAATCTGGGTCGACGGAATCAACCGACTAATGGCCAGAGCATCCAATAAGGAGGTGCGCGGCTCACTGTCGGGTC
>Ga0326727_10028284_pt1 | contig 10208 bp, 10 predicted proteins | sample MB2enrmetagenome_FD_207643 | JGI IMG/M metagenome (GOLD analysis project Ga0326727, IMG submission 207643) | Lab enriched peat soil microbial communities from McLean, Ithaca, NY, United States - MB29MY | ecosystem: Environmental > Terrestrial > Soil > Wetlands > Peat | place: USA: New York...
ACCCCTTTCGCCGCGCCGCTCAGGCGAAAGAGCTCGCCCGCCAACATTCCCGCTTCGCCCCACGCCGCCGAATCCGGAGCTTGCAAGCGATGCCGCGGAATATCTTCAATCACCTCCCGAATTGTTTGCAGAACCCCACGCGTTGAGGGATTGGCCGGATCAAGCCGCCCGAACACATGCGTCAGTTCGGCCAAGCAGACGGCCGAGTGGTAACAGACGCGATAGGTCAGCAATTCATCGACCGCGTCCGGCGTGCGCGCCTGCAAGACGTCGAGATAAACGCTGGTGTCGAGCATCAGCGCGCCGCCGATGAGCGGTACATCGGATGCCCAGGCAAGCTCGGAATCCGCCCGTCGCGTCAACCGCTTCGAACGCTTGTGCGGCTTCAGCCTCCGCAGCGTTTGCTGCAGATCAAATGGCAAGATCGATTTCTGCCGGGACGCTTCCCTTGCGCCGGACAAGACGCGCGCCGAAATCGTCTTCGAGCGCCAAACGCGACAGTGCGAGCTCCAGAAGTTCGGTGTCGGAAGAGACGTGAGCCCGCTTCTTCGCCGCTTCGATCAGGCCTGCCGGCACGCGGCCGGACAAGCGCGTGTCCTTGGCCTCACCGAGCAATCCGACGGCGCGCGCTTGCTCGAGCACGAGCCGATTCCGCTTAAGTGCTATGTGCTCCTCGTTATTAGTCGACGTGCGAGTCCGTAGAGCCATATGGCCACCTCCCTTGTTGAACAATACATAACATTTGTTCAACGTGCCAGCAAGCGCGGAAACAAGGATGCCTGGCGATCGGTGCGCGACCACGGCGTACGCCCGGTTGCTTGATTTGGATATCGGGGCGGGCAAACCGGACGGTCTGTGCGATCAGAGCGGTCACCATTTCTGAGCGCGCAGGCAGAACTCGATTCCGCAACTGCGGGTGGCGTAGAAACGCTAATGAAAATGTTCCTGGTCAAAGCGCCAGCGCTCGCTTGAGATCGTCGTGCTCGAAAGCGCTGGCCATGCGGTTGATCTCGGCCGAGCGGGCACCCACCGCCTTGGCAGTGTCACGCCATGTCGCGGTCACGGTTGCAACCTCCTTGATGATCGCGCGGGCCTGCACCAGCGTGAGCCCAAAGAACTGCGACGCGGCCTCAAGCAGGTCGAGTGAGCAGGTGCCTTCGTCGAGGTCGATGTTCGTCGATAGCACTCGCGCCTTCAGATCAGTTGGCACGGGATTGAGATCGTAAGCCGGAGAGAGCGACCATCCCGCCTTTCCCAGCCAGAGGAAACCGTGGTTGCGCAAGTGATCGTCGACATTGGAGATCAGCACGTTGAAGACGACGCGCCGATAGAGTGCATGGGCATCCGTCTTCCCCTGTGCGCCATGTTGCGCAAGGGCATCGACGATTTCGGGATAGCTGCCGCGCTCGCCGTCCTTGGCGCCCATCATCGCCATCGCGGATAGGAAGGGGATGCGGATCGCGCCATCGCGATCGAAGCGTCGCGACAGCATGACCGGCTTGCCAGCCACTTCGATCAATTCGTGTTGCGGGGTGGCGATGCCGGCTTGGCCGGCCAGTCGTAGCGCAATCTCCTCCCAGGTCTCCATGCTGTAGTCGTCGGTCTCTTTCGGAAACTTGGCGATGGAGAGGTGACCGTGCTGGTCGACGACCGATACCTTGGGCCGGGCCCCGCCCAGGGAGGAGCCGGGCGCGAAGATGAGCTGAAGGTCTTCGTCGGTTTCCTCGTCCCGGAGAATGCGCTCGGTGATCTGCAGAAGCCGGCCGAGTTCGATCAGGGCCGGTACACCGGCGCGGATCGGTGCTTGGAAGGTTTCTTCGCCAGCCCAACGAAATCGGAGTGCGCCAAGCCGCGTCTTGTCGGCGACGCCGAGCAGATAGTCGCTCTCTGCAAGCGTGCGAACCGCACGGCCTTCGCGGTCGGCGAGGCGGCGTTCGGCACGCTGCATGAGACGGCGGCCCCAGGTATCGGGCGCGGAGTCGCCGATGGAACCAAAAGTGGCGAGTCGGGCTGGGGGAGCGAAGGTGCCACGCGTCAGGGCGAGGGCAGGCTCCAGCGAGAACCGGTCCGCGTCCTCGAGCCATGCGCCGTCATATTCGAAAAGGATGGTCTCCGCGCCGCGAACGCGATTGCTCCTCGCCAGTCCGATCGCACGCGTGCGGCCGCCCAGATCGATATGCACCTCGAAGTCAGCCATTGCGGGACGATCCTGCCGGCCGCTTGAGGTGGATGTGCTTGGGCAATTCGGCGCTGGCCAGCGCCTGTCCGACGCGATCGTTGCTGATGTCGGCGATCTCTTTCAGACCGTCGAGCAGGCCGAGTGCCTGAAGAACGCCGGCATAGATGCCGATGCTGACACTGGTGTCGCCGGCCTCGACTCTTTGCAGGGTCGAGCGGGACGTAAAGGCGCGCTCGGCCACGACTGCCATCGGCAGCCGCCGACGCCGACGGGCATCGTGGATGTCGGCGCCGAGCTTGCGCAGGGCCCGCCGAACGGCGGCGGGGGGATTGTGTGGGGTCGGCATTTGACGCCTTCGCGCTACAGATCTGAATATTACGTAGCACGAAGATTACATTTTTCCTAGGGGGCCGCGAGGTTTACAAGATCCTCATTTCGACCTCGATGGCGTCACCGTCGCGACCGCCTCCTTCCTGCGCGGAGGAGTGATCGCTTTCCGCGATCATGCGCGGGCCACCTTGCCGGGACTCTACCCCGTCATCGCCAATGGCTCTCGGGCAGTGATCTAACGATTGCGAGGCCGTGCGTAGGGTTCGGCGGAGCGGCATGTCCAGTCCGGTTCAAATTACGAAACGCGACGTCAATTCCGTCGCTTTCACCTGCCTGGCTCGCTAGTCGCTGACGGCACTTTTGTCGATGAGGGCTATTGGCGAAACAGGCCTTTGTCGAAGAAGAAAATCCACTTTCAGGCGGTAGCTCAAATAGTGGCTTTTGGTTTACGAAGGTCAAAAATGCATTATCCTTCAAAGGGGATTGACTGACACTCTCTCCGCCAGGAGATCGCATCTTATCTGCCGCCGCGTTAGGACCGGGCGCAGTGGCATCCGCGGTCGCGCGCGAAGCCGGATCCATCTGAGTCAGTTGTTCCGATGGCGGCAAGAGAGCCATTCATTGGCGCCGATCGGTCAGTAAGCGTGACTGGCAACGGTTGGACGCGCACTTAGGGCGGCCGCGGGTTTCGCGTGCCGATGGCGTAGTTGGGCTCGCACTGCTGGTGGTGCTGTAGCTGTCACGCTGAGTGCCGCTTTGGTAGAGCCCGGCGCCGGCGGGACCTAGGGTCGTATAGGCCTGGGCATGGGCGGCCGCGGCGATCAGCGCTAGCATGCCGGCCAACATCAATCGCTTCATTTCCAGTCCTGACTTTGTTTTATGGGATGGTACGAATCCAACCATCATCGAAACCGTGGCTCGTTTGGCGGCTGATTGATACATGACGACACCACGCTTAGGGCGAGCCTTCCCCCGCTACCAAGCCGCAGATGTTGCTATGCCAACCCGCGATTTTGCAGAATTTCTGCGAAGAATCCGGTGAAAGGGCGGCCCGGTTCGACATGGCGCCCGTGCACCATCCGAACGTATAGTTCGGTCTATCCATAGAGCGGGCGCCGATAGGCCCACTGCATGATACCGCAGCGCGGGGTTTTATCATCATGATGCGACCTCAGGAGGGGGCAAGTGCTCTGCGCCTCGTTTGGCTATGGACAGGCGGGCGCGGAGTGAAGGTGTGGCCTTCCTGGCATGAGCAACAGTCCATGAATATGCCGATCCGGCAGTCGCCCCTGAGGGGCGCGAAAAGGGCTTGCCGGTGGCGGACCGGGGCGCTGACATGCCCCCGATAGCGCTGCGCGATCAGGCCGTGCCGGACACGCCGGCCTCGGAAAGACCGATCTTCCTCGAACCGCGCGAAGCGAGCAGGGGCAACGGGGCGAACTTGCGCACCCGACTCCCGTTCGATCGCGTCGCGCTTCTGCTGCAGGGGGGCGGCGCGCTCGGCGCCTATCAAGCGGGTGTTTATGAGGCGCTGGCCGAGACTGGGCTTCATCCTGACTGGGTCGTCGGCATTTCGATCGGCGCCATCAACGCCGCGATCATCGCCGGCAATGCGCCGGAAAGACGTGTCGACAGGCTGCGCGAATTCTGGGAAATAATCACCGCGCCTGCCATGGGCTTCGACGCTGGTGTCGTCGGCCTCTTTGGGCAAGGCGAGGCTGCCCGCACCCTTGCCAATAAGGTGAGCGCCGCCATGGTTGCCAGCGCCGGAACGCCGGGCTTCTTCAAGCCGCGACTCTTCAATCCGTGGTTTCATCCACCCGGCGCGATCGAGGCGACGAGCTACTATGACACGCGGCCACTCAAAGCCACCCTCGAGCGCTTCGTCGACTTCGACCGGGTCAACGCCGACAACAGGGACACGCGTCTCAGTCTTGGCGCCGTCAATGTGCGCAGCGGCAACCTCGTCTATTTCGACACCGGGACGCACGTCATCGGACCCGAGCATGTGATGGCGAGCGGCGCGCTGCCGCCCGGCTTCCCAGCCATCGAGATCGAGGGCGAGCAGTATTGGGACGGCGGCCTCGTCTCGAACACGCCGCTTCAGTGGCTTGTGACGAACACGCGTGTGACGGGCGAGCGGCTGCCCGACGCGCTGGTGTTTCAGGTCGATCTCTGGAGCGCGCGCGGCGAGTTCCCGCGTAACCTCGCGGAAGTCGCGACCCGGCAGAAGGAGATCCAATATTCGAGCCGCACGCGCGCTTTCACGGACTTTATCAAGCGGGTGCACAAGGTGGAATACTCCGTCGCCACGCTCCTGGAGCAACTCCCGGACGAGTTCAAGCAAAGCGAGGAAGCCAAGTTCCTGGCCTCGGTGGGGCAACGCCACGCCTACAACCTTGTGCATCTCATCTATCGCCCGAGAGGCTACGAAGGCGATTCGAAAGACTACGAGTTCTCCCGGCTGTCGATGGCGGAGCATTGGCGTTCGGGGCACCGCGACACCATGCGCACGCTGCGCCATCCCGAGGTAATCGAGCGCGCCGGCAACGGCGATGAGGTCACCATCTTCGACTTTGCCGGTGATGGCGATTGAGCCGCGGGGCGGGACGTACGGGCCCTTTTGACAAAACGATATCAGGAGCTTGAGCCATGAGAGAAAGCGACGTGCGTGAGCGAGCCTTTGCGATGCCTCTGACAAGTCCGGCCTTTCCGCCGGGACCCTATCGCTTCGTCAATCGAGAGTATCTCGTCATTACCTATCGCACCGATCCGGATAAGCTGCGCGCGCTGGTGCCGGAGCCACTGGTGCCCGACGGCGGCATCGTCAAATACGAGTTCATCCGCATGCCGGACTCGACCGGCTTCGGCGACTACACCGAGACCGGCCAGGTCATCCCGGTCACGTTCCGCGGCCGCAAGGGGGGCTATTCGCACTCCATGTTCCTCAACGACGGGCCGCCGATCTACGGCGGCCGCGAGCTCTGGGGCTTCCCCAAGAAGCTCGCCGATCCCACGCTCCACGTCGAGATCGACACGCTTGTCGGTACGCTCGACTACGGCAAGGTGCGGGTCGCAACGGGATCGATGGGCTACAAGCACAAGGCCTTGGATCCGGCGGCGACGAGGACGTCGCTCGCCGCGCCAAACTTCCTGCTCAAGATCATTCCCCACGTCGACGGCACCCCGCGGATCTGCGAGCTGGTCGAATACTATCTCGAGGAGATCACCATCAAGGGCGCGTGGACCGGGCCCGCCGCACTTGACCTTCACGCGCACGCGCTGGCGCCGGTGGCCGAACTGCCGGTGATCGAGGTCCTGTCAGGCGTCCATATCATCGCCGATCTCACCCTTGGCCTCGGCAAAGTGATCCACGACTATCTGCGCTGAAAGCAGATCCACCATGCGCCCCATTAACCGCGTTGCCCGCGTCGCTGGCGCCAATGCGGTCAATGGTGGCTGCGCCGATAGGAGATCGCGCCGGTTAACGGATCCAATCAGCCGGCACTATTGGCAGGCAAGTCGAAGCTGAACCGGGCGCCGCCGAGCGAGGAATTGTTGTCTGCCCGGATGCGCCCGTTGTGCGCTTCAATAATCGACTGGCAGATCGCCAAGCCCATGCCCATGCCGCTTTCCTTGGTCGTGAAAAAGCTGTCGAAGAGACGAGGGAGATGCGCTGGATCAATCCCCGGGCCGCTGTCCTCGATCATGAAGCACACCGTTTCAGGGCTCGACAAAATGGCCCGAACAAGAATGTTTCGGCCCCCGGACCGCGCCGTGGCGTGGACCGCGTTGATGGCGAGGTTCACAATAACCTGCTGAAGCTGGGTGCGGTCACCGACGACCCGGCGAAGCCCGGGTTCCAGGTCGAGAGAAACGGAGATATCGTTGGATTGGAACTCATGCCTGAGGAAATCCATCGACTCCTTGATGATATCGGCGAGCGAATGCGGTGTTGGCTGCAGTGCTCGCCGGCTAGCCATGGCACGGATCCGGTCAATGATGTCGGACGCTCGTCGCGCGTCGGCCACCACACGCCTGGCGAGTTCCCGCACCTTCTCGACGTCGAGGTCGGATCGAGCGAGGCAGCGGAGGCTGGTCTCGCCGTTGGTGATGATGGCGGCAAGTGGCTGGTTGACTTCGTGCGCGATCGAGGCCGTCAAGACGCCGAGGCCCGTGATCTTCGCCAGATGCGCGAGTTCCGGACCGGCTTCGCCCCGCTTCTCCTTTGATAGCCGGGGCGGTGTCACACCCTGAGCCCCGCCAATCGGCTCCCGCCGGCTCCCCTGATCCTGGTTCCCGTGAGCGTCCGGATGCAGGTATTCGAGCGAGTAGCCAGCCGTCGGGGGCCGACGCTGCTGGCATTTGCGCGGTAATTTCGGGAACAGGCGAAGATTAGGATCGATTGCTTCGGTGCTTCCTGTCGCGCGCATCGCTGGATCTCCCGGTTCCATCGTTGACCGCCCGTAGCAGCTTATTTCAAAGGCATCTCGGGCGTTCCCATCCGCTTGCTGCTACACAGGCTTGCACGGGGCCGGGGAAATTACCCGTTATGGCTTGTTGGTCGCTGTTAGCGATCGCTAGCGGTTGATCGGACGTGGCAACAGCCTGGCCATTAGGCTTATCGCCGCTGTCCGCCCCGCTCGATGTCAGCTCGAAAAGCGACTGGCCCCCTTGAAATGGTGTCGACCGCAAAGTGTGAGGATCACTGCGGCGAAGAACCCGCTCGATCTACGAGATGCGCGCGCGAGGGCGCAGGGTCGAATCGATCGGCGAAATATTGGGTTTCATGGGCCACCAGTCCTTCGCGGAATTCCATGATGCTCACCGCGTAAGATGGTACGCCGTCATAGGCAAGTATGAATTCGGTAACCCAGAGGTCGCCGCTGCCGATCATGCGCCGGACCGTAAAGCGCTTCTTGTTTGGCTGGACGTATCGGCTCTCTTGAATGTTGTGCCGACCCCTGAGTCGCTCGCCCGACTGTGGATAATCGAGTACGGCGTCCTCGCGGTAGATTTCGTGCTCCAGCTCGAAGTCGCCCCTGTCCGAAGCATCCCAATGCTGCTCCAGCGCCATCCGCACGGTTCGATCGTCCATCTCGCCCTCCCAATTAGGCTCCGGCTACCACTTCGGCACCGCTGAATTCGTTATGGCAATGCAGCGTCGTGGCACATAGGACGCTCTTGTCGATCGCGCCAGTCGTCGCCTCGCGATTCCCGCTCATACCTTGATATGATCTGCTTGCGCCGAGGGTTGTATGGCTCAGCAGCGGCTTTGAGGATACCGCTGGCGAGGTCGGACTGACCTGAGTAAGTGCCGTCCTGGCATCCGTCAGGAATGGGTCGCTGTTGTAGGTGACCGGGACGGGGCGCGGGATTCGGGTCGGCGCCCCATGGACGAGACCGCTCCATGGCAGAAGGGTCTGCCCGAAAAGGCGTCGACGTAGCGCACAAAGGACGCTTTTCAAGGAGGTTGAAATGCTGTTTCAGCTACCAATGGTAATCCTGGCGACGCTTTCACCCATCGCCATTGCCGATACCGTGCCTAAGTTCGACATTGCAAAGGAGTGCCGTTTTGAAGGCGAATCCTCCAAAGCTTTCGACCGATGCTCTCGTGATGAAGCCGATGCGCTTCGGCAGCTCGAAACGGACTGGCCGCATTTTGTCGGCGCCGACAGGAGCGCCTGCTTCACCGAGGCGACGGTTGGCGGCTTCGCGAGTTACGTTGAAATGCTGATCTGTCTGCAAATGGCGAGGGACGTCCGCAACGAGAAGACCAATCCTTCTGGCCCGCTCGAGGTCCAGTCGACGCGTCCAGCAACGCCCGAAATGAGCGTCGTCGATAAACACCAATGATTGGGTTGAGAAACGATCTTCTTTGGAAGGGGATTTCCCATGCCGACCGAGACCATCGAGCCCGAGGGCCGTGCAGCCGAAGTCGAGTCACCCGCGACAGGCAGTACAGACGCTACAGTTGATCGCGACGCCACGCGAGCGCGGACCGATGCTGGCTCGAAGCCAGCCCCGAATCAAGGTATCACGCGGCGGCGAACATTGTTGATTGGTGTGCTCGGCGCCATAGTCATTGCGGCCGCCGTGTTCGGGATTCCTTGGATCCGGTTCGTGCTCAGCACGGTTTCGACCGACGACGCCTTCGTGAACGGCCATGTGACGTCTGTCGCCCCCCGGGTCCGCGGTCAGGTCTCCCGGGTTCTGGTGGATGACAACAATCGCGTGCACAAGGGAGATCTCCTTGTTGAATTGGACAAGGAACCATTTCGGGACGCAGTCGCGGTGAAGAAGGCGGCCGTCGACACCGCAGAGGCCGATCTCGAGGCAGCCAGGGCCACGGTGCGCGGCATCGAAGCGCAGGCCAGGAGCCGGCGCTGGGAATTGCAACAAGCCGTGGAGAATGTCGAAAACCAGATAGCCCTGCTGCATGCCCGGGTGGCCGCGCTCAAGAAGGCGAGGGCTACGCTCATACTGGCGCAGCAGGAGTTCAACCGGACCTCGCAGCTGGTCGTATCGGAGACGGCGAGCCGCGAGCTCTATGATCAACGTCAGGCATCGTTGTCGATCGCCCAGGCGAGCGTCGTTCAGGCATTGGCCGATGCGAACCAGATCCGCGTCTCACTGGGACTGCCGCCGCGGCCCGAAGACGGCGCCGATCTCGATCAGGTACCGCCCGATCTCGATCAGACATTTGCTTCGGTCCTGCAGGCGCAGGCGGCTCTGATTCAGAGCGCGGCTGAGCTGGGTGTTGTCCATTCCTACAACCAGTCTCCAAAGCTGATGCTCGAAGAGTTCGAAAACGGCGGTGTCGACCGCGAGTTCGATCGGCTGGCCACGGAGGCGCCGGCCGTCAAGCAAGCCGAGGCCAAACTTGAGGCGGCCAAACGCGATCTCGCTCTCGCTGAGCTCGACCTTCGCTATTGTGACGTCGTCGCGGAGATCGACGGCGTCGTCACGCGACGCAACGTCAATTCCGGCAATGACGTTCAGGTCGGACAGAGCTTGATGGCGATCCGCTCGCTCAGCGAGATCTGGATCGATGCCAATTTCAAGGAGACGCAACTGCGCGACTTGCGTATCGGTCAGGCCGCCGATCTCTATGTCGACATGTATGGCGACAAACAGGTTTTCAGGGGTCGGATCACCGGGTTTACGATCGGGACCGGATCGACGCTCGCCTTGCTGCCGCCGCAGAACGCCACCGGCAACTATATCAAGATCGTGCAGCGACTGCCGGTGCGGATCGAACTTGAGGGTTACGATTCTAACAAGAAACCGCTCTTCATCGGCGCTTCGGTTGTTCCTTACGTCTATCTCGATAAACCGCTGAGCGGACCCAATGCCGGGATGTATCTTCAAGGCTTCCAGCAGCAATCGCCGGCCGCCATTTCGGCTACGAGCCCGCCGGATGTCAACAAATGACCGAGTTGGCACTCTCCCCCTCCGGATCACGGGCGGACGTGAACCCGTGGCTCGTGGCCGGCATCGTCATCATCCCGACCTTCATGGAGGTCCTCGACACCACGATTGCCGTGGTTGCGCTGCGATACATTGCCGGCGGCCTTTCGGCCACCGTGGACGACGGCGAATGGGTCATCACCAGCTATCTTGCCGCCAACGCCGTCATCCTGCCGATTAGCGGCTGGCTTTCGGCGCGTCTCGGGCGCCGCAACTACTTCCTGCTGTC
>Ga0326727_10028285_pt1 | contig 10208 bp, 9 predicted proteins | sample MB2enrmetagenome_FD_207643 | JGI IMG/M metagenome (GOLD analysis project Ga0326727, IMG submission 207643) | Lab enriched peat soil microbial communities from McLean, Ithaca, NY, United States - MB29MY | ecosystem: Environmental > Terrestrial > Soil > Wetlands > Peat | place: USA: New York...
ACTACCGGAGCTCCCTTTGATTCGGAAGTTCGGCTTCGCCGCGCAGACGGAGTCTATCGATGGTTCCATAACAGCGGACGTTCAATGCTGGATACTGAGGGCAGAATCACCCGCTGGTATTTTCTTATAACCGATATTGACGACCGGAAGCGGGCTGAGCAGGCGCTGAAGGCGAACGAACGCGATCTTATCCGGACGATCAACACAATTCCATCGCCAGCCTTTTCAACCCTCCCCGACGGCTACGTCGATTTCCTGAACCAACGCTGGCTTGACTACGCGGGGATGACCGCAGAGCAGGCGCAGGGGTGGGGCTGGGGAGCCGCGCTTCACCCCTATGACTTCGATCGACTCGTGCAGTACTGGAAATCCTGCCTGGATTCAGGCACCGAGGCTGAGGTAGAAGCGCGATATCGCCGCTTCGATGGAGTCTACCGATGGTGTCTTGTTCGAGCGAATCCTTTGAGGGATGAATCAGGCACCGTCGTCAAGTGGTATGGAGTAAGCATTGACATCGAAGATAGAAAGCGCGCTGAAGAAGAACTCAGAGCCAAGGAGCGCGATCTAGTCCGGATCATCAACACGATCCCCACGACGGCATGGTCGACACGCCCAGATGGCTACTGTGAGTTTCTGAGCGATAGGTGGCTTGACTATGCAGGCTACACGCTGGAGGAGGCGCTCGGCTGGGGTTGGGCTGCTGTAGTCCATCCGGACGACGCGCCTGGGCTCCAGGAGCACTGGCTGGGATGTTTGGCCACTGGCACGCCTGTTTACGCGGAAGCGCGTATGCGCCGTTTTGACGGTGTGTATCGATGGTTCCTCTTTCTCGCAAAACCATTGCGCGATGAATCTGGAAACATCACCAACTGGTACGGAACGAATGTGGACATCGAGGATCGCAAGCAGGCCGAGGAAGAGTTGCAACGCAGTGAAGCGTTTCTTGTAGAGGGCCAGCGTCTCAGCAAGACCGGTAGTTTCTTTTGGCGTGTGGCAACGGAAGAAATTGTCTGGTCAGAGCAGCTTTATCGAATCTTTGAGTTTGATCCGGGCTCTAAGCTGACCTTGGAGCTGATTGGTTCACGAATCCACCCAGATGATCGGCACATTTTGAATGACATGGTCGAACGGGCTCAATCAGGTAGCGACCTCGAGTACGAATATCGTCTTCTGCTTCCCGATAAATCGGTGAGGCACCTGCATGTTCTTGCCCACCTGACTAGGAACAAAGATGCCGAATGGGAGTGCGTCGGTGCGGTCCAGGACGTAACGGAGCGCCGACAGTCGGAGGAAGCGCTCACCATGGCAAGAGCAGAACTCGCCCATGTTGCCAGGGTTACAAGCCTTGGAGCGTTGACTGCATCGATTGCCCATGAAGTGAATCAGCCGCTTTCAGGGATTATTACCAATGCCAGCACGTGCCTTCGGATGCTAAGCGGCGATCAGCCGAACCTAGAGGGCGCGCGCGAAACGGCGCGACGCGCGATTCGCGATGGAAATCGTGCCTCCGAGATTGTCACGCGCCTGCGAACCCTCTTCAAGAGAAAGGATATTGCTGCCGAGTCGATAGACCTGAATGATGCGGCGCGGGAAGTGATTGCGCTCTCGTTGAGTGATCTGCAGAGCAACAGGATCACGGTCCGGCATGAATTCGCCGAGAATCTGCCAATTGTAAAAGGCGATCGCATCCAGCTTCAGCAGGTCATCCTCAATCTGCTGCGTAACGCTTCAGACGCGATGCGTAATGTCGAAGACCGGCCGAGACAACTGCTCATCAAAACGGAGAGCGATGACAGGAAACACGTCCAGCTTACCGTGCAGGACACTGGTACTGGTTTCGCTCCCGATGCTGCCGATCGGCTCTTCGAATCGTTCTTTACAACCAAGGAGGACGGTATGGGGATTGGGCTTTCGGTCAGTCATTCGATTATTCAAGCCCATCACGGTCGCCTCTGGGCATCGGCCAACGATGGCCCAGGATCCTCCTTCTCATTCTCCATTCCGCCTGATTACAGCGCCGAACCCAATTAGAAACAAAGACTTGCAGGTGCTTGCCAGTAGCTGACTGCACCCAATACCTAAGTACAATAGACGCCGCCGTTCATACAGCGGATGATTGAGTCTGGAGTGTCGCAAGAAGGGACTCCATGGAGACAAACTCAGCCGTGTTGTTGATATGCAGCCCTGAGTGGTGTGAGCGGCACTTCGGAAAGAGCACATCGACTTCCTCAAGCAGCGTTGGAGCAAACGCGCGGTTCTCCACGTTAAGTAAAGACTGTCTTTAAGTGCGGACTGAGAGATCCATGAAGAATCCACTTTCACTAGTGTCAATCGTCGACGATGATGAATCTGTCCGCGAATCGCTGCCAGACCTACTCAAGGAGTTAGGTTTTGCATCTCAGACATTCTCTTCTGCCGAGGAGTTCCTGGCGTCGGATGGAATCTCGCGAACCAAATGTTTGATCCTCGATGTTGCAATGCCTGGAATGGGCGGTCCTGACCTGCAGCGCGAACTGAAGCGTCGCGGGTCGAACATCCCAGTCATCTTCATCACCGCTCAGAGAGACGAGTCCCTGCGGGCCGACATGCTCAAACTAGGAGCAGTTGCCTGTTTGTTCAAGCCCTTCAACGATACGGCGTTGCTCGATGCGTTGAATGCCGCATTTCGAGTCAAATAGGCTTCGCCCTCCATTTATGTTGAGAATTTACAATGGCTACTGCGAGCGCACATTGCTATGAAGTAAGGTGTTTCCCCATGCCGCTTACCTCGCCAATCATCTTTGTTGTGGATGATGATATCTCTGTCCGCGAATCGCTTGAACTTCTCTTGCGTCACGAAGGCTTCGCGGTGGAGACATTCGTTTCCGCGCAGGAATTCCTTAGTCGTCCACGCGCAACCGTGCCAAATTGCTTGATTCTGGACTTTTCTCTTCCCGGACTCAATGGCCTCGAGTTGCAGAAACGTGTTGCGGTGGAACGGCATGAGATGCCGATCATCTTCATCACGGGCCACGGGGATATTCCCATGACCGTGCAAGCGATGAAGGCGGGAGCTGTCGAGTTTCTGACCAAGCCCTTCGGAGAGGAGGTCTTGCTGAATGCGATTCGCAAATCGATCGAGCGCAGCAAAACCCTGCTTGACCGCGATGGTGAGATCCGCGTTTTGAGGGCCCGGTATGACCGTCTTACATCGCGTGAGCGCGAAGTGTTGGCTCTTGTTGTAGCTGGCCTTCCGAATAAGCAGGTCGGCTGTGAGTTGGGCATCAGCGAGATTACCGTGAAAGCGCATCGCGGCAGCGTAATGCGAAAGATGAACGCCGACTCCCTCCCCGAATTGGTGAGCATGGCCGCCCGCCTTCGGCTGGTACGGTCGGCTGCGGTTGCCTTCCATACGGCCAAGTAATGCCGTTTCGGGGATCTAGTCGCCGTCCTGAGATCGCTTGTCGCAGATACATCCGGGCTTTCAAACAAGGAGACGTTATGAGCAAATCAACTGTCGTCGAGAGAGAAATGGAACGCAAACAAGTGGCTCCGCTGATCACGCCCACCGACCTGAAAACAGAGGCGAGTCGGGATGTTGCGGGAGCGATGAACGCCATACTGGCGGATGTGTTCGCGCTTTACCTGAAGACCAAGAACTTCCACTGGCACCTGAGCGGGCCGCACTTTCGTGATTATCACTTGCTGCTAGATGAGCAGGGCGACCAACTCTTCGCGATGGCGGACCCCATCGCTGAGCGCATCCGTAAGATTGGAGGGACCACTCTCAGGTCCATCGGACATATCGCCCGCTTGCAGCGCGTATCGGACAATGATGCCCCATACGTCGAGCCGGAGGACATGCTCGCAGAGTTGCGCGAGGACAGCAAGGCGCTCGCCGCGCGCCTGCGTGAGGCCCACGGTGTCTGCGAGGAATATGAGGACATTGCTACTGCCAGCCTCATAGAGGTGTGGATCGACGAGACCGAACGGCGGACCTGGTTCCTGTTCGAGGCAGGGCGTCGAAGCGATTCAACCGGACATTGAAACGCTGATTGGGTTGTCGCAATGCGCTTCGAACGAGCTGATGGGAGGCCTTTACATCAAGTCGGAAGAAGGTGGCAGGGTCGGGTACTTCCGCACACAACCCCGCCACCCAGATTATCTGGCGCACGAAGACTTCCGATGTGAAGTGACGTTGGTGTTCGGACTGCCCGGAGCTGGCAAGGATAGCTAGATCCGGCTTTGCACAATCAGAAAGGCCTCAGATCAGCTGAGCGGTTCGCCTGGGTCTGCATTTACAGACTCAAGGAGTGCGAGGAGGCAAGAAGCTCCTTGAAAACAGTGTCTTGACCAAGTTCAACCCGCCGCCCCCTTGGCCTGGTGAGCCTGCACAAAAGTCAAGATCGCATGTCGATGTGTAAGGGAAAGAGCCTATCCGCTGTGGGTGGGCCCCTTTTGATCATGTGGCCTCGCCTAAAGAAGGCAAGCAGGTCGGTGTTGATCTCGTCTTTGCTGGTGGAGCATATGCCGTGGGGCGCGCCGGGGAAGACCTTGACATGCGCGCCTTTGATGAGCTTGGCAGAGAGGCGTGCGGAGTCGTCGATGGGGGCAATCTGGTCGTCGTCCCCGTGAAGGTTGAGGGTTGGGATGTCGAACTTCCTCAGGTCCTCGGTGCAGTCGATCTCGGAGAAGGCCTTTATGAAGTAGTAGGCGCCTGGAAATCCGCACATCATCCCCTGGAGCCAGAAGGAGTCGCGAAGGCCCTGCGATACCTTGCTGCCAGGGCGGTTGGCGCCATAGAACGGCGCGCTGAGGACTTTGAAAACTGTGAGCGGTCAGCCTGGACAGCGGCACGCTGCTCATCGAACACTTCAATAGGCAGACCGCCCGGGTTTGCGGGAGTTTTGAGTATCAGGGGCGGGACGGCGCCGATGAGAACCGCCTTGACCACGCGCTTTGTGCCGTTGCGGCCAATGTAGCGAGCGACCTCGCCGTCGCCGGTGGAGTGGCCGACGTGGATTGCATCTTCGAGGTTGAGGTGGTGGACGAGCTCGGCGAGATCGTCGGCGTACGTGTCGAGGTCGTTGCCGTTCCAGGTCTGTCCGGAGCCTAAATCGCCTCCGGCCAGTGTCGCGCATTTTCGTGATGTCGCTTCATCCCCTACCTGCCCGTCACCTCGTGGATGACTCGCAGGAAATTGCCGCCTAGGATCTTCTTTAGATTGCGTTCCGTATATCCTCGTTTCAGCAATTCCGCAATCAAATCCGGCATCTTCGACACATCATCGAGTCCATTTGGCGGGCCCGAAATTCCGTCGTAATCGCTCCCGATTCCCACATGGTCGATCCCTGCGTTCTTTACCGCATGGTCGATATGATTCGCCACATCTTCGACAGTTGCCACCACTTTCACTCGGGTTCCAAAGAGCTTCCGCACGTCTTCTGCCGCATAGTCGTCTAGCGCCCTCCCGGTCAGCTGCAGTGCGGCCGTCTCAGTCTCGATGTCTGAATTCAACGCCGCCGCGTCCTGCGGATTCACAAAGCCCTCTCCGAAGTTGATCCCGATCACGCCACCGTTCTTGGCCAGAGCCCACAACATTTCGTCTGTCACATTTCGTGGAACATCCGATATCGCGCGCATCGACGAATGCGACACGATTACCGGCTTAGTCGTTACCGCGAGCGCGTCATAAAAAGTCTTGTCCGCAACGTGCGAAAGATCGACCAGCATCCCCAGCCGGTTCATCTCCCGCACCACTTCTCTGCCGAAGTCTGTCAGCCCGTTGTGCGCCGGCGTATCGGTCCCTGAATCCGCCCAGTTGTTATTTCGCGAATGCGTCAGGGTCATTGACCGTATTCCCAGTTGGTAGTACATGCGCAGCACTCGCAGATCGTCGTCGATCGTGTGTCCGCCCTCGATTGTCAGAAAAGCCGCAATCTTGTGCGACTTCACGATCCGCTTGATGTCAGCCGCCGTCGTCGCCAGTTCTATCTTGTCCTTGTGTGTATCAAACAGCGATTGCATCGCGTCCCGCAGATCGAGCGTCCGACGAACGGCTTCCGATCCCGGAAAGTACACAGGAACCCACAGCGCAAAGAATGGCGCATGAATTCCGCCCTCGTGCAGCCGCGGTATGTCCACGTGGCCTACATCCTGCCGTTTTCCCAGATCCTCCCCCATTATCAACAAGCGCTGCACCGTGTCGATGTGGCCGTCGATCCCGATTGCCTCTGCCGCCAGCTTTCGCGCCTGCCGCGAAACTTCATCGGTGTTGAGTGGTCTGCCGTGGATTTTGTGAACGTTGGCATTCATGCTGGAACTCCTTTTGGTTGTCGCACTATTTGAGCTCGCATCTAACGGAGTAGATTGACCTCGGCTAGGTCGATAATCTCGTCCCCGCGCCCGCTAAGAATTGCTTTAAGAGCGAACAGGCTGAAGCCTTTTGCCTGCTCGATCGTGATGGTCGGAGGCATGGCCAATTCCTGCCGACTCACCAAGACCTCGACCAGAGCGGGTCCATCGTGCTGCAACGCTTGTAAAATCATCGGTCGCACTTGTTCGGGCGTCTCGGCTGTCAGACCAAGCACCCCGGCGGCTTCAGCCAGCTTCGCGAAATTCGGATTCTTCAAATCCGTTCCAAAGTCGACAATGCCCGCTGCCTTCATCTCCAGTTCAACAAACGCCAACGAATCATTTTTGAAAACGATGATCTTCACAGGCGCCCGCAATTGATGCAGGGAGAGCAGATCCCCCAGGAGCATGGCGAGGCCACCATCTCCCGAGAGGGAGATGACCTGGCGCCCCGGATGGCTCACCTGAACCCCTATTGCCTGGGGTAATGCATTTGCCATCGAGCCATGGCTGAAGGAGCCGATCAGGCGCCGCTTGCCGTTCATGGTCAGGTAGCGGGCGGACCAAATCGTCGGTGTGCCAACGTCGCAGGTAAAAATGGCGTCTTCGTCAGCCAGTTCGTCGAGGACTCGAGCCAGGTATTGCGGATGAATCTGCTTGTTGCCGGAACCTTCCGTTGCAAGCTCATCAAGCTCCGTTCTCGTTTTCCGGTAGTGGTCGAGCGAGTCCTTCAAGTGCTGTTCATCTTTGTTTTGCACTAGGTTTGGCAGGAGAGCTCGGAGAGTCGTCTTCGCATCTCCCACAAAGCCATAGTCGACTTTGGTGCGCCGCCCCAGCTGTTCTCCGCGAATATCGATCTGCACGATCGTCGCTTCCTTCGGAAAGAACTGTTGATAAGGAAAATCAGTTCCGATCATAAGCAACAGGTCACATGCCATCATGGCGCGATAGCCAGACGAGAACCCAAGCAGTCCGGTCATTCCGACGTCGTACGGATTGTCGTACTCAATGAATTCTTTGCCGCGCATCGCATGCACAATAGGAGCGTTCAGTTTGCTCGCGAGCTCCATGAGCTCCGAATGTGCTCCCGCACAACCTGCGCCGGCTAGAATTGTTGTCTTTTGCGGCTCATTGAGAAGGTTTGCCAGCGTGTCAATTTCATCTTCAGCAGGACATACGGTCGGCCGGGGAGGAGAAAAATGCAGCCGCGGTTCTTCCGCGATAGCCTCGCGCAAGGCGACATCACCAGGTATGACAACCACCGAAACGCCACCGCGCGCGATGGCGGTCTGCATGGCGATCTCCAGCACTCGTGGCATTTGATCAACATGAGAAACCGTTTCGCAGTAGTGACTGCATTGTGCAAAGATATGTTCCGGATGGGTTTCCTGAAAGTACGTGCTTCCGATTTCATTGCTGGGAATCTGGGCTGCGATAGCGAGCACCGGCACGCGGCTCCGATGACAATCGTAGAGACCATTGATCAAATGGAGATTGCCCGGACCACAACTCCCCGCGCACACTGCCAGTCTTCCTGTAAGGTGCGCCTCCGCGCCGGCGGCAAATGCAGCAGTCTCTTCGTGGCGCATGTGAATCCATTGGATTTGATCTTGCCTCCGGATGGAATCGGTCATACCGTTCAGGGAGTCGCCGCTAACTCCGTAGATCTTGTCGATGCCGGCCGCCGCCAGCGTTTGCACCAGCAAGTCGGATACGGTTGTCGTTGCCATAATGTTGCCTCCTTGTTCGTCCTGCTGAACGGGCTCTCCTCGATTTCGTCATTCGGACGGATACGGCAAGCCGGAGTACAAAGGTCTTCAGGAGAGGTCCCGACATCTCCGTGCTTTACCTCCGGCCAGGTATGATCGCATCCGTCTTGATCGGATGCTATGAAGCGATCACAACAGAAGCCCGATGGCGAATCTATTAGACGATGGTGTTGGTCTATACCTTGGTAGCAGTCGGCGCGTTGATTTGGATAGGATCTATTGCCGCGCGCTCAGGACTCGCGAAGGTTGTGTGAGTGTCGGCATATCGCGTAACGACAATGGAGACGAGATTGTGCGTCAGGGGGAAGCACACGCAAAGCAAGCGGCAGACGGCTGGCTGCATGAATTGGGGTCAAGGGACTGCATGCCTGAGCCCATGAGTGACAAGTGGCAACTGGTCACAGTTGCCACACTGGTGCGTCTGGTAATTCGGATGACTGTTGAGCTACAGCCGTCGAGCATTACTCGTCGTCTCAATCGATACAAAGGTATCGATCGATACCTTGGTTCAATAGATCGCCCCTCGCTCCTCTGGCTTAATCGAAGTGTATCGACTTAGGGTTCATCGGAAGCGTAAGACCAACGAGTTGTTCTTTAGGAGATTGCGCAATGATCAGCCCTGCTGCTCCGTCCAGCACAGGTTAAGGTTATGCGGAACAGGCACAGCACTGACGAGATTGCAATGGACGAGAGGTCCGCGATGATGCTTGGCACAGCCCTTAGCGAGTATACAGAAGGCCGAATCTTGTCGGTCCCAATACGACTGGCGTGCACGGAGTCTTGGTCTGGTAACGAGCGGACGGCGAGTCTGGTCGAACTGCCTGGACTTGATGTTTATGTATATTCCGTACCATTTGGGCCGGGAAACGCTGGCGGAGATGTCCACCACTTGTCGGTTTGTCCCGATTGCATCCTCTCGCGGATCGCGCTCGCTGATGTGAGCGGACATGGGCAATCAGTCGCAAGTTTCGGGGAGAAGCTCCGAAATCTTATGCAGCGATACCTCGGTTCGCTGTCACCGAAGGAGTTGATGCAAGATCTCAATCAGGCAGTTCGCGAAGAGCTCGACAACGTGCACTACGCTACGATGGTTGCGGTCGGTTGGCATAGTCGCCGAGGCTTGCTGGGGATTAGAAATGCCGGGCACCCTGTTCCTCTTTCGTATCGCGCCTCGCGCAGAGAGTGGAGATGGCTCGAAATTAAGCACGACAGCAAGCGAGGCCAACCATCAGATGTTCCACTTGGCCTGCTTGCCGACGTCAACTACGGCGGGCGGGTTTTGAAACCGCAGCCCGGCGATCTTGTGGTCTTGTACAGTGACGGCGTGTCGGAAGCCACTGAGCCAAGTGGCCGGGAACTTGGGCTACACGGCCTCATGAAAATAGCGACTGCGCTTGACTGCAGCTCTGCCAGCACCTTTGGCACCCAACTGACATCGGCGCTCCGTGACTTTCGTGGAGGCGAGGTCCCTTTGGATGACACAACAATCATCGTGATCAGAAGGGACGAACTTAGTGCCGACTGAGGGGAACTTGAGAACCGCTCGATCTCACGACGTTCCTGGGGTTTCGCCAGTCAACTAGGAGGAATCGCAGGGTGACACACATTTTGATATCGATGTTGGGTCTGTGGTTCCTCTTCACGATTTTGCGATAGATGATTCGAATCGCCCTGATCAATCGCCATTATCGGGACTTTTTCGCCGAAATAGCCGGCTATGTGGTCCACGCGTCCGTCTCCCTACGACTCCGAGGGAACCGTGACACAAAAGCTGCGCATGCGACGTTGCTTTGGGTATTTCCAGGCTATCTCCTATGCCTGATCCTTGTGTTCTTCGTGGGAGCAATGTTTGCCTTCGCGCTGTTGTATTGGGGAACAGGAGCCTCAAGCACCTGGCACCAATTGCTTCTCGCGTCCGGGTCCGCGTTGAATACACTTCGTTTCGCGGTTCCGGTAACCCTCGCCGGCCAATGGCGCGCCATTCCAGAAGGTGCGCTGGGGCTTGGCATTGTTGTATTCCTCTTCACTTTCATCCCGGGCTATCAGGCGGTTACGGGCTGCGTCAATGCGCGAGGCGAACAAGAATAAGGAATTCGGCTTTTCGTC
>Ga0326727_10028286_pt1 | contig 10208 bp, 8 predicted proteins | sample MB2enrmetagenome_FD_207643 | JGI IMG/M metagenome (GOLD analysis project Ga0326727, IMG submission 207643) | Lab enriched peat soil microbial communities from McLean, Ithaca, NY, United States - MB29MY | ecosystem: Environmental > Terrestrial > Soil > Wetlands > Peat | place: USA: New York...
CATGCCGACAGTCAAGGGCTTCGCCCTTGATATCCCTGCGGGATATGGGAGTCAGAAGTCAGCAGGGCCACCGGCGGCGCCGGATTGAATAGTCTGTGACTGGGGGCTGGGGATTGGGGGTTGGGGGTTGGGGCTGTGTGCTTGGCTGTGTGCTCGCTGCGCTCGCCAAAGCCAGGGGACCTGTGGCCGGGTAGTTTTGGTTACGAATCGCCGCCCTAAGAATCTACGAAGCGCGGTTCCATCTTTCTGAGTGCCGGGCGGACCGACCTGGAGTCCGTCTGCAATTCGTTGGCGGACTGGTTGCGCCGCGTGGTCTCTTTCGATTTGCCGGCGTCGATTCTCCACGATCCCGCACACAATCAACTTCGTGTGCATGGCATCACGAACCGGGCAATAGCAGAAGGCGATGAAACAGCGAACAGCGCGGCACTTCGCGGTCCAGACGCGGGTCAGTAGCTCGGCGGCCTCGGGGAATGGAAGCTGAAATTGCCGGCACGTTGTCCGCTGCTCCCAAACCTGCCGTGATGCTATACTGTAATGGTTCTCCCCGAGAATCCAGGCATTCCACATGTTCCTTAGTGTCAAAGAGATGGAGCTGCGGAAGATTCGTTTCGACGAGACTTTCCAGCCGGGAGAGATCGATTTTACGGACGAAAACCTGGAACAAGGTTCTGCGTTGCACGCAGCCGGCTCGGCCGAGCTGCTGGCCCACTCGGAGGGGGAATTGCGCATCCAGGGGCGCTACACCGTGGAGATGGCGGCACAGTGCGACCGTTGCCTGGGCGGCGCGCGCTACCCGCTGGACTCCCGCTTCGACCTGTTTTACCGGCCGGCCTCGTTCATCGCCCGCGAGGAAGAGGTCGAGATCGATGAGGGCGAGGCGGAAATTGGTTTTTATGAAGACGGCGGCATCGAGCTCGAGGAGATCCTTCGCGAGCAGGTGCTGCTGGCCTTGCCCATGCAGCGGGTGTGCAGTGACGCCTGCAAGGGAATTTGCCCCGTCTGCGGCAGGAATCGGAACGAGACCGCGTGCGATTGTAAAATCGAAAGTGCCAACGATCGCTGGGGAGCGCTCCGCAATTTGCAGCTTTAGGTTCTCCGAGGCCGAGAATCGCCGGATCGAATTAGATTGGTTGAGGTAGAGATATGCCGAATCCCAAACGCCGACACTCCCAGAAGCGCACCAGCACGCGCCGCGCGCACGATGCCCTGAAAGCATCCGGTCTTTCCGAGTGTCCCAACTGCCACGAGCCCAAGCTGCCGCACCGCGTGTGTCCCCATTGCGGGCAGTACAAGGGCCGTGAAGTGGTCGAGGTGGCTGAAGAATAGACGCGCCCATGCTGACCATTGCCCTGGACGCAATGGGCGGAGACAACGCCCCCAAAGCCGAAGTGGACGGGGCGGTTCGCGCCGCCAGAAGTCGCGAGGCTAGAGTCATCCTGGTGGGCCAGGAGGCTCTGGTCCGCCACGAGCTTGCGCAGCACGAAGACTGGCGCGACCTGCCGATCGAAGTGGTGCATGCGAGCGAGCGCATCACCATGGAGGACAGCGCCGCCAAGGCCGTCCGCGCGAAACGCGACAGCTCCATGCGCGTCGCCTCCCGGCTGGTGCGCGATGGCGTGGCCCAGGGATTTGTGTCGGCTGGCAATACCGGCGCGGTAATGGCGACCGCCAAGATGGTGCAGGGCGTCGTCCCGGGAGTGGAACGTCCGGCGCTGGCCGGCGCCTTTCCCACGGTGGTCAGGGGATCGCCGGTGGTGGTGCTGGACGTCGGCGCCAATGTGGACTGCTCGCCGCGCATGCTTGCGCAGTTCGCCGTCATGGGCGAGATCTACTCGCGCGTCATTCTGGGACGGCCGCATCCCCGCGTGGGCATTCTCTCCATCGGAGAAGAAGACCACAAGGGCAACGAGGTGACCCGCTCGGCGGCGCCGCTGGTGCGCGGCCTCAATCTGAACTTCATCGGCAACGTGGAGGGCGGCGATATCTATGGCGGCAACGTGGACGTGGTGGTCTGCGATGGCTTCATCGGAAACGTCGCCCTGAAGGTCAGCGAGGGCCTGGTCGACATGGTCAAGCACCTCTTGCGCGAGTCGCTGGAAGCCACCATTTCGGGCAAGATCGGATACGCTCTCTCGAAGACCGCTTTTGCCGATTTCAAAAAGCGCCTGGACATCTCGGAGTACGGCGGAGGGCCGCTGCTCGGCGTGCGGGGCGTGTGCATCATTACGCATGGGCGGTCCAATGGAATCGCCATCAAGAACTCGATCCGCGTGGCCAAGGAGTTCGCCGAGGGCCAGGTGAATCAGCGCATCGAGGAAGAGTTGAAGGGTGTCACGAATTTTGCGGCAAAGGGCTGAAGCCCGCCGGCAGTTGTGACGTCAATACAATCGTGAAGTATCCAATCGCGATTCTGGCTCTGGCCCTGGGTTGCGCCTGCGCGCAACGTCCCGAGTACGTCAGGTGGAGTGTCCAGGCTGATCCGGCTTCCGCTCCGCCCGGGGGGAAGGTCCTGCTGCGGATCGCCGGCCGCGTCGCGCCGGGATGGCATTTGTATTCGGCTTCCACCGCGGGCGGAATTCCGACTTCTTTCAAGGTCGCCCCCGAGACCGTTGTCGACCGCGTCCGGCTGCTTCAGCCGCCCCCCAAGCGGGCGTTCGACAAGAACTTCGGCCTGGAGACCGAGACCTACGAGGGCGATGTCGCGTTCCTGCTGGAGACCGGGCTGAAGAAGGACGCGCCCGCCGGCCCCGTGCAACTCCAGGTCAACGGGCGCTTCGAGACCTGCAACGATACCCAATGCGTTCCCGGCAAATGGGCGGGCGAAGTGGCTCTGAACGTGGATCCCGCGGCCGCCGCGGTTGCCCTGGCTATCCCCGCCGGCTATGCGGAAGCCAAGGCGCCGCCGCCCGCCGGCGGGGGGGCGGTCGCCGGCGAAGAGCAGGGCCTCGCCGTGTTCCTGCTGGTGGCCTTCGGATTCGGCCTGGCCTCCCTCTTCACGCCCTGCGTCTTCCCCATGATCCCCATCACCATGTCCTATTTCCTCAACCGCCAGTCGGGCGGAAGGCGGGACGCGGTCACGCAGGCGGTAGTCTTTTGCCTGGGAATCATCGTGCTGTTCTCCGGGCTGGGGCTCGTGCTCACCGCCGCGCTGGGGCCTTTCGGCGTGGTGCAACTCGGATCGAACCCCTGGGTGAACGGGTTCATTGCGCTGCTCTTCATCGCCTTCGGATTGAGCCTGCTGGGGGCTTTCGAAATCACCATCCCGTCGGCCATTCTCACACCCTTGAACCGCTCCGCCGATAAGGGCGGCTTCGGCGGCACGCTGCTCATGGGGCTGACGTTCTCGCTGGCTTCCTTCGCCTGTGTGGGGCCCTTTGTCGGCACGCTTCTGGCGGCTTCGGTGGGCGGCGGCGGTGCGCGCCCGGTGCTGGGCATGCTGGCATTCTCCACCGGGCTGGCGCTGCCCTTCTTTCTGCTGGCGCTGTTCCCCTCGTATTTGAAGCGCCTGCCCCGTAGCGGCGGGTGGATGGCCCGGGTGAAGGTGGTGATGGGCTTCGTCATCCTGGCTTTCAGCCTGAAGTACCTCTCCAGCCTCGACCAGGTGATGCAATGGGGCTTTCTCACCCGCGAGCGCTTCCTGGCGGCATGGATCGTGCTGTTCGCCATGGCCGGCCTGTATCTGCTGGGATTCGTACGGCTCGAAGGCATTGAGCGGGATGAGCCGCTGGGAATCGCGCGGCTGCTCATCGGCATGGCGTTCCTGGTATTCGCCATCAGCCTCGCGCCCGGAATGTTCGGCGGACACCTGGGCGACCTGGATGCCTATGTGCCCGTAGCTGCGGATTCGGGCGGGCCCGGCGGAGGCAGCTCATCCAACACGCTGGTCTGGATGAAGAACCAGTACCGCGAGGCGCTCGACCGCGCGCGCCGCGAAGGCAAACTGGTGTTCGTCAACTTCACCGGGTACGCCTGCGCCAACTGCCACTGGATGAAAGCCAACATGTTCACGCGCCCTGAAATCGCCGCGGCCATGAAGGACTTCGTGCTGGTGGATCTCTACGCCGATGGCACGGACCAAGCCTCCGAGGACAACCAGAAGCTGGAACTGGCGAGGTTCAACACTGTGGCCGAGCCGTACTACGCGATTCTGGATCCCGACGAAAAGGCGATCGCCACATTCCCCGGCCTGACCCGCGATCCGGCCGAGTTTCTGGCGTTCCTGGGCAAAGGGGCAGGGGAGCGGGCGGGGTACCCCGAAGGGGTCGGGGCTGGGGGCCAAGCGTCGGGGGCCGGGGTCCAGGCGTCGGGGGCCGGGGTCCAAGGGTCAGGGGCCGGGGCTCCGACGGTCGCGACGCCCGCGACGGGTTTGCCGCAGGTCAGCCGTCTCGATGGCGGGGTGTTCGACACGTCCGCGCTCAGCGGCAAGGTGGTGGTGGTGAATTTCTGGGCCACCTGGTGCGTGCCCTGCATTTCGGAGATCCCCGGCTTCAACCGGCTTCACCGCGAGCTGGCGTCCAAGGGTGTCGTATTGCTGGGCGTCTCGATGGACGAGGAGGGCGCGGAACGCGTCCGGCCATTCCTCAAGAAACATCCCATCGACTACACGGTGGTCCTGGGCTCGCCGGGTCTTTCGGATCAATACCGGCTTGACGAACTGCCCGTCACCCTGGTCTTCGACCGTTCTGGCAAGCAGATCCAACGCTTCGAAGGATTCGCCCCGGCGGCGGAATTGCAGGCCGCGGTAGAGCGCGCCGATCAGAGCCGCGCGCGTTAGCAAGCGGTCGCTCTACTTGGGCGATCCGAACGTGATCGTGGATTCGCCGGTGTACTTCTTGTAGTTCCGGAAATCGATGGTGTTGCGGCTGCAATAGTTGGTCCCCCGCTGGCAGCTCAGCGTCTCGGCATGGACCGGCAGCAGGTACTGCCGGGCATCACCCAGGCGAACGTACTGATAGTCGGTGGCGGACTCCACGTGGTCGGTGGGGAAGGAATCGGGGAAGCCGAAGGCCTGCATCTCGATACGCAGCACGCGCGAAGTCGCGGGGTCGATCCACACGGTGCCCTTGTACGGCGGCTGATAGGTCTGCGATGTCATGTGGATCACCCAGTGCGAATTCTCGTGCAACACTTCGAAATCGTACTCCTTGGTGAGGATCCCGGCCGTGCGCGAATCCTTGCGGTAGTGGAAGGTGGCATTGGTGGCCGGCGAGAACAGGTCGATGAGCACGGTGCCGAACTCTCCCGTGGACCACGCGCCTCCCGTGTCTTCGATGCTCTTGCGGGGCTTGCCGTTCACCGTCACGTTGCGGTAATCTTCCTTGCCGTTCTCGTAGACCAGGTTGGCGGCCACCACGTCGAGCGGCTGCCAGTTGGCGGGATGCGACTCGCTTTGATAGCGCGACATCAACTCCTGGCAGACGTAATTGGGCAGGGTTTCGGTGAAATCCATGGCCGCGTCGGAGGCCTTGCGGATCAGCGGATCGTCGGGCCTTTGCACGATGGGAATATAGCCGTCGTTGGATCCTGGGCGGCGTGGGGGCGGCGCGGCTTCTTCAGCCTCGGCGGCGCGGGGCGCGGGCCGGGCCGACGCCGTCTCCGTGGGCACTTCGATCTGCGGCAGCGGAGCCTCGGCATGCTCGCGGCTGGAATCGGCCACCCGGCCGCGTTTCAGCGTGGGCGGACCGGGGTCGTCGGAATCCCTGGATGGCGGTGGCGCGTTCTCCGCCGAGGCCGTGCGAGTCGTGTTGCCGCCCTCGGGCTGTGCGGGAGCAGCGGGCTGTGCGTCCGGGGCCTTGGCAGGAGGCGCGGCGCCGGCAGAAGGTGCTGCCGCCGCGGGAGCGGCCGCGGCTGTCGCGCCCTTGGCGGCATCGTCCTTCCACGTGTCCACGGCGCCATCGTTTTTATCCTTGCCGGATGCCGCCGTATCGGCCGTTCCAGCACCCTTTTCCCAATAAACGTTGACCGCCGTCAGATAACCTTGCGCGTCCTCGGAGCCTTCGATCGAAAGCTGGTCACCCACGGTGAACTTGGGATCTTTCACCAGGTCGCCATTCTTATAGAACTTGGTCTTGTCGTTGCGTTTGAAATCCATCACCCGGTTGTCGCCCAGTTCGAGCGACATGGACTTTTTGTCCATCTGCTTCAGCTTGCCTCGGAAATTGGGCAATGGCTGGCCCGAATCGGTCTTTTTCGACGGCCTGCCGCCGCCGGTGGAGGGGACCGGTACACCTACGCCACCCGGGTAGGGCCTCCCGCCAGGATAGTTTGGTGGATAGCCGCCGGGCGGATAACCCCCTGGATAACCAGGCGGATAGCCGCCCGGGGGATAGATCTGCGCGGTAGCGACGCCGAGAGCGAGCAGAGAAAGGGCACAAAGCCCGACGCCACGATACACCATCACGAGAGGGTAGATGCTCGGGAGTTCCGGCAGGTTACCGAATATTAATCCAGGATTCAAAATCAGGCCTGTCGCGGGAAGCCGGCAGACTGATGTAAGTTAGAATTACGAGAGATTCGTGAGTTCACGCTCCCTGCTCCTGGTCGATGCCGATCCCGCCGTCCGCCAGTTCCTGTCCCAGCTTCTCCAGCGCGACGATCGGCGCATCGAAGAAGCCGGCGACGGGAAGGATGCGTTGACGCGCCTGCGCCATTCGGCGTTTGACGTGGTGGTGGCGGGGCCAGGCAACAACGGATCCGACCCGCTGAAGCTGCTGCGCCCCATGCGGGCCATTCGCCCCGAGGCCAGGGTCATCGTTACCGGCAACCAGGACCGGGCGCGCGCTCTGGGCGCGATCCGCAACCACGCCTATGCGTACTTCCACAATCCGGTGTCCCCGGGACAACTGAACGACATGGTGCAGCAGGCCCTCGAGACCCCTTCCAGGAAGGACGACATCCGCTTGAAGTCGGGCCGCCCCGACTGGATCACCCTGGAGGTGCGGTGCAAACTGGATGCCGTCGAGCGCACCACGCAATTCCTGCGCGAACTGGAAGCCGACTTGCCCCAGCACACGCGGGAGGATGCCGTGGCCGCCTTTCGCGAGCTGCTCTTGAATGCCGTCGAGCACGGCGGCAAATCGGATCCCCGAAAGCGGGTGCAGGCTTCCGTGCTGCGCACGGCGCGCTCCCTGATCGTGCACATTCACGATCCGGGCGCCGGTTTCTCCCTGGACTCCCTGCCGCATGCGGCCATCTCGAATCCCCAGGATTCACCGATCAAGCACGTCGAGGTACGCCTCGAGCAGGGCCAGCGCCCGGGCGGATTCGGCATTCTCATGACGCGCAACCTGGTTGACGAACTGCTCTACAACGAGCGGGGAAATTCCGTCCTGTTCGTCAAGTACACCTAACGAGCTGAGGCTTCGCCTTGATATCCGTTCGGGATATGGAAGTCAGAAGTCAGGAGCCAGAAGTCAGAAGTCAGAATGGCGGCAGCGTGGGCGTCTCCCCGATGCGCTCCAGCGAGCCGCCGGTCTCGGGATGGCCGGGTCAGCCCTGGAAACGAGAACAAAATTCTCGTGGGGGCCTCTATAACGGCAACGTATGAGGACTCGGCCTTTCAGCGGGCGGCACGCAGATGACACGCGATCTGCGCCAAAATCGCGTTCGTCCAGGATTTCTGGGCCAGCCGCCCGATCAGAGACTTCCTGGTCTCCCCGGTGACCAGCGTGCCCGGCTGATTGCCCTGGCGCGACCTCTCGAAGTGCAGGATCAGGCGCTCGCCGCCGGCTCCTACGAGCGCTCCAATGTGCCGCCGCTTGCTCGCCTCCATCTCGTTCCCGGAATCCCTGTGGATGTTGAAGTCCAGGCTGCCCAGCGCGTCGCGGGCCGCTTTCCTCACCGCCTCGGCCGGTGCCGGGAAGAATCGCTGCCTGGTTCCCTTAACGTTGCCGGAGCGGTATTCGGCGTCGTCGCATCCGGCCAGGGGTCGCGGTGGCGCTTCGTTGTCCGCCGCGGCGCCTGGTGATGGGCGCGCGGGGGGCGGGTTCCGCGGAGCTGTCGGCGCCTGCACGGCTTCGGCCGGCGGAGTCTGGGGCACGGCTCCCGCTGGCCGCGGCGGCTCAGGCGGCGGGACCGCTTGCGACGGTTGCGCGGCGCGCGACGCCGGAAGCTGCGGTGACGGTTCTGCGGGCGCGGCGGACGTGCGCGGCGGCGCGGTCTGGCCCTCCGCCGCCGCCCCGGCGGGCACCGGAGCCGCCGCGGGTGCGGCCGGGACCGGTGGAGGCGTGGGAACTGCGGCAACGGAAGGCGCCGCGGAGGGCGTGCCCGGCGTCTGCGGGACTGGCGCCGCCGGCGTGGCCGCTCCGCCCAGCGCCTGCCGCTTGGCGTCATACTCCGCCTTGGAGATCACACCGGATTGGTACGCGTTATCGAGCGCGGCAAGCTGCTCCGCCCGATGGTCCTTGCGGCATGCGCCCAGAATCGCCGCCAGGGAAACGACGGCGGCCAAAAGCCAGGGATGTTTCATGCTACTGTTTCACGCGCTCCAGCGGCCTCCAGTCTTCCTTAAAGGTCACTGCCGGATCGAAACCGGGCTGATCGCTCAGCAGGTACTCGCCCCGATTGTTCACCCAGGCTTGCCCGTACTGATTGCTGAGCTCCACGGTTTCGCCGCTGGCCGGATTGCGGTAGGTCTCCACGCCGCGCATGGTCTGGGAGCGCTGCTCCGAGATCTGGTCCATAGTGCGCTGCCGGCCCTCGTAACCCTGCCGCTGGATGTTGCGGATTTCGTCCGCATTCTTGGCCACAATCGCACTGCGGTCGCGCACGCCTTTGAGTTCGATCTGCTGGATGGCCAGGGCGTTCCCGTTGACCTTCGCCTGCCATGCCGGATCCTGGCGGTATGTGCTCGTCACCAGGTCGAAGAATTTTTCGTTGGCCTCGAGTTGGCCTCGGGGCGCCCGTTCACCGGTGGCGTAGGCCGCGCAACTGTAGCTGTAGGCTTGGCCCTGCTGCATGGTCCGCGTATTGTAGCTGGGGCCGAGCGTGCCCGTGATCATCACGGATACTATGATCCATTCTTCCATGGCCTGCCCGTTGATGGCATACCGCACGCGCGCTTTCACCGCATCCGGACGAACGCTCTGCCGCAGGTTGTACCGGGCGGCGGATTGTTCGGTCTGGCGCGCCATCTGCTGCAGGATCTCCATGAGTTTCGGCGCCGGCTCCAGACCCACCACCTGGGCATTGGCACGGTAGCGGTTCAGGTTGCGGCGCAGAAAATCGGCGGCCGTCATGGGCGGCATCACGTCGCAGGGCCGGGTGCCGTACTGCGCGGTCTGCGCGGCTGTCGTCTGCAGCGGCTTGGGATCGTCCGCCCACACCCAACTGAAGGAGGGGAAGATCTCGACCGCGCGGCCGTCCGGTCCCGACGTGCGCAGGTTGGTCTGAATCGTATTGCACTTGTCTTTGATATTCCAGACGGTGCCGCCCTGGGTCTGCCAGTCCGTGGGGACCAGCATGGTGGCGGAGGCCATGGGGCGCTCGAACCCGTACTGGTCGATGGCCTTCACCATTTTAAGCCGCAGCACATGGCTTGGCGCCGGGGCGGGCTGGGCTGCCGGCGGCGGTGGCGCGGCGGTGCGTTCCTCGGTTGCGGGCCGCGGAGCGACGGATGGCGGCGCAGCCTCGGGAACGGGAATCGGCGCAGGCGACGCCATTTCCTGTGCCAGCAGGGAAGCTGGAACCGCCGCGCCCGGCGCCAGCAAGGCCGACTTCTTCGCCAGGTACTCGTCCCTGGTGAATACGCCGACGTCATAGGCCCGTTCGAGCGCCACGAGAGCGCCTGCCTTGGCCAATAACTGCGACTTACGGGATTGGTATTCCTCCTTGGTGAGAACGCCGGCTGCGAGAGCCTGGTCCAAGTCCGCCAGCGCGGATGCCTGCGTCTCCAGCGCCGTCCGCTTCATTTCGTACTCTCCCTTGGTGACCACACCAGCCTGGTAGGCACGCTCCAGGGCGGCAAGCTCCTTGGACGCCGGGGCGTGGTGACAGCTTGCACCCAGGATCGACAGCAGAACCAGTACCGCCAATCGCGCCGTATTCAGGGGATGCATGGCCAGGGTCTCCGAGAGCTTGTGGTCCAATTATAAATGATCCTGTGGCATGATGGAGCCAGACGCCATGGCTGAACTGAAGGCGCTTCCTACCCCCGTTCTGATTCACATCTCCAAGCTGCTCGACATTCCCCTGAAAGCTATGGTCGC
>Ga0326727_10028287_pt1 | contig 10208 bp, 3 predicted proteins | sample MB2enrmetagenome_FD_207643 | JGI IMG/M metagenome (GOLD analysis project Ga0326727, IMG submission 207643) | Lab enriched peat soil microbial communities from McLean, Ithaca, NY, United States - MB29MY | ecosystem: Environmental > Terrestrial > Soil > Wetlands > Peat | place: USA: New York...
TTCAACCCATGCGGAATTCTACAGCATCGACATTATTGTATTTCCCTCATACCTCTGTTCTATTTCAATACAGTATTTGCGAGGAGAACTTTATGAGTTCCAATCAAATCGTCGGATTGGCTCGTATTCACGAAAGGGCACAGCGGCACTCAAACCCGATAGCCCCTGGGGATGCGCAATTTAAAATCAAAAGAGCACCTCACTCCCCGCCATCATCCCAGGGGACGCCATGAAACCCAATAGCCGCTTCTCTCTGGCAGAGCTTAAAGTCGACTCAGCACTAAAAAGGCTCCGGGAGCGTTCGCAGAGGATATTTCTCCCCAAAAATGATCGATTGCTAAAAGGTGTATTGGATGATCTCGCCAATGCGATGGAAGAGCTTCGGGCCGCTCATGAAGAGGCCGATGCCCAACGGGAACAGCTTGCTGAAGCCTCTCGAAAGGTGCAGCGGACACATCAGAGGTATGTCGAGCTTTTTGAGGATGCTCCTGACGGATATGTCGTAACCGATCTTCATGGGGTTATTAAGCAAGCTAACCGCTCCGCCGTTGAACTCTTGAAATCCGTCAGAGATTTCATCATCGGAAACCCATTGGCTCTTTTCGTTAACAAAGGGCATAAGAGAGCTTTTTACCGGCGGTTAAACGAAATGGATGCTCTCAAAGCCGTAAAAGATTGGGAGCTTCGTTTGCAGCCTTGGAAAAGGAAACCTTTCTGGGCATCGATAAACCTCGCCAAAGTTAAAATCTCGGAGCACGAAGGCATCAGTTTGCGGTGGCTCATCCGCGACATCACTGATCGCAAGCGGATGGAGAAAGAACTTCGCAAGTCACGCGACGAACTGGAAATGAGAGTGCAGGAGCGAACAGCCGCACTGGAAAAGGCCAACGACGAACTTCAACGAATACCATCAAAGCTTATAGCGGTTCAGGAGGAAGAGCGAAAAAGGCTTGCTTCCGAACTCCACGACAGCATAGGACAGACTCTGGCTGCCCTTAAGTTTTCGATAGAGACATTTTTGGCGCAAAAGGATGATAGTAATTGGGATACAGCTCCAACATTTTTGGAACAGTTCATTCCGACTTTGCAACGATCGATTGAGGCAACCAGAAACATCTACATGGGGCTGCGACCCTCCATGCTGGACGATATGGGGCTTTTGGCCACACTCGAGTGGCTGCGTCGGGAATGCATGCAATTGTATCCAGAGCGCCACATTGAACTTAAGACTGAGATTACGGAAGAAGAAATCCCGGAAAGGTTGAGGGTCCCCATCTTCAGAATTGCTCAAGAGTCACTGAATAACGCTGCCAAACATAGCGAAGCAGAATGCGTTGACATTTCACTCTCCAACAACGGAGGCGGAATCGAGTTGGTCGTTATTGATGATGGTGTGGGCATTGATCTGGATCTTATTCTCCAAACCAGCACCGCTGGAAGTCTTGGCCTCTCCATCATGAGAGAAAGGGCCGAATTGAGCGGTGGGAGCTTCTCAATCGAGTCCAATCCTGGTGAAGGGACGACTATCCGAGTCTCCTGGCCCGTTGGAGCTGAGGATCAGCTTCAATAAGTCCAAATCACCTGATAGCTCGCAGCAACAAATGTTTGGTTAGCCACTTCACCCTCCAAAATCACGCTCTTGCTTTCTTGAAGAAGTTGGTGCGCGCACCCTCGTTTTTGAGAAATCGGACGTCAAAATCGCCCCTGTTTTCGAATGATTTGTCTAACAAATCCCGGCACACCGGACTCCTCCTGTGAGAACTCGATTGTCTCGGCATCTTAATGTGTTATGATAAAAGGCACAGTGGAACTTGGTCCTTGTTGACTAGCCGATCCACAACCGCCTCCAGATTCTGCCCTTTGCAAGCTTTTCCATTCTGTGGTCATCACCTGGGATGCTCTTTGTTCCCGATATGCGTACGAATCTGCACATTGATGTTCGGAGGAGCCGGAAATGCAGGACGAAGGCAAAACCAAAGAGCAACTCATAGCCGAATTGAAATCCTTGCGCCAATGCGTTACCGAATCCGAAAAAAGCGACAAAGGAGCATCAACTGATCCCACCGAGTTGCGCCACCGCGCGGAGAAGCGGCTGAAATCCGAACGGACGGAGACGGACCGGCTCAAGATTAATGATACGGAAAGGCTGTGTCACGAACTGCAGGTCCACCAGATTGAACTGGAGATGCAGAATCAGGAACTCCGCAATGCCCTGGTTCAAGCTGAGGAGTCCCGCACAAGATATTCCGACCTCTACGACTTTGCGCCCATTGGTTACCTTACACTTGATGAGAACGGGCTCGTATTGGAAGCCAACCTGACCATTGCGCGGCAGTTAGGCGTAGAAAGGCCCCGTCTCGTAGGCAGCCCGCTTAGTGTTTATATCGTTATGGCGGACAGGAATGCATTTTATTCTCACCTGGGCAACGTCCTTAAAGACAAAACACATAAATCCTGTGAAGTAAGATTGATTCAAGGTGGTGGAGGTGACTTCCTTGCACTGCTCGACACCATATTCGTGGAGGATGGAGATGGTGAAAGACGCCTCAGAACATCGGTAACGGACATCACCGAGCGCAAGCGGGCGGAAGAGGCGCTAAAAGTAGGAGATCGGAAGTTCCGAGCGATCTTCGACCAGACTTTCCAGTTCATGGGGTTACTCACCATTGACGGCAGGCTCATAGCGGCAAACAGAACTGCCGTGCAATTCATCGGAGTTCAAGAATCGGACGTAATAGGCAAGCCATTTTGGGAAACTCCGTGGTGGACCCATTCAACCGAATTGCAGGAAAAATTGAGTCAGGCTGTAAAGAAGGCTGCGACAGGAGATTTAGTTCAATTCGAGGCGACCTTTCCTGCAGCCGACGGCAGTCTCCACTGCATGGACTTTTCTCTTAAACCAGTGAGGGATGAAGCCGGCGGTATTGTTTTTCTAATTCCGGAAGCTCGCGACATCTCCGAGCGCAAGCGGGCGGAAGAGGCGCTCCTTGAATCTGAAAATAAGTTCAAGAGTTTTGCGGAGCAGGCGCTTGCAGGCATCTATATAATACAGGACGGAGTCTTCAAATATGTAAATCCCAAGTTTGCTCAAATGTTTGGCTACACTGTCGAGGAATGTCTGAACAACATGCCTTTCAAGGACTTGGTCTATGAGGAGGACTTGGATCAGGTGGAGGAACAGATCAGAAGGCGAATATCCGGCAAAACCGAGTCAGTTCAATACACCTTCAGAGCGCTGAAGAAAAACGGACGGATATTCCACGTGGAGGTTTACGCTTCCACAAGCGTTCATAATGGAAAGCCGGCAGCCACAGGGACAATTCTGGACATCGCCGAGCGTAAGCAAACCGAGGAAGCGCTTAAAGAATCCAAGCAGCAACTTGCAAATATCATCGACTTCCTGCCCGACGCGACCTTTGTCATCGACACCGAAGGCAGAGTTAAAGCATGGAACCGGGCCATTGAGCAAATGACGGGGATCAGGGCAGCGGACATGCTCGGGAAAGGCAATTACGAATATGCCGTGCCGTTTTATGGAGAAAGAAGACCTATCCTCATCGACCTTGCCCTCCAATCTCAGCCCGAAATTGAAAAGTATTATGCCGCCTTTGAAAGAAAGGCCACGGCAATCTCCGGTGAAGCGTATATGCCGGCCATGAGGGGCGGTCAGGTATTTCTTTACGGAACGGCAAGCGCCTTGTTTGACTCCGCTGGGAATGTGGTGGGAGCGATTGAATCCATACGCGATATCACGGAACGCAGGCGGATGGAAGAGGCGCTCACAGAAAGCCAAACGAAGCTGCATGAAGCTCACAAGCTGGCGCGGATCGGTATCTGGGAATGGATCGCCGATTCCGATACGGTTTACTGGTCGGACGAGCTATACGAGATCGCGGGACGTGACAAGAAGCTGCCTGCTCCTGCCTTCAGGGAGCAATCAAACCTTTACACTCCAGGAAGCCGGGATCGTCTGAGCGCTGCCGTGGAACAGACGCTGAAAACCGGGACACCCTATGAGCTTGAGCTGGAAATGATCCGCCCGGACGGCACCTCCAGATGGATAAGGGCGTTCGGAGGAAAGAAGAGTGGTGGTGAGGGAAAAATAAGGCTTTACGGCACTGTTCAGGATATCACCGAGCGCAAGCGAGCTGAGGATAGGCTGAGAGAATACGAAAAAGTCGTAGAAGGTCTGGAGGAGATGATCGCAGTTGTTGACCGCGATTATCGTTACGTGATCGTAAACCGTGCGTTCCTGAACTATCGCAATCAGGAGAGAGACCAAGTCATTGGTCGTTTGGTTGGATATCACTCGGGACAGGAGGCCGTGATGAAAATCATCAAGGAAAAACTCGATGAGTGTTTCCTTGATAAGGTTGTAAAATACGCGATGGAATACACTTTTCCCCGGTTCGGTGTAAGGGACTTATCCATTACATACCTTCCAATCGAAGGCCCTTCTGGTGTAGATCGAGTAGCTTGTGTTTTCCAGGATTTCACGGAGCGCAAGCGGGCAGAAGAAAAGTTGCGCGAGAGCGAGGAACGTTTCTCCGCAGTCTTTCGCGCCAGTCCCGTCGGCACCAGCATCACCCACCTGATCGACAACCAATTTGTCGACGTCAATGATGCATTCATTGACTCATTTGGCTACACGCGAGAGGAGGTCATCGGCCGAGACCCCTTGAAGCTGAGAATATGGGCTGATCCTGAGGATCGCGTGAAGATGGTCGAGATACTGAAAGAACAAGGCAGGATACAGGACTTTGAAACCCGGTGCCGCAGGAAATCCGGTGAGATCATCGATGTGCTCGTCTCGGCGGAGATTATAGAGGTGGCCGGGCAAGAGTATCTCTTGAACCTTATACATGATGTAACTGAGCGCAAGCAGGCGCAGGCGGAAAAAGAGAAACTGGAGGCACAGTTGTTTCAAGCTCAGAAAATGGAATCGGTGGGGCGGCTGGCCGGTGGTGTGGCGCACGACTTCAACAACATGCTCGGTGTAATCATCGGCCGGGCGGAAATGGCCCTCGAACACGACGTTCTCACTGACGAACTTAAGGGCAACCTCCAGGAGATCCACAAAGTAGGCCTGCGTTCGGCGGACCTTACCCGGCAACTGCTGGCCTTTGCCCGCAAACAGACCGCCATCCCGAAGATACTGGATTTGAACGACACGATCTCAGGCATGCTCAAGATGTTGCGACGGATCATCGGCGAGGATATAGACCTGTCCTGGCAACCTGGACTCGATCTATGGCAAGTAAAAATCGATCCATCCCAGATTGACCAGATCCTGGCCAATCTCTCGGTCAATGCCCGCGATGCCATTTCCGGGACAGGCGCCATCACCATGAGGACGGAGAACGTTGTGATCGATGATTCGGTCGGTGCTGAGAGCCCCGAATTCATTCAGGGAGATTACGTCCGGTTGACCGTCAGCGATACCGGATTGGGTATGAGTGAGGAAGTCTGCAGGAATATCTTCGAGCCTTTTTTTACCACCAAGGAGGTGGGCAAGGGAACCGGGCTGGGATTGTCCACAGTGTACGGAATCGTGAAACAAAACGACGGTTTTATCTATGTTGAAAGCGAACCGGGGAAAGGTACCACGTTTAAGATCTACTTGCCGCGGTTCAAGGCTGAAACCGCGGAGGTCCCTTCTAAGGCAACGGCCGATATGCGCCCGACAGGTACGGAAACCATCCTGCTGGTCGAGGACGATGAAGCGGTCCTGAATCTTACCAAGATGATTCTTGACAAACTGGGCTACACGGTCCTTGCGGCACAGACTCCGGGGCAGGCCATAGATCTTGCCTCCGCGCATCCTGGTGATCTCGACCTGCTGATCACGGACGTGGTTATGCCCGAGATGCACGGACGAGAACTGGCGGAAAAGCTCGGCGCTGTCCGTCCGAACCTCAAGTGCCTGTATATGTCAGGCTATACAGCCGACGTGATTACACACAGAGGCATTCTGGACGAAGGGGTAAATTTCATTCAGAAGCCTTTCCGCAGCAGTGATTTTGCGGCAAAACTCAGACAAGTGCTGGACCAAATGGAATAGATGGCTGAAAGATGGTATCGGCATTGCTCTTCTCGCCATTGAAAAATCGGGCGCCAAAATCGCCCCTGTTTTCGAATGATTTGTTTAACAAATCCCGGCACACCGGACTGCTCCTGTGAGAACTCGATTGTCTCGGCATCTGAATGTGTTATAGTAACAAATAGAGTGGGACTTGGTCCTTGTTGACTTGGCGATCCACAACTACCTGCAGAATCTGCCCTTTGCAAGCTTTTCCATTGTGTGGTCATCACCTTGGATGCTCTTTGTTCCATATGCGCGCCTATCTGTATATCGATGCTACGAGGAGTCGGAAGTGCTCAACAAAGACAAATCCAAAGAGCAGCTCATAGCCGAATTGAAATCATCGCGCCAACGCGTTGCCGAATCCGAAAAAAGCGACAAAGGAGAATCAACTGATCCCACCAAGTTACGCCGCCGCGCGGAAGAGCGGCTGAAATCCGAACGGACGGCGACGGACCGGCTCAAGGTTAATGATACAGAAAGGTTACGCCACGAACTGCAGGTCCACCAGATTGAACTGGAGATGCAGAATCAGGAACTCCGTAATGCCCTGGTTCAAGCTGAGGAGTCTCGCGCAAGGTACTCCGACCTCTACGACTTTGCGCCCGTTGGTTACCTTACCCTTGATGAGAACGGGCTCGTATTGGAAGCCAACTTGACCATTGCGCGGCAGTTGGGCGTAGAAAGATCCCGTCTCGTTGGCTGCCCGTTTAGTGTTTATGTCGTTTTGGCGGACCGGAATGCGTTTTATTCTCACCTGAGCAACGTCCTCAAAGACAAAACACATCAAGCCTGTGGAGTAAGATTGACTAAAGGTGCTGGAGGTGACTTCCATGCGCTGCTCGACACCATATTCGTGGAGGATGCAGGTGGTAACGGGCGGTTTAGAACGTCGGCAACGGACATCACCGAGCGCAAGCAGGCGGAAACTGCGTTAGCCGAAAGCGAGCAGCGTTTCCGCAGCCTGTTCGAGAATGCCCCGGTGGCCTACCAGTGCCTTGACACCGAGGGGCGTTTTATCGATGTTAACCAAAAACTCTGCGACCTGCTGGGTTACCGCCCTGAAGAACTTCTCGGCAGGAACTTCGGCGAGTTCTGGCCTGAGAATATCCGAGAGAAGTTCCCCGGACTTTTTGAAACCTTTAAGCGCAACCTTCATGTCAGCAGCGAACTCCCGCTGATCGCTAAAGACGGACGGAAAATCAGCGTCATCGTCGAGGGACTCATTCAGCAGGACAATGAGGGCAACTTCCTGCGCACGCATTGCATTTTGACGGATATCACAACTCGCAAGCAGATAGAGGAGGCCCTTGGCGACAGTGAGCTTCGCCTCAGGACTATTCTACAGACAGCCAATGAGGGGTTCTGGCTGATAGATAACGACGCTGTCATAATCGATCTGAATCCGAGAATGTGCGACATCCTCGGCAGAGACAAAGAGGATGTTCTCGGCAAGAAGATCTTTGATTTTGCGGATGATGAAAACAAGGACATTTTCCAGCAGCAGATCGAACTAAGGGATCAAGGAAAAACAGGCGCTTATGAGATTGAACTTTTTCGCTCGGATGGCCTGCGTGTTTTCTGTCAGTTCAATGCAACGCCGCTTTTTGATGGGGCCGGGAATAAGGTCGGCTCATTTGCGATGGTAACCGACATTACCGATCACAAGCGGGCAGAGCGAAAGACGGCCCAACTCGCCTCCATAGTCGAGTCCTCCGACGACGCGATCATTGGGAAAAACCTGGATGGAATGATAACGAGTTGGAATAAGGGCGCAGAGAAGATCTACGGCTACGCCGAAAGTGAGGTCATCGGCAAACGGATTTCCATCCTGCTTCCGCCCGGACACGAAGACGAGGTGCCGCAGATACTTGGAAAGATCAAGGCGGGGGAGCACATCGAACATTATGAAACGGCGCGGCGAAGAAAAGACGGCCAGGACATCTGCATGTCTCTCAGAATTTCGCCTGTCCGAAACGACGAAGGCAGGATTGTTGCGGCCTCAACGATCGGACGCGATATTACCGAGCGAAAGCGGGCGGAAGAGGCGCTGGGAGAAAGCGAAAAGCGCTACAAGCAACTTCTCGAATCTGTCACGGACTACATCTTCACAGTTCAAGTTCAAGATAACCGAACACTCGCCACTGTTCATGGTCGAGGTTGCGCCGCAGTGACAGGCTATACGCCGGAAGACTACGAGGCTGATCCGTACCTCTGGTATCGAATGGTCCATGAGCAAGACCGCCAGGCAGTAAGGGATCAGGCCGCCAGGATACTCTCCGGAGAAGAGGTATTGCCCTTAGAACATCGAATCATTCATCGAGACGGTTCAACTTGTTGGGTGAGAAATACAACCGTGAAACACTATAGCGAGCAGGGAGAACTAATTGCTTATGATGGCCTGATTGCAGATATCACCCAGCGCAAGCTGGCCGAGCAGTCCCTGCAGGAGAACAAATCAAAGCTCGAGCTTGCTCTGCAGTCTGCGCATATGGGAGTGTGGCACCTGGATTTGATCGAAAACAAACGCTGTTTTGACAAACAGGTCTGTCATCTTCTGGGTATTGACCCGGCTAAATTTACCGGAACCGCCGAGGAGTTCTACAAGGCGGTACATCCTGACGACCGTGAGATGCTCAAGGCAGCATTGGCCAGAACCATTGAACACGATGCGCCTTATGAAACGGAGTACCGAGCGCTCTGGCCGGATGGAAGCATCCATTACATCATTGTCCGTGGAAAATTGCTCCGCGATAAAACAGGTCATCCGGTGAGGGTGAACGGCCTTATATGGGACGTCAGCGAGCGCAAGCTGGCCCAGGAAGAAAAGGAGATGCTGGAGGCAAAGCTTCGCCAGGCTCAGAAACTGGAAGCCATAGGGACTCTTGCCGGCGGCATAGCCCATGATTTCAATAACATCCTGTCCCCCATTATCGGCTATGCGCAGATGGCCCTGGATGACTTTCCACATTCAAACCCGATGAGGTTCGGACAGGAACAAATAATGGCTTCGGGACTACGGGCGAAAGATCTTGTCAGGCAGATTCTGGCTTTCGGCCGGCCCGGAGAGGGTCAGCAAAAAGAACCGGCGGCGGTGAGCTCGATTGTCAAAGAGGCCATTAAGCTGTTGAGGGCGTCGCTGCCCAGTTCAATAAAGATCGTCTATCGCATTGAAAACTGTACGGCAAAGGTCGATCCAACCCAAATACATCAGGTATTGATGAATCTTTGCACCAACGCAGCGCACGCAATGGGCAACAAAGGCATTCTGGAGGTGAGGCTGACCCGCATCAACCTGAGCGAAAACGATTTGGCCTACCAGTCAATCGTCGGTCTCAAGCCAGGCCCGCACCTGAGGTTGAGCGTTTCGGATACTGGCAGCGGAATGGATAAGCCTATTTTAGAACGCATCTTCGACCCCTTTTTCACAACCAAGGCAGTTGGAAAGGGAACCGGGCTCGGACTGGCTGTCGTTCATGGGATAGTCAAGCATCATGATGGGGCCATAACGGTACAGAGCGAGGTGGGGAAAGGCTCTACCTTCAGCATCTACATTCCGGCCGTGGAATATGGCGCCGAGATGGCCGGCCAGACCAGACCAGTTCCGCCAACTGGAACTGAAAGGATTTTACTCGTAGACGACGAGCAGAGCTTGGTGCAAATGGGAACCACGGTGCTCAAGCGGCTGGGTTATAAGGTCACTCCGGATACAAACAGTCTGCACACCCTTGAGATTTTTCGTTCCAGACCCGGTGAGTTTGACCTGATTATTACCGATCACACGATGCCGAACTTGACTGGAACGGATCTTATCAGGGAAATCCGCCGGATTCGACCCGATATGCCAATCATACTTTGTACCGGATTCAGCGAGGAAGTCACGAGAGAAACCGCTGCAGACCTCGGTGTGGAACTCATCATGAAGCCTTTTGAAATAACGCAGTTTGCCGAGTTGATTCGGAAAGTTCTTGATGAGCGAACGAGTTGATGCAAATCGTACCCGGTTTTAAGGAGCAAGGAGCGGGAAGCAAGGTTCGAACCTGGCAATGGTTCGATGTTGTGAGGGAACAGGAAGCCCTCGCGGGTAGGGCCGAGTCAGCCGCCCGCAAGTAGTACTTCAAAGTAT
>Ga0326727_10028289_pt1 | contig 10208 bp, 8 predicted proteins | sample MB2enrmetagenome_FD_207643 | JGI IMG/M metagenome (GOLD analysis project Ga0326727, IMG submission 207643) | Lab enriched peat soil microbial communities from McLean, Ithaca, NY, United States - MB29MY | ecosystem: Environmental > Terrestrial > Soil > Wetlands > Peat | place: USA: New York...
TGGTGATTCGCCAGCGATAGGCGGCGATGATGAATTTTATTCCCGGAACGAGCACGACCACCAGCGGCACAAAGATCACCACGATGCGATCGACCAGGCTCGCCAACGAGAACGGAAGGTAGCGGTAAAAGAAGCTCTTCCCTGATTTATAAAAGCGGATCGCGTCGTTGCTGAGGCGAATCTCATGCTCCTGCGGGGCCGGGAATTCTCCCTGGCGCCGGAAGGTGCCGGCCCCGGAGTGCACTTCGTGGGCCGCTTCGAGCAGCATATCCGAAAGCGCGGGATGCAGAGTGGTCCGCGCAATAAGCTCGACCGTGGGCCCGAGCAAATTCACATCTTCGGGGGGAAGGTCCTTACCGAAATCAATGGTTCCGCGAGGAAGTTCAAGCTTATTGAGATAGGTGATGTGGCGCGTGTAAGCGTCGGCCTGCGCGAAATTGAAAAGATGGATCTGAGGCCTATGCAGGAGTTCATGCAGGACTTTCGACGAGGCGGAATCTCCCATCATGAACGCAGCTTCGATTTTTCCGTCCAAAAGAGCCTTGGCCGCGTCGTCCGCGTCCAGCTCCAGGAGTGTTGTCGCGCCGCCGGGTTTGATGCCGTTAGCCGCCAGCAAGGTCAAAGCCAGGGCTTGCGTTCCGCTGCCCGTGGGACCGATCGCGACACGCTGGCCGGCGAACCGGGAAAGCACGTCCATGGGTCTGGCGCCGCGATAAAAAACCAGGAGCGGCTGGTTGTAGAGGCTGCCCAGAGACACGAGCTTCTCGATGTTCATCCCGGAGGTTTCACCGCCCTGAACGAACCCCACATTGACGCGCACTGAAGGATCTGCCAGCCTCTTCAGGTTTTCCAGGGAACCCTCGGAGGGCAGGATCCGCAGAGTGACACCGTTGCGCTTTAATATCTTGCCGTATTTTTCTGCCGTCATCTGGAAGATGCTGCCCTCGGGCCCGCTTGTGATGGTCACGGTATGGGGCGGCGCCGAATGAACGCACCAGAAAACGGCAAAGGCGATGGCCGCTCCGGACAAAAGAACGATGCTCCAGGCGAACGCGCGGCTCATTCCAAAAACTTCCGTGAAGGTCGTCTGCGGCTTGCTCACGACGCTAGTGTTGTGGTTCATTGTCATCTTTTGCATGCTCCGTTTTCTTATTTAATCATATTGAGGGGAGCAGAAGCCCCACGGGCGGCTCAAGGGGTGTTAACTGTATAATGGAAAGGCGACGAATGCCGATCAACACCTCCAGCGAGCCTGGCTTTCGGAAATTTACGGCGGCGGATTTGCCTCCAGGGTACGACACGGCCACCTCCAAAGACGCCATCCCCTACCTGTCCGAGAACAGATCCCGGTCGCTGCAGAATAAATTTATCGCAAGCTTCTATCCGGACGGTCAACTGGAGTTTTACGCCTGCCTTGTCGAAGGCTTGAATTCGGAGGCGTGCTCCCTGGATCTCCAGAATGGAATTGAAAAGGGAACCTCTTCGGTCGGCGGCGTGACGGCCTTCTACGAGGCTGGAAGGTGGTTTGATGTGGCCAACGGCCATGAGGACAAGGTAGGCCCGGAAACATACACCGAAGAAGATTGGTCGTCCTGGGTCACGAGGGAAATTGCTTCGGTCCACCGTAAAGGCACAGAATACTTGCGGCAGCCTCGGTAAAGAATTCTCGAGCAGGTCGGCTGACCCGCCGGCCCTCTTTCCGACTTTCAAAAGGAGGAGTATAAACATGCGTCAGAACATACGAGCCGCTCTTTGGGTGGCGGCAGCCTTTTGGACGGGTGCCGCCGGCCAGGCCTTTGGCCGCTTGAACGTCATCGCCCTGAGTGCGCCGGACGTGAATAAAGGGATCCCGCTCATGCAGGCGCTCAGCCGCCGGAAATCGGATCGCGATTTTTCCGACCAGAAGCTATCGCTTCAACAGTTGTCGGAGGTGCTCTGGGCGGCCGACGGCGTGAACCGTGACGACGGCAAGCGCACCGCCCCCTCGGCCATGGGCCGCTACCCGGTCGACATTTACGTCGCCCTGCCGGAAGGCGTCTATCTGTATGAGCCCTTGAAACGGGACCTGGTTCCCGTGGTGGAGGGCGATTTCCGCGGCACGACCGGCAAACAGGATTTCGTGGCCGGGGCTCCGTTGAACCTCGTCTTTGTGGCCGACCTCGCCAAGCTCAGCGGGCCGGAGGAGCAGACGCTGCAATGGGCCGCCATGGAATCCGGCCATCAGGCCCAAAATGTCTACCTCTACTGTGCCTCCGAAGGCCTGGGGGCGGTCGTGCGGGGATCCATCGACGGCGAGAAATTCGGCAAGATCCTCCAGTTGCGCGCGCGGCAGCGCGTCCTAGCCGCCCAAACGATCGGTTACCCGCGGTGAACCAATGAAAAAGTCAGGAATGGGGCCGGGCTTGACGGATTGACAGATCTGCAACCAAGGGTCGACTGCCTATACAATCCCATCAACATTTTGTAGCGTCAAATAGGCTGCCCGCCGAGGAGGAAGACATGAGTCAACGGAGTTATTGTCTGGTGTCGGGGGTATTATGGCTGGTTTTTGCGGCGGCGCATGGGCTGCGGATCGCCATGCGATGGTCGGTCTTTATCAATGGGCGTCACGTCCCGCTGCGTGCGAGCGCCGTCGCGGTTGTGGTGGGAGCTTATCTGGCGGCCTCCGCCTTCCGACTTCTCAAGAAGCCAACGATATCAGCAGGGTGAGGGGGTCTGCAGTGCGAAGGGTTTGAGACAAAGAAAAAATTAAGCGGTCAGTAGGGAAAGAGCTCCGGACAACTGATTTCGGTGACGCGCAAGGGGTCCCGTCGTACCGCTGCCTATTTCCAAGCGGAGGTGGTACGGTCGTCCAGTTACGCATCGGCCGACCGTGCCAAGAGCGAGAAGATGGAAGCAGGTTTTTCTGGTTAACAAATAAAAGGAGTTTCCTATGAAACGTTGCGCAAGCTGCTTTTTTTTCATCGGCCTATGGGTAGGCGCCGGGTTATGGGCGGCGGCGATCTCTTATCCTGCGACCTCGAGAGCGCTCGTTGAAGAATATCTGCGTCTGGATGCCGAGGCGGCAGGGCTTTCGCCCTCCACGTGGCCGGAACTCGGCCGGTATACCAATTTTCCGCAGGCGCCGAAATGGGACAGGTTTATCGTGATCGATCGATACGAGATTGAGAAAGTGCTGGAAGGCCACACGCGCGCCCAGGTCCGGGTCACGTATCACCCGCTCGGGCAGCTCTCCGATCATTTCACTCCTGACACCAAGCCGGAGCATGTCATCTTTTATCTGAACTTAACGCAGGGACAGTGGAAAGTCGACAGTCCTCCGGGCATGCCGCACGTCTCCTTTGACGTGATGAAGAAACGTCTGACGGCGAGCGCCACGACGAACCCAAAAATGAAAAAGGCGAATGAAGCGCTTCTCCAGCAGATCGAGAGTACCCGTTCAACTCTGAAATAAAGAAGAGCGAACACGTCGGCCCTGAAAGATGAAAGGTTGTTGTGAACATTACGATCTGGTATAACCCGAAATGCGGCACGTGCCATGGGGACGCGGCTCCACCTCTCCTCACACAAAGGAAAACAGAATGGTCAAAATGACTGCGACGTATGCCGGCAGTTTGCGGTGCGAAGTGCTGCACGAACCGTCCCGGTCGGTGATCCGGACGGATGCGCCGAAGGACAATCTGGGCAAAGGGGGAGCTCTTTTCGCCGACGGATATGGTGGGGGCGGCGCTGGCGACCTGCATTCTGACGACGATGGGCATCGTGGCGCAGCGCGACGGGATTCGTTTTGAAGGCGCATGGGCGGAGGTGGAAAAGGAAATGGGCTCGGTCCCTGTGCGAAAAATCGCAGCCCTGCGCGTGGTCGTCCACATGCCGGGGAACCTCTCTCCGGAGCATCGCCGCAAACTAGAAACGGCCGATCATCACTGTCCCGTCCATAAAAGCCTACATCCCGATGTGCTTGTTTCCCTGCAGTTCACCTACGCGTAGCGTTACGAAGAATAAGCTTCCGCAGGGTTTGCCGCAAATTAATTCGGAGTCCGTCTAAATCTTCTACAATGCATCCGTGATGCGGCGAATTTTTGTTTTTCTATTGGCGCTCAGCCTGGCGCCGGTGGCACGGGTGTGGGCTTCCGATCCTCCTTCCTTAGAAAACCGCGTCGTCGAGCATTCCCTCGCGAACGGAATCACACTTCTTATCTTGGAACGCCATTTTTCGCCGACCGTGTCCATCCGGATGATGTTCCGCACGGGAGGGGTGGATGAGGTGACCGGGAAAACGGGCCTGGCCCACATGTTTGAGCACATGATGTTCAAGGGCACCCGGACGCTCGGCACCAAAGACTACGCGGCGGAAGCGCCTCTTCTGCGACAGATCAACGAGCTCCATCAACAGATCGACCAGGAGAAGGACAAAGGGCCGCGCGCCGACGAGAAGCGCATCGCCGACCTCATCGACCAGGTGAGAGGCGTCGAAGCCAGGGCCAACGCGCTGGTGATCGAAAACGAATTGTGGAACTTGTACGAACGGGAAGGCGCATCGGCCCTGAACGCCAATACCGCCCCGGACTACACCCAATATCTCGTGGACCTTCCGTCCAACAAGATCAAGCTCTGGGCGATCCTCGACTCTGACCGCGTGAAAAACCCGGTCTTCCGCCAGTTCTATCAGGAACGCGAGGTCGTCAAGGAAGAGCGCCGCATGCGCGTGGACACCAATCCCGAAGGCAAGCTTTTTGAGGAATTTGTCGGAACCTCCTATCATGCGCATCCCTACCGCAACCCCACGATCGGCTGGGAGTCAGACCTGGACCATCTCTACGTCTCGGACCTGACCGACTTTTATAAACGGTATTACACCCCCTCGGCGCTCACGATCGTCATCGTCGGGGATGTCGACGCCAAGGACATGATCGCGCTGGTGGAGCAGTATTTTGGTGACTGGACGGTGACAGCCGCTCCCCGGATCGTGGCGACCCAAGAGCCGCCGCAGGCGGGCCTGCGCCGGACGAACCTCAAGTTTGACGCACAGCCACACGTGCTGATCGGCTTTCATATTCCAGCGTATCCAGACCCGGACCAGATCGTGTCTTCCGCGATGGCGCATCTTCTGGGGAGCGGTACAACGTCGCGCCTCTACAAAGCCCTCGTGGAAAAAAAGAAGGTGGCCACCGGCGTGGATACCGGCCAGGACTACCCCGGCGAGCGTTATCCTTCCTTATTTATCATCTCTGCAGCCACGCGCTTCCCCAAGACCAACGACGATGTGATCAAGGCGGTCGAAGAGGAGCTGGACCGCTTGAAAAAAGAACCGGTCGCGGACTGGGAGCTCGAGAAGATCCGCTCGGCGGTCGAAGTGGGGATCCTGGACACTCTCCAGACCAATTCCGGGATGGCCGGCACGCTGGCCTACAACCAGACCGTCTTCGGCGACTGGCGCTACCTCCTCCGCTTTCAGAAGCAGATCCATGACCTGACAGCCCAGGACCTGCAAAAGTTCGCGAAGAAATATTTTGTGCCGGAGAACGAAACGATCGGGGTGCTGGAAACGGCGAAAAGGCCGGAACCAGCGAAAAGACCATGATCAGCTCAGGGCTCAGAACTCAGAACTCAGGAATACGAAAAATCCTTATCGGGATATTTATCTCTGCACTCTGCGTTCTGAGATCTGAGTTGGCGCCAGCCTCGCCGCCGCCTTTGCCGGAATTTCCGCCGCTGCACTTCCATCCGCCCAAGCCCAGCCGCTATGTTCTCGAGAATGGCCTCGTGGTCTATCTCCTGGAAAACCATGAGCTGCCCTTAATCCGGCTAGACATGTTTTTCAAGGCGGGAACGCAATATGACCCGATCGACAAAGTGGGCCTCGGGTCGATTTTCGGGGAAGCCATGACCGAGGGCGGCAGCCTTTCACACCCGTCGGAGGAGATTGAAAAAATCCTCGACCGGAAGGCCGCTTCCATCAGTTTCTCCATCGAGCTGGAACACGGGGCCGGGGAGATGAGTTCCCGTACAGAAGACTTTGACGTGGTCTTTGGTCTCTTCAGCGATCTGATCCTACATCCGCAGTTCCAGAAAGACAAGTTCGAGCTGGCCAAAGCCAAGGCCCTTGAAGAGCTGCGACGCATGAATGATGATCCGGAGGACGTGGCCAAGCGGGAATTCCGGCGCGTCATGTATGGGAACCACCATCCCTACGCGCGCATCCCCAGCCCGGAGATGATCAAGAACATCAAACGCGACGACCTTCTCGCGGCCCATAAACGCTTTTTCCGGCCCAACGGCAGCTGGATCGCCGTCTCGGGTGATTTCCAGAGCGCGGAGATGCTGGCAAAATTGAAAAGCGCTCTTGACACTTGGGCGAAAGCCGATCAGTCGTGGCCGGACATTCCCGCGCCGGCGGCGACAACAGAGCGGAGGGTGTTTTACATCCAGAAACCTATTAATCAGAGCCAGATCCGGATCGGCGACTTGGGCCTAGCCCGGCACAGTCCCGACCATTTCGCCTGGGAAGTTTTTAATGAACTTTGGGGCGGCAGCGCCACCTCCCGGCTTTTCCAGACAGTGAGGACCGAACTCGGCCTAGCTTATTCCGTGGGAAGCGGTTTCTCGGAACCGGAGAAACAGGGACTGATCGTGGCCGTCTCGCAGACGCGCGGGTCGCAGACTATCGCCGCCGCGCAGGCAATCCTGAAGATTGATCAGGAAGTCCAGGAGGCGCCCTTTTCCGCCAGGGAAATCTCTGACGCGAAGGAATCCATCCGCAACCGCTTCGTGGAGAACTTCACCTCCAGCGCCCAGATTGCGACCTACAGGATCAATCTGGACTATTTTGGCTTCCCGGGAGACTATCTTGACACCTATACGCAAAAAATCGCCGGTGTGAGCGCCGAGGATCTCAGCCGCGTTGGCCGCCAGTATTTGCATCCGGAGCACCCGACCATTCTTGTGATGGGAGACCTGAGCACCTTCGACAAACCCTTGAGCACGCTGGGAAGGCCGCAAGAAATAAAATTGATAGACTATTCCCAGGAAGAGCCATGAAAACTATCCCTGCCTTGATCACCAAACAGTGGGGGGTCTATCCGCTGTTCTACCGGAAAGTCTGGGCTGCCTGCGCAGAGATTCCAAAAGGAGAAACGCGGACGTACGGCTGGATCGCAAAGAAAATCGGCCATCCGAAAGCGGCGCGCGCCGTCGGCCGGGCGCTGGGGGCCAATCCCTTTGCACCGGTCATTCCCTGCCACCGCGTGATCGGGGCCAACGGCCGTCTCACCGGCTATTCAGGGCCCGGCGGCATCCGTCAGAAGCAATGTCTCCTCGAAAAGGAAAAATCAGCCTCTTGAACTTCAATTTCCTTAAAAAGATCTTCGGCTCCCAGAACGAGCGAACGCTCAAGAAACTTCATCCGCTCGTCGAGCAGATCAGCGCGCTGGAGCCCTCGATTTCACCCCTCTCCGACGCTGACCTGCGCGCCAAAACATCCGAGTTCAAGGAACGCTTGGCCAAGGGAGAAGCGCTCGATGCACTCCTTCCGGAAGCTTTCGCGGTCGTGCGTGAGGCCTCCAAACGCGCCATCGGCCTGCGCCAGTTTGACGTCCAGATGCTTGGCGGCATCATCCTTCACCAGGGCAAAATTGCCGAGATGAAAACGGGGGAAGGAAAAACCCTTGTCGCCGTGGCGCCTGTGTATCTAAACGCGCTAACGGGGCGCGGCGTCCATGTCGTTACCGTGAACGACTACCTCGCCAAGCGCGACCGCCAGTGGATGGGCCCGATCTACGAATTCCTCGGGATGACGGTCGGATACGTTCAGCACGACATGCCGTCCGCCGAGCACCGCGCAGCTTACGCTTGTGACATCACCTATGTCACCAACAATGAAATCGGCTTCGACTACCTGCGCGACAACATGGTCATCCGCAATGAGGACCGCGTCCTGCGCTACCTGCCCGAGGTCGTCGAGCGCGACGGGATCTACCGGCGCCTGCCTTATGCCATCGTAGATGAAGTCGATTCCATTCTGATCGATGAGGCCCGCACGCCGCTCATTATTTCCGGCCCGGCCGAAGAATCCACGGAGAAATACGCGATCGTTAACCGCATCGTTCCGCACTTGAAGGGCCGCACGATTACGGAAAAAGAGGAAATCGACGCCAAATACTCGGGTGAAGACCTAGGCAAAGGCTACGACTTCACTCTCGATGAAAAGGCGCACAACGTGACGCTCACCGATGAGGGAATCGCCAAATGCGAAAAGCTCCTCGGCATCCAAAGCTTGTATGACGACATCCAGGGGGAATGGGTGCATCACATCACCCAGGCGCTCCGGGCCCATAACCTCTATCACCGCGACGTCGATTACGTTGTCAAAGACGGCGAGGTCATCATCGTCGACGAATTCACGGGGCGCCTGATGCCGGGGCGCCGCTGGTCGGAGGGTCTCCACCAGGCCGTGGAGGCGAAGGAAAACATCCGCATCGCCGAGGAAAATCAAACCTTGGCCACCATCACGTTCCAGAACTTTTTCCGTCTCTACGAGAAAATCGCCGGCATGACCGGCACCGCCATGACGGAAGCGCCCGAGTTCTGGGAAATCTACAAGCTGGACTCGGTTGAAATCCCGACCAACCGCCCCAATATCCGACGCGATTTTGCAGATGTGATCTATCGCACCGAGCGCGAGAAATACAATGCCATCGTTGAGAGCATCTTCGAACTCTGGAAAAAAGGAGAACCGGTTCTTGTTGGTACGCGCTCGATTGAAAAATCGGAAAAACTAGCCGCCATGCTCCGGCAGAAGGGTGTCCCGCACCAGGTCTTAAATGCCAAATACCACGAAATGGAAGCCCAGATCATCGCCCAAGCAGGCGCCAAAGGGACGGTGACAATCGCGACCAACATGGCGGGACGGGGGACGGATATCGTGCTGGGCGGGAATCCTCCTGACGCGGCACAAGCCGAAGAGATCAAAACGCTGGGCGGCCTGCATGTACTGGGCACGGAGCGCCACGAGTCCCGGCGCGTCGACAACCAGCTCCGCGGCCGCACGGGCCGTCAGGGCGATCCCGGATCCTCGCGTTTTTTCCTGGCGCTCGATGACGAACTCATGCGGCTCTTCGGGACTGACCGGCTCTCCGGCATCATGGGGAAACTCGGCATGCAGGAGGGGGAAGACATCCAGCACCCGCTTCTCACACGCGCCATTGAGAACGCCCAGAAAAAAGTCGAAGCGATGAACTTCGACATCCGCAAACAGCTTCTCGAGTATGACAACGTCATGAACAAGCAGCGGGAAATGGTGTATTCGCTCCGCAACCAGATTTTAGACGGCCAGGACGTGACCAAAACCATCGAGGGAATGATTGACGAAAGCGTCGAGGAAAAACTGGAGCAGTGGATCCCAAAGAAAGCCATTCCGGACAACTGGGATGTGAACGCCCTTCATGGATGGCTGACCCATCTGTTCGGGACCGACGGGGGGCTTCGACCCGAGCAATGGATCAAGCTGTCGCGAGACGAAGTCGAAGGGAAACTCCGGGAGATCGTCCAGGAAGCGGTTCAGGCCCGTGAAGCAGAAATCGGTCCGGAGATTTTTCCGCAACTCAAACGCATGATCCTCCTGCAAATGATCGATGTCGCCTGGAAGGAGCATCTTTACGACCTCGACCAGCTCAAAAAGGGAATCAGCCTGCGCGCCTACGCGCAGAAGGACCCGCTCATCGAGTTCCAGCAAGAGGCTTTTAATCTTTTCAACCTGATGATGAGCCGGATCCGTGAGCAGACGGTCGAGTATCTTTTCAAAGTCCATGTGGCGCCACCGCCGGAGGCCGGCGCCGCCGCGCCCGTGCCCTTCGCCCCCCGGTCCGTATTCGCGCGCGCGAAGGCCGAAAAACCGGAATTTGAAAGGGTTTCCTCCCACTCGGTAGGCGCGGTTCCTGAACCCTCCCAGATCTTCGCCCCCAGCCGGTCTTCCATGAGTGACCCGGAAGAACCGGGGGGCCCCATCGGGGCGGCTTCCCGGCAGCCCGTCACCGCGCCCCGGAAAATCGGCCGCAACGATCCCTGCTTCTGCGGCTCGGGCAAGAAGTACAAAAAGTGCCACGGCGCCTGACGCTGGTCGTCCTTTCAGCGGTCCTTTATATCCTTTCTTTTCCGAAATTTAATCAGGCCTGGGTTGCATGGATTTCTCTCGTTCCTTTATCGATCCT
>Ga0326727_10028290_pt1 | contig 10207 bp, 5 predicted proteins | sample MB2enrmetagenome_FD_207643 | JGI IMG/M metagenome (GOLD analysis project Ga0326727, IMG submission 207643) | Lab enriched peat soil microbial communities from McLean, Ithaca, NY, United States - MB29MY | ecosystem: Environmental > Terrestrial > Soil > Wetlands > Peat | place: USA: New York...
AGCTCGATCGCGCTCGTGTGGAGAATACGGCCGCTGTCCTCAGCGCCGGCACTGGCACCTGCCAGAAGCTGGAACTGTCGCGCGTCCAGGTGGATTGGGTTGGAACCGATGAAAGCGATCCGTACAAGACCGCGCTTTGCGAATCTTCCGTGAAGGAACGCGCAAGGAGCAAGGTCTCCGAAAGCGACTCGCGGACCAAGAATCGCCGCGTGGAAGTCTGGATCGTGCCCAAGGGCGCTCAGATGCCAGCGGGAGCGAAACAGCTCAAGCCGGCGCCCGAGAGCGACATCAAGAAGCTCGGTTGCCCCAAGTAGTCTGAAGGCGAAAGCCCCTTACAGCAAGGCCCGGACCTCACGGTCCGGGCCTTTTTTCGTGACGCCTGCTCCGCAAGGCAGGGGCAAGCTTAGGCTTGTGGGGCAAGTTGGCGACTTGCGGCGGATTGGCAGTCCGCGCGCCGGATGCCATACAGGCTTAGGAATTTCAGGTGCCTGGAGAAGCCTGTACTACTAATAGTCTGAATCATCGCGGACCGCGAAGAATCGGCCCGCTCGTGGGGCAGACCATCGTCTTTCGTGGTCTGCCCGGCTGCGCAGCAGCCGTTTGCCGTTTGCCGCTATACGGAGTAGGCGTTTTGGCCTGCTTTCGTGGGACAGACTTTAGCTGTCCAGCGTACACCGGGGCGAAGAAACGTCGAGAAAAGTCTCTACGCGGCACGCAGGAGTGCGTGCGCCACAGCCTCCCCTGCGGAGTTATTTTTGCGCTCGTCCTTAGTCAGGCTGTTAGCCAGCCCCACAAAATCTGCGAGCCCTTCACGGCAGCATAAGTATGTGACGTTGCGCGAAGTCGAGCCCGGTTACTGAATCAGGACGGGTTTCGCTCCGCCGCCGAGTCCGATGCCGGTGTTCTGGCCGCCCGTGGGATCGAGCACCAGGTTCGATTCGCCGTTGATCTGAATGGTATCTACCACCAGGGCGGAATAATAGCCGGTGGACGACTCTCCGGTGTACAGCATGTTTTGCGCGACGTAGTTGCTGCCGGTCTGCGTGCAGTGGAGATAGATGGTTCCATTCATCTTGATGTTGGTGTTGCCGTTAATCGCGTGAGATGTACTGGGGCAGACGCTGTGGTCCTGCATGAACATGATACCCTGATACGTTCCCGACGTGTTTGACGTGAGAGTGACGGTGGGCTGCCCGGAGATCAGCAGCGGTCCGGCCGTGTAGCCGTTGGCCGTATTGTAAAAGAACACGCCGGTTCCGGTTACCGTCGTGTTCGCGCCTTCAATCTCGAGACCTCCGCCGTTCAGGACATAAGTCCCGGGGTTCAAAGTGACGTTGCCGCCGGTTATTTTTATACCCCCGCAATAAACTCCGGGATTAATGGTCTGTGCCGGAGACATGTTACTCCAACTGTAGTTGGTCGAGTTACAGCCCGAGTAACTGGGCGCGGGGAGTGAGGCCAGCGGATCGGTCACGGCGCTTCCGTAAGTTGGAGTGGCGCACTTGGTATTGTTGCTGGGGTTTTGCGTGCCGTAATAGGCGTCGGTCAAGCATCCGCATCCGCTGCAGTCTATCTTTGCGCCGGTCACCATGTTCAAGGGCAGGCTGTCCGTAGACATGGAAGGACACGAACCGTAAGGCGTCGAGCTGTAAAACAGGCACGCGGCGGCGCTATTTAACTGAAAAGCATTAGTAGTATTATTCGAATTGATATAAACGCCGCAAGTCAGGGCCAGAGCTGCGCCGTTGAGATACAGCGCTTGCGCGGCGGAGGGATCCAGCGCATACAGACAGCCTCCGCCGGAACCGGCGGCGCCGATGATGGCCGCGGATGCCGAAGCGGCAGCCGTCGCGCTTTTCATGCCCACTACCTGAAGGAATGTCGGCACCATGGGTATGGAGACCTTGGCTGAAACCCAATAGTTCACTGCGGCGCCATCGTAGGGCGAAGTGGTATTTGCCGTCAGCGACACCTGTGAGCTGGTCACCCCGTTTGCCGTTGCATACTGGCACGCCTTGTAAAGATTGGAACTGGTGTTTCCGGTGATCGTGGAGCTGTTGCATGCCGTGGCACTCGACTCGCAAAGGACATTCCCCGACCCGCAGGTGATCGTGCCCGTTCCGGCATCTTGCACGGCGGCCAGCACAGCCGCATCGGCGGCGGCTTGCGCTATTTGTTTCTGATAGTAACCCCAGCCGAGATCGACTACCAATCCCAGCACCCCCATCAGGAAAATGATTCCGATCGAGACCATGATGATGGCTTGACCGTGCTCGTTTTTGTTGTCCTTACCGGTCATAGAGTATTGATATAGCAAACACCCAGGCATGCAGCTAGATGTCAATTGGTAGACGCCCCGAACTTACTGCACAAGCGCTACGGACACTGTTCCCATGCCGGTCAAAGCGCCGGTTGCATCCTTTTCTAGGTAAGCGCTGCCGCTGACGTTGAGGTCCTTGACTACGAAAGCCATGGTAAGAGGCGCCGTCGACGACCCGCCGGAAAAATAGAGTCCAGCGGTCGGGAGGTAAACGCTTCCGCTGATGTTCGCGGTGGCCCCTCCGCTGACCGTGCTGGAGGAACTCGAATTGATGCTCCGGTCCTGGAAGAACAGAATGCCCTGGTAGGTTCCGGAAGTGGGGGCCGTTAACGTTACGCCCGCGTCACCGCTGATCTGTATCGGTCCAAACGCATATCCGCTACTGGTGTTGTAGAAAAATACGCCGTTGCCGGTTATGGTGGAATTGCCGCTCACATTCAAGCCCCCACCGTTCAGAATGTAGCTCCCGCTACCGAAGGTCACGTTCGCGCCGCCGCTGATCGTGATGCCGCCGCAGTACACGCCAGGCGTGACACTGGTTGTGGTCGCGCTGATATTCTTGCTGGTAAAATTGCATCCGCCGAAGGTTGGAGCGGGCAGAGCCGACAGGGGGTCCGCTTTAGGCGAAACGCCTGTGGTGGGAGTTGGGGTGATGGTCGATCCTCCACTGATATTCACGCCGCCCACGACATCGACGACGCTGGCTGTGGTTGTAGCGCCGCCGCTCGAGAGGAGCGCATTACTCGAAGTCGAGTTCACATAGATCCCGCAGTTGGAAGACAGGACTTCGGAACCGCTGACGTTCATGGCCGCGGTGCCGCTTCCGTCCAGAACATAGATGCACCCGCCGGCGCTCGGACTGCCAACGACAGCCCCGGTCGCCGAAGCGGCAGCCGTCGCGCTTCGCATGCCCACTACCTGAAGAAATGTCGGCACCATGGGTATTGACACGGTCGCCGACACCCAATAGTCCACGGCTGCGCCACTGCGGGGCGAAGTGGTATTTGCCGTCAGCGACACCTGTGAACTGGTCACCCCGTTTGCCGTGGCGTATTGGCACGCCTTGTAAAGATTGGAACTGGCGCTTCCAGTGATCGTGGAACTGTTGCACGCCGTGGCACTCGACTCGCAAAGGACATTTCCCGACCCGCAGGTGATCGATGTTCCGGCGGCCCCTGCCCCGGCCAAAGCCGCCGAATCGGCGGCGGCTTGCGCGATTTGTTTCTGATAGTAACCCCAGCCGAGGTCGACTACCAATCCCAACACCCCCATCAGGAAAATAACCCCAATCGAGACCATGATGATCGCCTGGCCTCGCTCCCCTGTGCGCGTGCGAGGTGCGTAGAACTTGCCGCCGGGTATAGCACCCATACCAATAGTTATGGCAGTCCTAGTAGGAACACGCAACGTCGTGTTTGGTGTACTAACTTCCGGTTAATAGACGTAAGTCAGCGTTCCTCCGGGTTCGGTCCGGCTTGCAACGTGCCAAAAAACCGGCTCGCACAAGGATAATTACGTGGTTAGTGGAAGGCTGCGGCGCGGAAGCAGAGTACAGATCACTTACTCCCGGTGGAGAGCGCGCCTGTGCACTATAAACCCGCACAGCAGCACTCCCAGGACCGTGAGAACCATGGTGGAGGGTTCCGGCGACGAGTCAGTCTCGGTGTAAGTCAAAACATAGCCGTCGATGGCCCCGGTGCTGGCTTCCTCCGCTTGACCAATAATCTCGTTAGAGTTGTTGATCCCGGTGGCCGTGAGCAGGATCAGGCCGGAGCCGGCGGGCAAATAATCGTTGAGATCGGTCATAGTGCCGTTTATATAGATAAATGGCACTTCTCCCACCACCGCGCTGGTCGGAATGGCAGAGCTATAAGCGGTGCCGACGATCACGCCGCTATCGTTAATGCCTTCGGCTTCGCTATAGGCGAGTCCATCCAACGAGCCGAGGTCCTGCATGCTGTAGACATGGGTAGTGGGGTCCTCGGCGTACAGGAAGGCATGACCGGATGAGGCACTGACGTCGGAATACCCGACGACCTCATAATTGGCGTTGTTGTTGATGGCCAGTGCATCGCTAGCGCCGTAATCGTCGAGCGTGCCCAGGTTCTGGGTGCCGGTGCCCGTCCCGGGGTACAGAAATGCTTGCTCTTTGGAGCTTGTGCCCGGGCTCGTGTAGCCCTCGCCGACTACCAGACCGTTGCTGTTCAGGGCGTTGGGCGTGGCGTTCCCGCCGATCGTAATATCCACGCAGGTGCCTGCCGAGACGCACGTCGAACTGAGCGTTGTCCCGTTTTGCAGAAGGAATGCGTCGCTTTCGTTATCCGAGCCGACGTTGGAGATTCCCACAATTTGACCTGCGTTATTGATGAAATCGGCTTGGGACGACGTGCCACCGAGTTTGCCGAGCGGGTTAACCGTGCTGCCGTTCCAACTGATCGCCTGCCCATTTGTAAGCGAAACGCCGACCACCATTCCGGAGTCGTTGAGACCAAAGCCCTGACTAAGGCCATTGGTGAGTAGGGTACCGTTATACAGAAATGCCTGAAGGCCCGATGAACCGGACTGTAAACCTGACACCTCACCGGACAAGTTCAAACCCTTCGGCGAACTGTTGACCGGAAGGCCGTCATCCAGGTCGGTCAGAGTCCCTATATCCGAGAGGCCCGGCACGAAAAGGAAAGTATGTTCATAACCGTCTCCGGTGTAAGAAGTACCGGCCACATCTCCCAAGCTATTAATGAATAGCGCATTGCTGCCTTGTGTTCCGCCCAGGTTTCCCAAATCGCAGACGTTCTGGTCGCAGGGTAGCGATACTGGGTTCGCGCACAACAACGCAGCCGCGGCGAAACCAGCCAGGCAACGCGCTACCCGGCGGAGTGCCGTACGGTTAGCCAGACTATACGTCATAGTACCGATGGTAAGGAGCCGCACCGATAAGAACAAGATTCGCTTTGAGATATACGCCGATGTAAGCGTTCGCGCCGCCGCGACTGTCCGGCCGCCTTGCGATATGATCTCCTTTACGGAGACCAATCCCATGTCCACCCTACTCGACCGGCGCCAACTTCTTCGCGGTGCTGTTGTGACGGCTAGCGCTGCCAGCTACTCCCGCGTGCTGGGCGCAAACAACAAGATGAACTTAGGTGTAATCGGAGCCGGCGACCGCGGCCAGCACGATATGTCGCAGTTCCAACTGCACAAGGATGTTGCAGTGGCCGCGGTATGCGACGTTTATGCGGAGAAGATCGACCAGGTGAAGTCGAAGGCCGCACCCAATGCCAAAGGCTTCAGCGATCACCGCAAGCTGATCGAGTTGAAGGAAATCGATATGTGCCTGGTGGCGACGCCGGACCACTGGCATGCGCGCTGCGCCATCGACGCCTTGAATGCCGGCAAGGATGTCTATTGCGAAAAGCCGCTCACCCTGAAAATCGAAGAAGGACCGCTGATTGTCAAGGCCGCGCGCGTCAACAACCGGGTCTGCCAGGTGGGCATGCAGCAGCGCTCGGGCAAGCACTACCTGCAGGCCAAGGCCGAATACTTCGACACCCATAAACTCGGCAAGATTACGCTCGCGCGCACCTGGTGGCACGGCAACGGCTATCATCTGCGCAAAGCCCCCGCCTCCCTTCAGACCCAGCCTTCGAATCTCGACTGGGCGCATTTCCTGGGACCGTTGAAGTGGCGCGACTACGATCCGCAGCAATACTTCAACTGGCGCGCGTATCTCGATTTCGGCGGCGGCCAGGTCACCGACCTGTTCACTCACTGGATCGACGTGGTTCACATGTTCATGGGGCACGAAATTCCCTCGGCCGCATCGGCTGCGGGCGGCGTTTACAACTACAAAGACGGCCGCACCGCTCCCGATACCATCAACGTGCTGCTGGAATATCCGCAGGAATACACCGCGACCTTCGAAGCCACGCTGGCGCCCGGAATCACCGGCGCCGCGGTGGAGATGTGCGGCACGGAGGGGCGCCTGTGGATCGACCGCTCACGCTTCGAGTTTTATCCCGCAGGCGGTTCCGGCGGCCGCCGGGGTGTGGCGCAGCCTGGCGTGACGGTACAGGCGACCAACTATCCCAACACCAGCGACGGTTTGACCTACGACCACGTGATGAATTTCCTCGAATGCGTGCAGTCGCGGAAGCGGCCGAACGGCGACGTGCTCATCGGACACCGCAGCGCTCAGGCTTCCCACCTCGGCAACATCTCTTACGAGCAGAAACGCCGCATCAATTTCGATACCACGCGCGAAGAGATTCAACCGTTGTAAGCCAGGTCCTAGCCTTGCGGCCTGCTCGTGGGGCAGACCATCGTCTTTTGTGGTCTGCCCGGCTGCGCAGCAGCCGTTTGCGGCTTGCCGCTATACGGAGTAGGCCTTCGGCCTGCGATGACTTCTGCCCCAGGCAGCTAAACTAATGCGCCGGCGAGGGCCCGACGCTGATATACGAACCCGCCGGCGAACCCACGCCGTTGACCGCCATGGTGATGGTATGGTCTCCCGGCGTCAATCCCGCCGGCAGCGCGATATTCACCTGATAAAGCCCCGCATTCAGCGGCGCCACGCCGGCATACTGGATCGCCGAGGCACTGAGCGGCGTACCGTCGATGCTGACCGTCAATCCGCTCACCTGCGCACCGCTGGGCGGCAATTGTCCCGGACTAAACGCCGGATTCGTCAGCCCCAGCCCGGTGGCAAAAGCCTGGATCACCTCGCCCGGATACGCCAATCCGAATCCCGCGCCCAGCCGCGCCGGATCGCCCACGCCGCCGCCATTCGGGTCGATCGCCGCAATCGGATTGGCCGCCGTCCCGCTATTCGATGAATAGAAAAACTCCGGAGCCGCCGCCGCCACATTCACCGTCACCGTATTCGAGGTAACCGGATTCGCCGTACCGCACCCCGTGGTCACCTGCACGCTCACCGTTCCCGAAGCCGGCAATTGCGGCGCCTGGATATTCAACTGTCCTGGTGTCACCAGGAAAATCGGAGCCTGCGCAGTACCGAAAGTCACGCACACGCCGATCAGGTTTGTCGGTACCAGTCCGTTCACCAGATCGCTACCCGCCACTTTGCGCAAAGTGCCTGCCGGCGCAAAGTTCTGACCGAAAATGGAGAGGATCGCATTGGGCGACGCCACCTGGATCGGCGGCGAGCTCAGCCCCGCGCTCACCACTCCGCCCGCCGAAATCTGCGGACCATTATTGGGCGTTGCAGTCAGCGTAAATGTGACCGCCGTCAACCCCGTCACGCTCGCCGTCACGGTCACCGTGCCGGCCGTATTGCCCAGCGTGACCGCCGTCGACGCCGTTCCGTCGCTCGCCGTCTGTTGCGGCGTGGACGGGTTCAAGGTCGCGCTGCCGCTGGCCACCGTGAACGTCACCGTCGCGCCCGCGTATGGATTCCCGTCGCTGCCCGTCACCTTCACCACCAGTTTCCCGGCCAGCGTCGTGCCCGTGGTCCCGCTCTGCGAATTCCCGCTCACGATGGTCAACGCAGCGGGCGTAATCTGCGCGACCACTGCTGTCAAATTGAACGTCACGCTGGTAAGGCCGGCCACGCTCGCCGTAACCGTCACCGGACCCGGCGTGCTGCCCAGCGTCACCGCCACGGAAGCCGTCCCATCATTGGCTGTTTGCACCGAAGGGGCGCTCAAGGTCGCGCTGCCTGTGGTCACCGCGAAATTCACCGTCGCACCGCCAAATGGATTCCCGTCGCTGCCGGTCACCATCACCGTCAACTTCTGGCTCAGCGCGGCCCCCGTCGACCCGGTCTGGTTGTTGCCGCTGACAATCGCCAGCGAAGTCGCATTCACCGGGACCAGTTTGCGGATGCGATCATTGGCCCAATCCGAAATATAAACGTTGCCGCTCGCATCCACCGCGGCCCGAAATGGATCGAGATTCTGCACCAGCGCCGGACCATCGCCGCTGAACGGATAAGAAGTTCCATCGCCCGCGACCGTATGAATCACTCCGTCGGTAGTCACTTTTCGCAGCAGCGCATTTCCCTGATCGCAAATGAAGATGTTGCCGCTGCTGTCCACCGCAACGCCCGTGGGCCCATTGAGCGTTGCCGCCGTAGCCTGGCCGTTATCGCCCGAGAAACCCGCGGTTCCCGTCCCCGCGACCGTGCTGATATTCCCGCCCGGAATAATCTTCCGCACGCGATTATTGGCCCGGTCCGCCACATAAATGTTGCCGGATTTGTCCAGCGCGATATCGAAAGGATCGAGGCCGCCGCTGGTCGCCTTGCCGCCGTCTCCCGTAGCACTCTGCGCCCCCGCGCCCGCCACCAGCGTAATCGCGCCCGTAGTGTCAATCTTGCGAATCCGATAATATTGATCGTCCGCAATATAAATATCGTTGGAACTGTCCACCGCGATGCTGGTCACCAAGCCGATTTCCGCCTGCGTCGCTCTGCCGTTGTCGCCCGCGTACCCATTGGTACCGTTGCCGGCAAACTGAGTCCACTGGCCGCCCGAGTACTTCCAGACATACCAATCCTGCGAGGTGGCGTAGAGGTTGCCGGTGGAATCTTCCGCGACACCTTGCGGGTATTCGGGATATTGCGTGAGGTTCTGCACCGTGCCGGTGCTCAGATTGAGCTGCTTGGTTTCATCGTCCCCCGTATCGGCGATGTTGAGATTACCCTTGCTATCCAGGCTGATGCCTCGCGGATGATTGAGAAACTGGCTCGAACTGGTTCCCGCAATCGTCGCAATCAACCCGGTGGTTACTGTGACCTTGCGCACCCGCTGGTTCAAGGTATCGCAGATCAACACGTTCTTCGAACTGTCTACGGCCAAACCGTAGGGTGCCCAAAGGGTCGCCAGGAGTGCCGTGCCTCCATCCCCTCCGTAACCGAAAAAGCCCGCCTGTCCCGCCACCAGCGAAATAATCCCAGTGGTCAGATTGATGGATCGGACCGTACTTGCCGTGAAGGGTTCGGACAGGTACAGCATGGTCCCCGTAGGATCCAGCGCTAATCCGTAGGGAACCATTTGGGCAAGTGTCGCTTTGGATCCGTCGCCGGAGTATCCAATGGCTCCTGTACCTCCGATCGTCGTAATGACGCCTTTGGTATTGATCTCGCGAATCACGAATGCGGCGTCATCCGCCACATAGACATTCCCGGAGCCATCCACCGCGACCGCTGTCACGTTAAACAACTCCGCGCCGGTGGCTGGTCCGTTGTCACCGCTGTACCCTGGCGTCCCCGTTCCCGCAATGGTGGAGATGTTCCCGGTCGCTACTGAAACCTCGCGCACCCGAACTCCCGACAGTACCGGGATATTTGCGTTATCGGCGATATAAAGGTTGCCCGATTTATCGACTGCAAGGGCTCCGGGCACAATCCCTGCCTTGCTTGCCGGGCCTCCGTCGCCGGAAAAGACCGGAGAACCGCTGCCCACAATCGTGGTAATGGTCCCATCCGTCGTTACCTTGCGCACCCGGTAGTTGCCGTAATCGGCAATGTAGACATTGTTCGATGCATCCACGGCCACGCTGACCGGGCTATTCAGTGCGGCTTTGTTCGCCGGGCCGTTGTCGCCTCCATAATAAGGAGTGCCATTTCCCGCAAATGTAGTGATCTTCCCGGAAGAGTCGACCTTCCACACGCGATTATCGTTCTGATCGGCAATGTAGGTGTTCCCCGCGCTGTCGACTGCGATTGAAATCGGATATCGCAACAACGAAGTCGTCGCGCTTCCACCCTCGGTGACAAGCGTACGCCCGAAAATTGTCGTTGTCGTATAATTTTGCGCCTGAGCGGCTGAAACCAGCAGGAAAGGGACGAGTAGCCAACGCATTTCAGCGAGATTATCACACAACTGTTAATCCGCCGTGAATTGTCCGGGTATGGCGCACGTTAAATCA
>Ga0326727_10028291_pt1 | contig 10206 bp, 13 predicted proteins | sample MB2enrmetagenome_FD_207643 | JGI IMG/M metagenome (GOLD analysis project Ga0326727, IMG submission 207643) | Lab enriched peat soil microbial communities from McLean, Ithaca, NY, United States - MB29MY | ecosystem: Environmental > Terrestrial > Soil > Wetlands > Peat | place: USA: New York...
TAAACTCGCGCCCATTATCAATACCCTCGACGTAGAGCGCAATAACGCGCGTCGAAGGATCGCGTGCGATGTAGTCCAAAAGCTCAGCCTCAGCTACATCGACCTTGTTTCCGACGCTCACGAATTTATCAAAGCCAAGGCTTTCATTAGCCGCCCAGTCGAGAAATGATGTGCAAATTGCCCCGCTTTGCGATATCAACGAAATGCCGCCTTTGATCGGATACTCGCTTGCGAAGGAAGCGTTCAAGTGGGCACCAGTGCTCATGATGCCCAAACAGTTGGGACCGACGATTCGAATCCCATATTTTTTGGATATCTCCCGAATTTGAGCCTCGAGCTTTGCGCCTTCTGCGCCAGATTCTCGAAATCCTGCTGATATAATTACTGATGCCTTTACGCCGACGCGCGCTGATTCTTCTAAAACAGCGGGGACGATTTTTGCTGGAACGACGATGACTGCGAGATCGACCTTCTTTGCCGTGTGAAAAGTTTTTAACCCTAAGATCTCATCGGCGCTCGGGTTGATAGGAACAAGTTCTCCCTGGAAGTTGGCATCGAGGAGGTTCTTCAACACTGAATGTCCCACTTTGTCCTCTTCTCGTGCGGCGCCAATGACGGCTATCGATCGCGGATAAAAGAAGTCCTTCATCTTATTCTTTTTAGCGTTCTCGAAAGTAATAAACATATCTCGTCGATTTAGCAAATGTACGGCTTCGGTTCTTGATTATAACGATTGTGCCGCATTAGGACACTCGAATGTTTTATATATGAACTTGCCGATAATGGTTGAGAAACTACTGGAGGTAATCAGGATGCCACGCTCGTCTAACAAAATGACGCTACTACTTCTATCTTCGATCGCAGTCTTGTTGATGTTAAGCGCTGTTATAACCCCTACATCCGCAACGACTATCATACAACTTCAACCCACAACCGTTAGTTCAGGCGACAGGGTCCTCGTGTCGGCGAACGTGGCGCGAAACGGAAGCACGGTCACGCTGTATTATTACTACGACAAAAGCGGAACCGGCGTGGCTCCGCCGGGGGCTTCGTGGATCAAAATAGCGAACGTCACTGACGGCGGGCCAAATGACTCTAAAAACGTTTCTAATGGTTACATACTTTTCTCGTGGCTGACTCCACAGCTCTCCCCTGGGCAGTACATCGTTAAGGTCGTGGATCCCAACGGACCCACGAGGACAACCGAGTTGACTGTCAACAACGCTCCGCTGAACATAGTTCCAACGGTTTACGGAGCACAAGGAACATCCGCCAAAGGGCTCATCAACACAGGGAATGCTTTCTCTGTCGTTGCCGTGGTAACGGGTAACTGTCGCCTTTGTCATCAGACTGATAATCCCACGGCTCAAAACCCCGGCGTCAACATTACAAGTGTAGAAAGTCTGTTCTCAGCTAATTTGACCCAAATCACGGGAAGTCCTACTGACGTAGCCGTTCAGCCAAACGAAGTGCATCACATGTATGTGGCTTGGACTGGAATCGCCAGCAAGACGCTCGCAAGTAACCAAACGCTTAGCGTCACCGTAACAGGCACTAATCCGGCAGGCAACTTGATGACCCAGACGACAGCTTATGCCGGGGTCAACAAAGCGGTTAATATTGCGCCTACATCAACGAACAACCAGACTGCGCAGAGTAATGCCACAGTCCAACCAAGCAGTTCGAGCGGCAACCCCCTCCCGGGGTTTGAAATACCTATTGCCTTAGCCGGATTGATTTTAGTAGCATACGTGTTAAGCAGAAAGCGATAAGCCTCGCGCCAAGGAATAGCGCCTCGCAATCGCTGCAATTTTGCCGTAGCACGGCGCGTTGCATTTCTCCCTACAACGGTCTATCAAGATGAAACAGCGTCAGCTTGAAATCATCCTCGAACGGGTACAAGCGTTTGAATCCCCTTCTGCTGCGCGCGAACAATACATTACTTCAGCACCAGTTGCCGCTCAGCTTCTTTATTTTGCTTATTTGCGAGGTGACATCGCCGGCCTGACAGTGGTGGATTTGGGCTGCGGGACCGGTGTCCTTGCCCTGGGCGCGGCGCTGCTGGGGGGCGTTGCGACGGGCGTCGATTCGGACGAGCGAGCACTTGACCTCGCTCGAACGAATGCGAAGCTACTCGGTGTGCACGTTTCTTGGCAAAATAGCCACATAGAAGACTTTGAAGGTTCGTTTGACACGGTCGTTATGAATCCCCCGTTCGGAGCCCAGAAGCGGAGCAGTGATAGGCCGTTCTTAAGCAAGTCAGTACGTGTGGGCAAAGTCATCTACTTACTTCACAATTCCGTCGTAGACGGCTTTGTAAGGCGCTTTCTCGAGCCGAACCGCGTTACAGACGCAATAAAGGTCAAACTGCCCATTGCACATACCTTTAAGTTTCATAAAGATGAAGTACGATACGTAGACGCGATAATTTATCGAATCGAAGTCGTTCTTTGAATCATTGTTCTTGAATCTAAGAAGGAAGGAAAGGATAAGAAATGACGGATTTGGTTGTACCAGGGGACGTTATAGGCGCTTCTGAAGAATATTTACCAGGCGACGGGACGTATGAAGAACGGGGTAAGATATTCGCCGCCTTAACGGGAAAAGTCGAAACTGACAAGAAAGACCGAACGGTACGAGTATTACCCGTGATGGAGACCCCGCCAATGCTTAAGACGGGCGACATCGTGGTCGGCCGGGTGGTCGATCTGAAGAATGCAGTTGTCCTCGTTGAGATTGCCAGAATAAAAGGCCACGAAAACCGCGAAATCGCAAATGCAGATCAAGGAGCTATTCATATTTCAAACGTGAAGGACTCGTACGTCGCGAAGCTGGAAACTGAGTTTAGCCAGCAAGACATCATAAAGGCCAGGGTAATAGACGAAAAGAGCTTAAGATTGAGCACGGTTGAAAAAGATTTAGGTGTGATAAAGGCGCTCTGCTCGAGAGACCGCACGCCGCTCGTACGGAAGCAGAACAAGCTCGAATGCCCAAGCTGCGAGCGTATCGAAACGCGAAAGATCTCGGAGGACTACGGAAAGGGCGTAATCTAAGGCATAACGACTCTTTGTTATCTGACTGTTTTCAAAGATTTCTAGACAATGAACATCAAGATCATTCGCGTAACAAAGGACGAGGCTGAGATAGAATTTCTCGATGAGGGCCACACGTTCTTGAACGTCTTGAAATATTCGCTCCTTCAAGATCCGCAGGTCGAAAGCGCGACGTACGACGTCAAGCACCCGATGATAAGCAATCCAATATTCTATATCAAAACGGAATCCAAGGATCCGTTAAAAGCGCTGCAGGATGCTTCACTGAGGCTAAAAGACGAGTTTGAAGCACTTTTGGGACTCATTAGGTTAAAAGCTGAAGCAATATCGTGAGGGACTATCATCAGATCGTGAACGACGTCACTCTCGATGATGGAACGATCATTGAGCTAAAAGTCGCCCACATTGACGATTACCAAAATGGCGGCTATGAGTACCTTTATTCGTGGCTGAGTAAAGTTGATCAGTTTCTAGCAAAGCGATACCGCGTTGGCGATCTAGTAAAGAACAAAGAACAGTGGCTAAGCCGACTCAACACCAATGAGATTAGTTTGCTAGGCCTGCATCAAGGTAAGATCATCGGTTCTGCGACGCTGATAATGAATGACCCGCAGTCGAGAGCCGCCCACGTCGCTTCGTTCGGCGTCGCAGTCCATCCCGATTTTCAACGAAAGGGCCTCGGAAAATTGTTGATTTCCAGGCTTGAGCACATCGCTCTGGATCGCGGCATTAAAAAGATAGAAGTGAACTGCTACGACGGAAATGCGGCAGCAGCATTGTATCGCTCCTTAAACTACGCTAGCGAGGGAAGAAGACTGAGGAAAGGGCGGTTAGACAACGGCACTTACGTCGATGAACTACTGTTTTACAAGTTCATAAGCCCTTTTTGATCGCTACTGCATCGCTTATTGCCCTGCTGATTGCGTAGCTTCTGCGAGCACGACATAAAGTGTCTCAAAAAAGAACTTGCGCTCAGCAATGACTCTGACGATCCCGAACTGTGCGCGCATTAGTTCTGTCACTTCTTTGTAGCCGGTGATCGAAGAAATCACCAAAAGCGCCCTGCCCTTTTCGGTCAGGTAATTACCAACCTGCAAGAGAAACTGCACTATCACTTCCCTACCTGAGGGGCCCCCATCCCAAGCCCGAGTCTGCCAGTCACTTGATATGTCACTTCGGCTAGGGAGGTACGGCGGATTAAAGATAATGAGGTCAAACCGGCTGTCTAAATCGGCAAAAAGATCCCCCATGATCGCCTCTACACCATTAAACTTCGCATTTGCGACAGCGCGCGGGTTTTTGTCAGTCGCGATCACGCAGCGGGCGCGTTTTGCGACTATTTTAGCGATGATGCCGCATCCTGTGCCAACCTCCAGGACCGAGTCGGTGGGACGCACCTCGTTTAATGCGGCGTCTAGGAGCAGATACGTGTCGTCACACGGCTCATAAACGTCCGGCAGCAGGAGCACTTGCTCGCTGAGGTAATGCACTTTTTTGGTTCCCTTGGCGATTCCGGGCGTCATAATTGCTCTCGTCTGGTGTATTCGACTATTGCTCCTGCACTCTCCCATTTTGCACTTCGTGCAGCTCAAACGAGTCGTTCGACAGAGTTGCAATCTCTTCTGGGGAAAGTTCATAGGGCCGGCGGGCCAGGCAATGCTGAGGCATTTTGGCGATCAGCTGATCCATCGCTTGTACGTTAAGCAGCTGTGCGGTCACCATGAGTGCAGCTTTAAGTGTTTTTCGTCTTTGCGTGAAGAGCGCGCGAACGAAGCGATGAAAGAACATATCGTTGAGTACGTAAAAGCGCGGTTTAGTTGGGACCAGTCTAACAATCACAGAATCAACTGCAGGGCGCGGATTAAATGCTGTGTTCGGGACACGCGCTAACACTTTGACTTTTGATTTGTAGCTGAGGCAGACCGTCAGACGGCTATAGTCCTTCGTGCCTGGCGCTGCGACCATCCGCTGCGCGAACTCTTTTTGATACATCAGCACGCCGCACGTGAAAGGATGCTTTAGCAACTTGAACGTGACTTCAGACGATATCTGATACGGCAGGTTAGAGACTGTCTTGTCAAACGGGGGAAACTCAACCCTAAGGGCATCTCCGTGCAGCACGTTGACACCTGGTATCGAACAGAGCTTCTGTGCCAGCTGTCGATCCGCCTCAATTACAACCAGTTTGTAGCATAGCTGCGCTAGTTTTCGTGTGAGGTTCCCGGTGCCCCCGCCAATCTCTAAAATCGTCTCGGTTGGCGTTATATCCGCATAGCTGACGATCCTCTCGATAATGTGATCATCGATTAAGAAGTGCTGACCCCACTTCGCCTTATGGTAGCTGCGGTCGATTCCACTGGGCATTGAACGCTTTGGGTATCGCGTCAGTCGCTATTTCGCGAAAAACTTGTACTTAGCGTGCTCATCTTTGAGCTCGTCTTCAATTCTTTTCGCGATTACTTTTTCCGGGTGGTACAAGCCCTTCACTCTGTTTGAAATATCGGCGAAACTATCGAAAGGCCGTTTCTTGCGTTCCGCAAGAATCTCCCACATGAGCTTTTTGCCCACACCTGGGAGCAGCGCTAGGGTATGGAGGCGCGTCGTAATCGGCTGTGCTTCATTGAAGAAGCTCACAAACCTGGGCTCCTGCTCTTTAACTATTATTTCAAGAGCGTAAGGCAACTCAACCTTTGCACCGTGCGTAAGTTCCTTGTAGCTCACGCGCCTTTTAACGTGATCGATTTCGCTCCGTTCTTCCTCCCCGATATCGAGGCGGTCATAAGCCTGCGGAACATAATTCTCGCGTGGTATGAGTTCGAGCAGGGTAAAATTATCCTCGCCCACCACGTGGATGATGGGCTTCTTCTTGTAAACGGGGTGAGGATCATCAGGGTGGCCATGTGGCAGATAGTCTAATACGCGGACATATTGCTCTCTCTCGCCTCTCATTTGGATCGCCTGGGCCTCAACAATAGCGTGTTACTATGTCAAGTATTTCGTCGAGTTCCCCTTCTGTCAGCGAAAACCGTTCTTTTGCGTAGATGGATCGCACCTCATCCTTGGACAACGGTAGTATGTCAGCGATCCTGATCGCGATCTCATCTTTCATCTTCTCGAGGTTCTTTAGCTCATTGACGAGCTGCCTGGCTTGCGATCCGGTGAGTTTTGAAAAAGTATTGACGTGGTCGAGAGCCCGTCTGAACTCGTAGGTGAACTCTTCTTCGGAACGAGGCGTTGTCAGCGCAACGAAGATCTCTTTTACCTCAGAAAGCGTGAGCCTCTCCTCTGCCAATACGGTCTTTACTATCATTGCGCCTGCTTCTGTGCTTTCAGATGCTGCGGGCGTGCTATTACCGTCTTTACAGCGTTGCCGTCCGTTACTTCCACCACGTACGCATGGCCGCGTTGTCCGAGCACTGTTCCGGTCCTGCCATGGAACTTTGGATTCGGCATGCCCTTGTGGACGCTTGCGTCTAGATCGATATGGACTTTCTGGCCTGCTTCAAAACTCCTGATTGCGTGACTTACCGGAGCAATGCCTCGTTCCCTGGTGGTTTTTTTCAGCTTGTACCGCGTCTTCCTCCGCTCACCGTGTGATCTTGGCATTAAAGACCTCCGCCAACTTGTAGTACATCAAGCTCTTCAACTTTTGCATTTACGCCCAGAAGACCCGAAAGGCTCGGGGTGGTTCTGTCACTGTCTCCAGATATTAACTCCTTTACGTAGAGTCCACCCTCACACCGAATTATTATCTCATCACCCTCCAGCTCGGCCGAATACACTTTCTTGCGTCGCTTCAAGTCTGCACGGCGATGCACTACTCGTTGGGGGGTTGTTTGCTCTATGTCGCCTTCAAGTCGCTTCAGCGCTTCTTTTACCTTTTCCTTACGAATCGGATGTTCGTATATTACTCTAAGCCTATAAACTTTATCCAACGGGGTGTTTTTCACGTTTACGACCGCTTCATGGTCAGCGAACGCTAAAAGACTTACCGCGATTTTTTTTTGCGAAGCGTTTATGACCTGTTCTAGTTCCTGAAGGTCGACTTTTCTTTTGTGAGGAGATTTTATCTCGAGAACAAAAGGTCTGCCGTTTCCAAGCATGCGGGCGTCGATATCCTCCCTGCCAGCGCCGTGAAATATTGCGTCTTGGCCACGGCTTGCGCTAAGTGCGTGGGCCCCTATCAGTTCCTGAACGGATTCGGGATACATTTTCCCAGTTAAGTTGCATCTTGCGCAGCCTTTTCCGCCGCACTCGCGACACGGCCATTTGGTCTGCGGCAAACCCCTGACGAACTTCATGTATCGGCCGGATAAAAAAAGCGGGTTCGCGTGAATCTCAACCTTATCTCTGGCCAAATCGACTATGAGCAAGATGTCTGGCCTGCTGAATTCTGCCTGTTTCCCGGTAAGAAGCTCGATACGCTTGCCCAATTCTCTGTTTAAAGCTGATTTGAGCGGCTCGGCTGTCGTCGTTTTAGACTCAGCCCACAGTATTTCTTCATTTTCAGCGAGTCTGCCAGTCAGTTTAGTGCCAACTAGAAAATTCGCGAACTCGTAGTCATGGAGCTGTTCGAGACACCGTTCAACCAAAGAATCCAGATTATTGAACAGACCTCCACAAACCCAGCACGTGCCATAAGCATCTTCCCATTCCGAGATGTTCGCTGATGTGTTGTCAAGCATTGCTTTGACAATTCGGATTGCCTGTCCTCGCTGTTTGTTGGTGAGGTTCGTAGAACATTTTGCAAATTGACGCCCAAGACAATCGTCGCAAATAGGTCCTTCGCTCAATATTGAGGTCACTATTTCGAACATCGTCTGTCCTCGCCGTTCTTTGTTACTCAGTGAGTGTGTTGAGCTTAGCCGGCCCGCTTACCGTCTTTCTTGACTCAGCAGAGCCTCTTCGTCTCCAAATAGTCTAAGATCGTCCCATTACGAAAGTGACGCCGTGAGCGTGGAGCCCGGCGCTCCACGTGTCTGGGTCGGGTTCTTACAACTCACAATCGATGCCCGGGCATTACGGCGAGCGCAAAATGGCGCGAGAAATCCAGCTTTCACGCATTGCCAGAGTACGTCGGTTCTGGCTGCACACCGAGGCGCTTGGTGAAGCGAAAAATCTCCTAAAGCGGCGGGCTTGTGCCTTACGGCTGTGTGCCTCAAGGCCGTCTCTAGATCGTCTCAACCAGGGACTTTTTCGGTGAATGCGAGAGTGCCCGAGATCTTCTTGACTCGTACCTTTACGGTGTCTCCTTTGTGCGCACCCGGAACGAACAGCGAGTATTTGCCGACCTTGGCAATCCCGTCTCCTCGCTTCCCGACGGCTTCGATCCGTACGTCGTAGACGCTCCCCTCTTCAAGCGCACTGGCCGCACTTTCCTTCTTCACGTATCGTTTCCGTATAGGCCTGTGAGCGCCGCACGCGTCACACTTTAGCATTACCGTTCTTTCACTCTTCGTTAGATGTGTGTCCGGTCTATTGCATTCTGAGCAAATTACGTACTCGGCAACATAATCCTCGATGAGGCTGGCTATCATCTCTTGCGAAAATCTGCCCTGAAGAATGACCCTCCCTCCGTCCGGCTTGCCTGCAGTCCCGAGTTCTCGTAACAGAAATTTGAGCACGTGCTCAGGATTTCTATTTAACACGTCGCTGATTTCGCCGAAATTCTCAAAAACAGTCATTCTTCCTTCGACAAACACCCGGGGTACAGGTATAGAAAAACGTTCCGCAGCTATCGTTGTCTGAGGCAAGTTTTTGATGCCGCGATTCAAGTAGTTTTCATAACTGTCCGTACTATGCACCTTCTTTGACGATCACAATTTGCAGAGGTCCCGGTAGCTAGGCGTCACGCTTTGATGAGCTCAAACCCCTCGTCTATGACAATTCTGCACGGCGGCGGCACTTTCATCGAAGCCCTACGCAGCGCTTCTTTGGCTTTTAAAAAGTTAGGAGGATTTACAAACACGGTAAACACTTTTTGGTCAGAGGCTACGCGGGCGGCGGTTCCGACTGGCTTTCCAAATGCCCTCCTCATCCCATCCTGAACCCGATCAGCCCCAGCGCCGGTGGCCATCTTATTCTCTCGCAGCACTTGGTGCGGATAGACGCGGAGCTTCAGCCTGAAATTAAGCCTACCTGTCGATTTCATCAGGTACCGGTTCGCTGCGATCCTGGCGGCTTCCAGCGCAGTATGTCGTATTTGGCACGGTTCATCAACGCTGAGTGAAACTGCCACCTTGAAATCGCCACTTAGGTTGCCGGTATCGAACTGTGAAATCTTACTTCCAGGAACCCCCCCCATATAATACTTTCTGGTGTAGGCGGGTCCGGTAATCTTTCTATACATCTTAGCTGGTTTGCGTGCCATTTTATCCTCGTTATTGAACTGTAACTAGCATTCACGTGATTCGTTAAAAAGTTTTGCCGGTTTGGAATCACACGCGGCGAGAAGATAAAGCTGAAGACCGTGATCTGTTTGCTCTAATGTTTCTCACGCAATTAAGCCAAGCGTGCAATGACGGCTGCGTGCGCCTTATAAAACGGTTCGAGCTCGTGGACGTACTCAATGTCGAATAGCTCTTCTAATTTCTTGACTTCTCTTTTATAGACTGTTTTGGGTTTCTCAGTAACATCTATGCTTCGCGCTTTAATTATGATGCAAGCGTAGCCGCGTGGTTTCAAGAACAACTCGGCGTTTTTAACAGCGATTTCAGCTTGTCTCGGCTGTGCGATGTCCTGGTACAGCAGATCAACAAGTTCGACAACAGGTCCATAGTCAGGGTGCGCAGCATCTGAAATCAGGGGGACGATATTCTTCACGCGCTCGGACAAACGAACGAGGTCCCTTGCAACGCGTGGCGCAAACTCTACGGCGTACACGAGTGAAACAATGTCGGCTAGGTGCGAGACAGTCGTTCCAGATGCGGCCCCTAAGTAGAGCACAATCTGCTCAGGCGCCAGAGGCACTTGCGCCTGCTTCGTCAATAATGCTGCCAGCTTACTCCTTCGCGGATTCCAAAGCCGGTACCCGTCGAATGTCCTCTCCCCGTACAGGGCTTCGCCTTTCGTGGCTAACTGCCTATCTAGTAAAAAAACTCCAGGGACCTTATGGTGTCTTATCTTCATGTTGTTGGGGGTTGAGCTCTGCGGT
>Ga0326727_10028292_pt1 | contig 10206 bp, 5 predicted proteins | sample MB2enrmetagenome_FD_207643 | JGI IMG/M metagenome (GOLD analysis project Ga0326727, IMG submission 207643) | Lab enriched peat soil microbial communities from McLean, Ithaca, NY, United States - MB29MY | ecosystem: Environmental > Terrestrial > Soil > Wetlands > Peat | place: USA: New York...
TGCCGCGCATCCACGCCGATGAGGTCGCAGCCGAATCCAAAGGCACCTTCCTCGGCACCGCATTCTTCGACACCCGCATGAAGCCTTGTGAGTTCTGGCCCACGGGCGCGGTCGCCGATGATTATTACCAACCCGTAGTTTCCGATAAGTCGGTCTTAATCCTGTCCGGTGAGAACGATCCCGTTACACCGCCTGTTTGGGGCGCTGAGGTCGCGCGCTCGCTCCAGAACTCCGTTCACCTGATCGTGCCCGGCGCCGGCCACGGCTCAACCCCATACGGCTGCGTGCCGAAGCTGATTGGCGCCTTCCTGGATCACGCCAGCGTCCGCAACCTCGACACGGGATGCGTCCAGGCCGTACGCCGGCCGCCTTTCTTCACCAACTACACCGGAGCCGATCAGCCATGATCGAACTCAGCGGCCTGCGCAAGAAGTTCGGCGAGGTGGAAGCCGTGCGCGATGTCAGCTTTACCGCGGCGGATGGAACGGTTGTCGGCCTCTTGGGCCCCAATGGCGCCGGCAAGACCACCACCCTGCGCATGCTATCGGGACTCATGCGGCCGGACGCCGGGACCATTCGTCTGGACGATGCCGACGTCGTAGCCGATCCCATCGGCGCGCAAACCCGCATGGGCCTGCTTCCCGATTCGCGTGGCCTCTATCCACGCCTGACGCCAATCGAGCACATCGAGTACTTCGGCAAGTTGCACGGGCTTTCCGGTCCCGCGCTCGCCCAACGCACCCAGGCTCTGATCACCCTGCTCGGCCTCGGCGAAGTCTCGAAGCGCCGCGTCGCCGGCTTCTCCCAAGGCGAACGCACCAAGGTCGCTCTGGCCCGCGCCCTGGTACACCAGCCGCGCAACGTCATACTCGATGAGCCCACCAACGGCCTCGACGTCCTCAGCACCCGGGCCATGCGCGACCTGATCCGCGGACTCCGCCGCGACGGCTGCTGCGTGCTCTTCTCCAGCCACATCATGCAGGAAGTCTCCGCCTTGTGTGACCGCATCGTGGTCATAGCGCACGGCAAAGTGGTAGCGGACGGAACGCCCGATGAGCTTCGATCTCTCACCGGCCGGGAGAACCTGGAAGATGCCTTCGTAGTGCTGACCGGGCAAATGGAGGAAGTGTCGTGAAACCCCTACACCAGTTTTGGACCATCTGGACCAAGGAACTGCGCGATGGCGCGCGCGACCGCCGCTCCATCGCATCCGTCCTCATCGGCACGGTAATGACGCCCCTTCTCTTTGGAGTCATGATCACGGTCGTGGCCAGCCGCAACAAGAGCGCCGAAGAGATCAAGCTGCCGGTAGCCGGCAGCCAGTATGCGCCAGCCTTCATGAACTGGCTGCGCCAGCAGACCGGAGTCGAGATCGTCCCCGCGCCCGCCGATCCGGAAGCGGCCGTCCGCGAACGGAAAGAGGATGTCGTCCTCATCATCGACAAGGACTTCGCCAAGGACATGGGCCGCGCGATCCCGGCTCCCGTGAAGCTGGTCAGCGACTCCACTCGCGAAGGTTCGCGCCCCAAGGTGACCCGCGTCCGCAAACTGGTCAACGCCTATTCCGGTCAACTCGCAGCCCTGCGACTGCTGGCCCGTGGAGTAGCACCGTCGGTGGCGCAGCCCGTGGGGTTGGAGGAAGTCGAGGTGTCGAGCGCCCAGCAAAAGCTGGCCGAACTGCTCAATATCCTGCCGCTGATGTTGGTCCTGGCCGCGTTGACCGGAGGCATGCAGATCGCTATCGACACTACGGCCGGTGAGCGCGAACGCGGATCTCTCGAGCCGCTCCTGCTCAGCCCGGTTCCGCGCGGCGTGCTGGCAGCGGGCAAATGCCTCGCAGCGGCTGCATTCGGCTGCGGCTCGGTCCTGTTCTCGATGCTGCTGACCGTGAACGTGATGCGCCGCGTACCCTGGCAGGACTTAGGCATCCGCTTCCGCGTGTCGGATGGAAACCTGTTGAGCCTGCTCGCTCTGATACTGCCGCTGGCGCTGTTCTTGAGCGCGGTGGTGGCCTTCGTCTCCATCTTCGCCCGATCGTTCAAAGAGGCGCAGGGCTACATCGGCTACATCATTCTCCTGCCGATGCTGCCGGGAATCATCGCTTCGCTGTATCCGTTGTCCAATCGGCCATACCTGGCGCCCATCCCCGTCCTGGGACAGTACGCGTTAGCCGCCGACGTGCTCGGCGGCAAGCCTCCCGCGGTAGCCTTCTACATCCTCGCGGGATTATCGGTACTAGCCTGCGCCGCCGCCTTGATGGCGCTCAGCGCACGCCTGCTGAAGCGCGAAGCCATCATCTTCGGCAGGTAACGCACAGCCTTCCGTGGGGCGGACCATCGTCTTCTGTGGTCTGCCCGGCAGTAACCGCTCCGCCTGGCCAATCTTGGCTGCCCCACGAAAGCAGGCCAAAAGGCCTACTCCACATGCTTTTTCAGGCACCTGAAATGAAACTCAAGCCACCCGCGGAGCAGGCGTTATCTACCGGCAGACGCAACTTGGCAGGCCTACAGCACCGGATGCGTCAGCGCCGTCGTCACGATCTCCGCCTGCTCCTGATCGTGCCGCTTCTTGGAGCCTGTCGCCGGGCTGGCGCTCTCCGCCCTCCCGATATACTGCAGCTTCCGCCTTGTCGGTCCCAGCAAGGGAGCGAACCAGTCGGACATGAATCGCCAGGCGCCCATATTCAGCGGCTCCTCCTGCACCCAGGCAATCTCCGCCGTCAGCGGATAGCGCATCAGTACGTCGTTGATCTGCTGCTCGGGGAACGGGTACATCTGCTCCACCCGCACCAGCGCGATATGCATGGCGTTGGTCTTCTCTCGCGCGGCCAGCAAGTCGTAGTACACCTTACCGCTCGAGAAGACCACGCGAGTCACCCGCGCGGGATCAATCCCGGAGTCATTGATCACTTCCCGGAAACCGCCAGTAACGAGATCTTCAAAACTGGACACAGCTTTGGGGTGCCGCAGCAAGCTCTTGGGCGTGAACACCACCAGCGGCTTGCGCTCGCTACGCGCCTGCCGCCGCAACAGATGGAAATACTGCCCCGGAGTGGTGCAGTTGGCGAGCCGGATATTCTCCTGCGCGCACAGCACGAAGAACCGCTCAATCCGCGCGCTCGAATGCTCCGGACCTTGCCCCTCATACCCATGCGGCAGCAGCATCACCAGCCCCGAAGGCTGGCCCCACTTCTGCTCGGCCGTGGCAATGAACTGGTCGATCATGATCTGCGCGCCGTTCGAGAAATCGCCGAACTGCGCCTCCCATAGGGTGAGCGTCAATGGATCGGCCACGCTATAGCCGAACTCGAAACCGAGCACTGCAAACTCGCTCAGAGAGCTATCCACCACGTCGAACGTGGCCTGGTCCTGAGACATGTGGCGCAGCGGTACATACCGCTCGCCATTCTCGTGATCGTAGAAGGCCAGGTGCCGCTGGCTGAAGGTGCCGCGTCCCGAATCCTGGCCGCTCAGCCGCACCGGCGTCCCTTCGAGCACCAGGCTGCCGAATGCCAGCGCTTCGCCGAACGCCCAATCGATGTGCCCGTTCTTCGCGAAAGCCTCTTTGCGCTTCTCGACAAAGCCCTTCAGCTTGGGATGCAGATGGAAGGTCGGCGGGAAGTCGGTGATGCCGTCGATCACCCGCCCGATCATCTCGCGATCCACCTTAGTCTCGGGGTTATGGCTGCGTCGTGAGGACCCGCCCAGGTCGGAAAGCTGGAACTTGCCGGTGCTCTTCGATTTGTCGAACGCCGCCACATAACGGCCCTTGGCGGTCTCGCGCATGGACGCCAGTTCCGCGTTGCTGATCACGCCTTCCGCGGTCAGCCGCTCGCCATACTGCACCGCTACCGAAGGATGCTCGCTGATGTTGCGGTACAGGATCGGCTGCGTGTACCCGGGATCGTCGCCTTCATTATGCCCGTGCCGGCGATAGCAGAACATGTCGATGACCACGTCCTTCTTGAACGTCTGGCGGAAGTCGTAAGCCAGTTCCACCACCCGTACGGCCGCTTCCGGATCGTCGCCGTTGACATGGAAGATCGGCGCCTGCACCATGCGCGCCACGTCGGTCGAATAGACGCTCGATCGCGAATCGTCGGGCAGGGTGGTGAAGCCGATCTGGTTATTGATGATCAGGTGGATGGTGCCGCCGGTGCAGTAGCCATCCAGCTGCGACAGGTTCAGCGTCTCGGCCACCACGCCTTGTCCGGCAAAGGCCGCGTCGCCATGGATCAGCAGCGGGATCACGCGTTCGCGCCTGGTGTCGCCCAGCCGGTCCTGCTTGGGACGCACGATGCCTTCCACCACCGGGTCTACCGCTTCCAGATGGCTGGGGTTGGGCGCCAGCGAAACCGTAATCTCGCGGCCGGAGTCCGTGTGGCGAACCCCGCTCGCGCCCACATGGTACTTGACGTCGCCCGACCCTTGGGTGGTCGAAGGATCGAGATTGCCTTCGAACTCGGAGAAGATCTGGCTGAGAGGTTTGCCCACGATATTGGCCAGCACGTTCAGCCGTCCGCGGTGCGCCATGCCCATCACCACTTCATGGACATTGTTGTCGGCCGCGCGGTCTACAATCTCGTCGATGATCGGGATGGCTGTCTCCGCGCCTTCCATCGAGAAGCGCTTCTGCCCGATGTACCGCGCGTGCAGGAAGTGCTCGAACTCCTCGGCGTCGAGCAGGTTACGCAGGATGCGCACTTTGGTCTCGCGGCTGAGCGGCCAGTTATTGGCCTGCGGCTCCATGCGCTCCTGCAGCCACTTCTTCTGGTCCGTCTCCTGGATGTGCATGTACTCGCACGCGATCTTGCCGCAGTACGTCTGGCGAAGCTGCTCCAGGATGTCGCGCAAGATCTGTACCCGTTGGCCGCCGCCCAGATAGCTGGTGTAGAACTCCCGATCGAGATCCCACATGGAGAGACCGTAGGTCAGCGGATCGAGTTCGGGATTGTAGCTGATCTTGGTGCCCAGTGGATCCAGTTGTGCCAGCAGATGTCCGCGCACGCGAAACGAATGGATAAGCTGGATAACCGCCGCTTCCTTGACCGCATCCACCTGTTGCGCAGGCCGTGCGGCCGCGGCAGGAACCTTCGGCTCGGACTGCCACTTGACCGGCTGGTACGGCACCCGCAACTCGGAGAAAATCTCCTCGTAGAAGTCGTTCTCGCCATCGAGCAGCGCCTGCATGGCGCCCAGGAATGCGCCCGATTCGGCGCCCTGAATCACGCGGTGATCGTAGGTGCAGGTCACGCTCATCACTTTGCTGATCCCGAGCGAAGAACGCACTTCCGCCGTCACCCCGCGATACTCCGGCGGATAATCCATCGCGCCTACCGCGATGATCGCGCCCTGTCCGATCATCAGCCGCGGCATGGAGGCCATGGTCCCAACGGTGCCGGGATTGGTCAGAGAAATGGTCGTGCCCTGAAAATCGGGAGTGGTAAGCTTGCCGGCACGCGCACGGCTCACCAGATCGTCAAACGCCGCGGCATATTGCGCGAACTCGAGCGACCCGGCGTTCTTGATATTGGGCACCATCAGGCTGCGCCCACCGCCCTTGGCCGCGACATCGATCGCGATCCCGAGGTTGATCTCCTTGTGCAGGATGCGGCACGGCTCGCCGTTATTCTCGGTGAAGGCGTGGTTGAGCGCGGGGTTCGATTGCACCGCCTTCACCACTGCCCAGCCGATGATGTGCGTGTACGAGATCTTGCCTTTGCCCAACAACCCGCGATGGTGATTGATGAGCTGCCGGTTCTCTTCGATGACCTTGACCGGGATGATGCGCTGCGAGGTCGCGAGCGGGATCGCGACGCTGGCATTCATGTTGCGCGCAATAGCGGCCGCGGCGCCGCGCAAGGGCTGCAACTCCTCGCCGGTCGCGACTTCGACTGCTGGCTGCGGCGCCTGCACCTCCTTGGTTTCCTTGGGCTTCGTTTCCTTGGGAGCGCCGTTGCTATCGAGCAACGGTTTCCACTCTTCGGGGACGGACGTGGGGGCGTGCCGGTACTGATCGCGTAGCTCGTCTTGGAGCCAACTATTTACATCGGTTTTTGCTGCCATGAGGTGAGAGGGATTTCCTCTACCCAGTATATTTTATTGAGGCCATCCGCGCTGAGCTGATGGTGGCGCACGTTGCTTTCCGGAAACCATGCGACATGTGTGGCGGCCAATCTTGGCTGCAGCCGCCTTCTCAGGCGGCCTTTTCAGCACCAGACAAATCCTCGTCCCAAGCAGCAAGCCGAGAGCCGACTCTCCAGAAACAACCTAACAACCGTATGGCAGGCCTTCGGTTTGTGTGCTGTTTCAGACTCCTTGGGAGCGCCCGTTCCGCGGGCGCTGGGCCGGCTCTCCAGAAACAGCCTAACAGCCGTAAGGCAAACCCTTCGATTGTGGCTGTTTCAGACTCCTATGGAGCGCGCCGTCCCGGCGTGCTAGCGCGGCTGAAAGCGGCAGCAGCCAGAATTGGCTGCCCCACTCAACCGGACCGCAGCCTGAAGGCCGTGACGAAGCTAAAAGATAAAAGCCAGGCCGCCGCGGAAGCTGCGGGGATTCTGCACCACGATGAACTGCTGGCCGTTCGCGCCGGTGAGCGGCAGATAGCCTTGCGCCATGATGTTGCGGACATCCGCGGTCGCTTCCATGCGCCACGGCATGCCGAATGACATGGGAATCGGCTGCCGCACCGACAGATTCAACCCCGGCGTGGGAGCCAGCGGCTGAGTGGAGTAGATTTGCCCGGGATTGATGGTGTTGTAGTCGGTAATCTGATAGCTGCCGCTTACTCTCGTGCCGCTATGCGGCAGAACGGCCGAAGCCCGCAGCGTCACCTGGTCGCGCCGCACGGTGTGCAGCACCTTGCGCAGATCCTCAGCCGTGTCGGCAGCCAGTGTCATGGACTCAGGCGTCAAGTTATCGGCCGACCCGTAGATCGCCGTCACCTTCAGATGATCGCCCACATGCTGCGTCACCGACGCCGAATAGCCCATGCTGGTGAATGTTCCGGCATCGAAGATGGCAGTGTCGGAATAGAGGTCCGGCAGAAGATCGCCGCTGAATTCGTTCCCCGCGTTGGTCAGGCGCATGGCCGTGTTGGTCACGCGCTGGCGAAACCCGCTGACCCGGTATTCCCGGGAACCGATCTTGGTCGAATAGGCCACTTCGTAATCCGAGCCCTTCTGCACCTGAGCCTGTCCATTCAGCAAATCCACACGCGGTGTCATGCTGAGGGAATCAATATCCCGGGTCAATTCCATGTCGTTCGTGGGATCGTCCGAATCGAGGCCCGGACGCGCATTGCCGGAAGTGTAGCTCAGGTCGATCTTGCCGCCCAGTCCGGTCCACGAGACACGCGCGTACGGGCTGAAATAGTGGATGTGCTGCATGAACGAGACGTAATCGAACTCGTAGCCGTAGAAGACTTCGAGCGAATCCGACAACTTGTTGCGGTCTCCTGAACTGAACGCCACTATGCGCAGCGGCGGCAGGGACGAGTCCATGCCGGGCGTGGCCTGAACAGGATTCGATCCAAGGTTCGTTCCCATGCGATTGGGGATGTAGAACTGGCGCATCGCGACCGAAATCTCAGGATCGGAAGTCCCGGTATCGCGGCTGTAAGAAGTCTGGAATCCGGCCGAGGGAAGGCCGGTATCGGCGCCGTACGCTACGTTCCCGCTGAACTTCAGGTGATTGACGCCGTAAAGAGAGGTTGCCAGCGCAAAGGCGGTACCGAGGTCGCCGGAGAGGCTGCTGCCATCAGAGGAATCGCCGGTCGAAACTTTCAGGATGCCGCTGGTTTCGCTGAACATATCCGCCGGCTCAGTCGTCGCCACTGTGCTCCCCGGCAGAAACCGCAAGACTGGCCGGGTGGAACTGGAAGACCGCAAAACCCATTTCCAGTCATCACTCATCAGTTCGCGGGCGTCGCCGTTGGTCACAGGTAGAAGTTGGATGGAGCTGAACAGGGTCGAGAGATTTACTTCGAGCATCCGCATCTTCCCGGCCTGCACCTGGATGTTGCTCTTGAGGGCGGGTAGGAACGACGCTAGCGAGACTCGGACGGTGTAAAGGTCCGGCAAGAGATCGCCGAAAGCGAAGCCGCCTTCGCCGTTGCTGAGCGCGCGCCGTACCAACTTGTCCTGCCGGTTGAACAGCAGAACCACCGCACCCATACGGGGATGGCCTTCCAGGTCGGCAACCACTCCTTTGAGCGCGCCGGAAGTGAGAATAGGGGAACCCGCAAAGGACGGGGACAGGCAGAGAGCTAGAGTGAACACCGGAACAAGCCGGCCAACCGCGCCGCGAAATCCGCCCGGGAAATCCCTGCTCATCTTCTTTGCTCAAACCAACAGGCTAAAGCCTGTGTTACGACAGGCCTAAGCCTGTAGTACCACTAATCCTAGGTTACCGTAAATTTCGCCGAAGGTGTTAAAGTCTGGTTGCGAATTTTATCGGTGACCTTCATTTTTAATTCATACTGCCCGGGAGCCAGCGTCTTAAGAGGTAGAAGCTTCTCAATCGTCACTTGGCTGCCCGATGCCCCCGGAATGGTGCTGACCGCCTCGGTGAAGTCGATAATCTTCTCGTTGGAGCCCGCCTTCACGATCTCATACTGAATGTCCGCGTTGGGTTTATGGGTCTTGTCATCCACGCCGAAGTTGTAGAATTGCAAGTAGATTCCCATCTTTTCCTCACGCTTGAAGCTATCCCCCAGGCGCGGCCGGACTTTGGTATCGCCGATGACGAACATGCCCGTTCCGATGCTCTTGGTGGGAACCTTTTCAATAATGTCCGACAGAATCAGCGAACTCTGGGCCAGTTTCTCGTCGTCGTAGTGCGGAACGTCAAGGGCCAATTCGTAGTTGTTCATGTTGCCCGCGACCGTATCCTTGGCGACGACGTTCAGACGGTAACGGCCGGGAGGAAGGGGTATCGATTCCTGGTAAATCGACTGCTGCGCGGCCACCTTCTGCAACAGTTCGTTGGGCGAGTCGATGGAGACTTCGTGCTCAAAGGTGTTGATCGGCCGGCGCGTCATCGAAGTGATGCGCCCCAGAATATGTACGATGGCCTTCTGCACACCTTCTTTATTAGTGAACTGCAAGTCCTTGTTGTCAAAGACGATAGTCACGTTGGCGATGACGGTAGAATTGGTCACCCGGACGTAATCCACCTGTACCCGCATGGGCAGGACGTTGAACGTGATCTTGGTGTTAACCGAGGCTTCCAGGTCCGTATACTTGATGGCCGGCGGCTTCTGCAGTTTGGCGAACTGTTCCAGGCGGGTGAACTCGTTCATGCTTTCGGGCTGGCCGCCGAGGGGCGCGCCGAGGTGGGTGCCGTCGGTGTTGTTGAAGCGGTCGGTCTTGGTGGAAAGGCCCATCTGCTCGCTCAAGGTGAGGCCGGCGCCGGGGACGTATAGCAAGGCATCCTTTTCGGACGGGTCCATGGTCATGTGGTATTCGCCCGACATGGTGGTGTCGACGAACTCAATCACGATATTGGTGCCGATGCCCTCGAGATACCGGTAACGCCATTGCTCAAAGGGGTAGGTGGAGGTTTCGCCGCCGCCTTCTTCCGCGGGGCGCTCATAGGTACCGCCGGAGGGGTGCGATTCGATTTCGTCGGGCGGGCCGTACATGATGTAGATGCGGCCACGGTCGGTTTTCCAGCCGGGGATCCCGGACGCGTAATGATCGTTGGAGTAGGCGATGCGGCGGTAGTGCTCTTCCTTATATTCGTTTTCGACAGTGTCGGGGGTGGGGTCGCGGCGCAGCCAGAACTGTTCGATGAACTGCTCGCGTTCCTCATCCGTACTCAGACGCTTGAACGCGGCCCGTTCCTCGTCGGTAATGATGTAGGCGACATCCTCGTTGAGCCACTTCTTGTAAGGCGATTCCAGCTCTTTCTTGAGCGCCTGCTGCTTGCGCTTCTTCTGCTTCTCGGTCAGAGGCTTGGAGACAGTTTCGCCGTTGTCGTCCGGATCCTGTTGCTTCTTGGCGTCGTCATACCCACATAGGACGAACGCACCGACTGTAAGGGAGAGTACGAGGAACCTCAACTTCATAGCCAACCGCCTTCTATTGATTGTACTCCAGGAAGAGCTTGGCAGATTATGGGCCAGATAAAAGAAAGTGAGAGAGCGAGGCAGGGTCAGGCACTAAGACGTTGGGCCGCGAATGCACGCGAATACACGCGAATATGA
>Ga0326727_10028293_pt1 | contig 10206 bp, 7 predicted proteins | sample MB2enrmetagenome_FD_207643 | JGI IMG/M metagenome (GOLD analysis project Ga0326727, IMG submission 207643) | Lab enriched peat soil microbial communities from McLean, Ithaca, NY, United States - MB29MY | ecosystem: Environmental > Terrestrial > Soil > Wetlands > Peat | place: USA: New York...
ACCCGCTCTCGGGCCAGGTGGCCCTGATGGCCGAGGCCAAGGCCATCGGCCAATTGGTGAAGCAGGGCTGGCGGCCGCGCCGAACCCTGGTCTACGCCAGCTGGGATGGCGAAGAGCCCGGCCTGTTGGGTTCGACCGAGTGGGTGGAATTGCACGCGGCCGAACTCAAGGCCAAGGCTGCTCTTTACGTCAATTCCGACATGAATGGCCGGGGGTACCTCGGCGCGGGCGGCAGCCACAGTCTACGGCGCTTCGTCAGCGAGGCGGCCCGCGACGTGCAGGATCCGGAGACCGGCGCCAGCGTCCTGGCGCGGGCCGTGGCCAGGGAGCGCATCGCCAACTATGACTCGGGCCGTTACGGCAGCCCGGGTGGCGGCAGTCCGGGCGGCGGTAGCTTGGGCGCCGAACGCCCGGGCGGCAGCCTCACCCTGCATGCGCTTGGCTCGGGGTCGGATTTCACGCCCTTCCTGCAGCACCTGGGCGTGAATTCCCTGGATGTCGGTTTCGAGGGCGAGGACAGCTACGGCGTCTATCATTCCGCCTACGATTCATTCGATCATTTCCGCCGCTTCGTCGATCCCTCGTTCGAATACGGCGTGGCGCTCGCCAGGGTCGCAGGCCGCCTCGTGCTCAGAGCCTCACAGGCGCCCCTGTTGCCGGCGCGCGAAGGCGACTTCGCTGCCTCGGTGGCGGGATACGCCGACGAGCTGCACAAGCTTGCCGACGGCATGCGGGTCAAGGCCCACGAATTGTCCCAATTGCTGGACGAGGGCGCCTACCAGCTGACCACGGACCCGCAGAAGCCGCGGGCGCCGCCGCCGCGCGCCGCGGAAGTTCCCTACTTGAATTTCGCCGAGCTCGACAATGCCGTCGCCCGGCTCGGGCGCAGCGCCAAGGCGTTCGACAGAGAATACGCGCGGCTCGAGGCCATCGACGATGATGCCGGCGCCCATGCCGCCCGCGAGCGGCTGAACGCCACGCTGACGGACCTCGAGCAATCCCTCACCGATCCTCACGGCCTGCCCGGCCGCGAGTGGTATCAGCACATGCTGTATGCGCCGGGGCTCTATACGGGGTACGGCGCGAAAACGCTGCCGGGCATTCGCGAGGCCATCGAAGAGCGCCGCTGGGATGAGGCCAATGAATACGTGGGGGTGGCCTCGCGCGCGATCAACGCCTACAGTGGGCGATTGGATCGCGCCATTTCGGTGCCTTGACCGCCCGATGGGAGGTTCCTCATGGCCGCCCTTCGTGTATCGTGCCCGGACCCTGTCTGAGCATTGCGCCGGTCAGACGGGTCCCGGTTTAAGTGCAGACAATTTCAAGGAGACGAATGATGACCGACGAAAAGCAGCAAAAATTCACGGCCAAAGTGCGCCGCGGTCTGGTGTGGATACACAAGGTGGCGAGCGCCGAGCTCGCCCGCAAGAAGGCGGAGACGACCGGTGTCAGGATCGAGGGGTTCACCGCGGCCGAGCTGGCCGACGTCGAATCCGCGCTGACGTGGATTGCGCAGAACAAAGAATCGAAGAGCGACGAGCCCGCCGCTTAGAGTTTCAGCGAGTAACCGTCTGCGAATACCAATCGGTGCTCGGCCGAGGGTTTGCGGCGGCGCATTGAAGGCGCCGCGAATCCTCGAGGCGCCGCCGGGTCCGGCATCGAAAAGACTACGCTACGCTACACTATGGATATGGCCCGCAAACGTGCATTAGTCGTCGACGATTCGAAGTCGGCCCGCGTCATCTTGAGCCGCATGCTCGAGAAGTACGACATCGAGGTCGACATGGCGGAGTCCGCCGAGCACGCCATCGACTACTTGAAGAACAATCGCCCCAATGCGATTTTCATGGACCATCTCATGCCCGGCATGGACGGCCTGCAGGCCGTGCAGGCCATCAAGAGCAATCCGTTGACGGCCATGATTCCCATCATGATGTACACCTCGCAGGAGGGCGAACTGTACGTCGGTCAGGCGCGGGCCCTCGGCGCCATGGGCGTGCTGCCCAAGCAGGTGCGCCCCGTCGATGTCTCCAAGGTATTGTACGAATTACACCTGCTGCCGGACCGGCGCGACATGACGGACACGGCGCTGGCGCCGGTGGAGCTGGAAGGCGGTGCGCCGGTCGAGAAAGCGCCCGCCGCCACGGCCGCCGCCGCAGCGGCCCCAGTCCCGGCCGTCGATTGGGGACGCCGGCTGGAATCGGCGATGAAGGATCATACGGTCGATCTGCGCCGATTCATCGTCGCAAGCCTCGATAGTTTTGCTTCGCGCATCGTCAGCGATGTGCGCAACTCCGTGCCCTCCGCCCCGGTGGTGGATATCCCGCCGCCGTCGGTGCCGGCCGGACGGCCGGCGAGGTCGCCGTGGCCCTGGGCCGCGGCGATCGCCGTGGCGTCCGTGGCCGCGATTGCATTCGCGGCCTGTTGGCTGGTTGCGCGCGAGGATCTGGCGAAATCACGAGCCGAAGTCGCGGGCTTGACCTCGGCGAACGCGGAGCTGCAGCGCGTGCGCCTCGACCTGTCGGCGACGGTCAAGGATCTCACCGCGGCGCTGGCGGCCGCGCCCACCGCCGGCCCAGGGGCACCCGGTGCAGTGGCCTCGGGCCAGCCCGGCTCCGCGACATCGGGCGGTGCGGCAGGGACCGGCGCATCCGGCGCGGCGGCATCCGGTGGCGCTGCGGTATTCAATGGCGGAGCGGCGCCCAATGGCGGAGCGGCGCCCAATGGCGGAGCGGTCTCCGGTGCATCCGGCGGCGCCGGCCCATCGGCTCCGGCGCCGCGAGGGGAGCCGGCCCTTCCCGGCTCTCACGCCCCTTCAGAAGGCAACTCTGACGAATAGCTCCGGACCCTTGGTGGTGAAATCGAAGTATCCCGTATTCGTCCCCTGCCGCGAGTCAAGGTCCACTTTAATCTCGGTGTAGCCCAGCGCGAACGAGACATTGGGGCGAAATCGGTAAAGGCCGGCGAGTTCGTAAAAGCCCACCGAACCGGTGACATGGTCGATGGCAAGCCTGAGGTAATCCGCGCGCGCATCCAGGTAAAATCGCTTGCTCAGCACATAGGTGGAGTCGAGGTTGAGGGTGGGGAAGGGACCCGCCGCGTCTTCCGTCTGATCCACGTGCCGGGTTTGCGTGGAGACGCGGGCCTCGGTGAAGACCTGCGCGTCGTTGATGCCGGCGCCTGCGGCCAGCTCGAATTTCTCGCTGTGCAGGAAGGAGTATTCGTAGCTGATGCTGAGCGCGCGCAGGTTCAAGGTGCTCTGCACAGGATCCGTGGTTTGCAGGATCACATTGCGAAATACGATGGGTGGCCCCACGAGAGGCATTTCATTGTTTCGATCCAGGGTGAAGTAATCGAAGCGCAGCCGGTTGCGTTCGTCCACGCGCACCGCGGCCTGAAATTTCACCTCGAAGTCGGAGCTATCCAGGCCGAATTCGCTCTCCGCGTTGATGGCCGAGCCGGGCATGCCCTGGCTGCTGTTCAATTGCAGGTCGGTGGTCGATGACACATGCATGACGCCCAGCGACAAGCTGACGCGATCTTCGGTGGGGCTTTGATAATCATTGGCGTGCGCCAGCGCCGCGGCCAATGCGAGAGTCAGCACGGCCGTGCCATTCCTGATCATACGGGTCTCCTCAAAATCAATTGATCCGTCGCGGCCCGCCTCGGGGCCGGCGGCAAGGCGGAGCCGATGAGCTCCAGTACATGGGCGGCGGAAGCGCGCCAGCCGGTGAGCTTGCCGCCGTAGATGCCGAGCACTCGCGGCTTGTGCTCGCGGTCGGCGCTGAATATGGTTTCTCGCGATCGGTCGAATGCCGCCTGGGTCGCGGCAGGCAGAACGCGCAGCCCCGCGAAACGCTGCGTGATGTGCTCGCGCCCCAGTCGCCTGACGGCCGGAAAGTAATGGCGCGCAACGGCGATCAGGTATTCCTCTTCCTCGGGCAGCGGGTGCACCGCATCCGGCTCGCCCCGGTAGGCTGTTTCGGTGGTGCCTATCAGGGTGGAGCCCCGCCAGGGCATCACGAACACGGCGCGTCCGTCCGCGGGGCTTTCGACATAGTAGATCCCGGCAGTCACGGCGAAGGGCAGAACGATGTGCGCGCCCTGCACCAGATCCACATCGGGAATGGAGATGGCCGGCCGTATGGCGGCGGCGACGCGCGAGGCCCAGGGGCCGGCCGCGTTGACCAGCACCCGCGCGGCGACTTGAACCGTGGATCCTCCCTGCTCATAGGTCGCAATGACGCCGTCGTCGGTGAGAGTCGCGCCCGTGAAACTCGCGGGCATGGCGAGATCCGCGCCCAGCGACAAGGCCGACTGCACCACCGCGCGGGTCAACAAGGCGTCATCCGTCTGCGCATCGTGATAGCGAACGACGGCTTGCAGGCCGTCGGTCTCGAGGCCGTCCAGCGAGGACCATTGTCGTCGCGGCACTGAGCCGAAGCGGGTGCTGGCATCCAATCCTCCCAGCAGCGCATACGCCGCCAGCCCCAGTTTCAGCTGCCAGGGCCGGCGCCGGGTGTCGCGATACACCGGGATGAAGAAGGGCTTGAGCTCGACGAGTTCCTCGGCGATTCGCAGGTGAATGGCGCGCTCCCGGAGGCTCTCGCGCACCAGCGCGAACTGGCCGGATTCGAGATAGCGCAACCCGCCGTGGATCAGTTTGCTGGATCGGCTGGAAGTGCCGCTGGCGAGGCCCCGCCGTTCGATGAGCAGCGCGCTGTGCCCCGCCGCGGCGGCAGCCTGCAATACCCCGGCTCCGTGAATGCCGCCGCCGACGATGACTACATCGTATTGTTTCATTACCTGGAGGTTTGCGAAATTGCGCTAGGATGCGGGAATACACTCAAACACACCACTGTTGCTTCCTCGCGCCAGTCGCGAGCGGCCGATGACTCCTGATTCAGGGGCTTATTACCCCATCCGGGGCCGGCCGTGATGTGACGAGCTTGGCGTCGCCGCCACATCGCGAATCGCAGTAGAATGCGGCCTCATATAGAACCTCTCTCTCGAGAAAGAATAATGATCATGAACAAAGCCATCGTGGGCCTGTGTTTTGCGTTGCTGCTCGGCCTCTCGGGCTGCAGCCGGCAACAAAGCGACTGGGAAAAGGCCCGGGCCGCGAACACCACGGATTCCTACGAGCAGTTCTTGAAGAAGTATCCGAACGGCGAATTCACCGCGCAGGCGCAGGCTCGCGTGAAGGAGCTGTACGAGGAGCGCGATTGGCAAAAGGCGCGCGACGCGGATACTCAGGAAGCCTATCAGGCATTTCTGAAACAGTACCCCGAGGGCAAGTGGACGGAGGAGGCTCGCATTCGCGTGGAGAATTTCTCCCTGGCCCAGGCACCGAACCCAGCACCGGGCGCCGCCGAGGCCCCGGGTACTGCGGGCGGGAATACTTCCGGTAATCCTCCCGGCGGCAACGCGACCGGTACCACCGCCGCGGGCGCCCCCAACACCGGCGCCCCTGCGGCCGGTGCTCCGGCCACCGGCGCGGCAGCGCCCGCGAAACCGTCGGCTGCAGCGGAGGCGCCGACTCCCGCCTCAGCGGCAGAGGCCGCGAAGCCGGCGAAGGAAAAGATGCCCTCCACGGTGAAGGCCTCGTCCAAGGCCAAGCCGGTGGTGGCTAAGGCCTCGTCCAAGGCAGGGTCCTATGGCATACAGCTCGGGGCGTTCAAGTCCGGTGCCGATGCCGCCAACGAGCGCTGGGCCCACTTGGACAAGAAGTACCCGAAACTCCTCGCCGGGCTGTCGCCGACCGTGGTGCCGCTGACAGGCTCCTCCGGAACTCTGTATCGTCTGCGCGTGGCGGGGCTTACCCAGAAACGTGCGCGCGCGATTTGTAAAACTCTGAAGGCCAAATCACAGGCCTGTGTGATCATCCCTCCGGCTCACCATCGTCACCAGGCGCGAGTTCGGCTGCACTTGCACTAGGCGCGAGCTCGGCTACAGCGAGTTCGGCTACAGGGATGGGCCCAAGCCGGCGGGCCGCAGTGCCCCGGCCCGGGCCGGGGCGCAAAGTCCGGCCAGATCTGTCAGACCGCGTCACCTGTGACAATTCTTGTCAGACCGGCAAGAGCGCGCGCTTGGCTAACTATCGGAATTTACTGGCATTTATAGGTTGGCATGCAGCTTGCTTCACTGCTTGCGTGAGTTTTTGCCATGGTAAGGACTGGTCATGCAATCGCAAATCATCGCCTTGTTAGTGCCGGACGGCAGCCCCAGGGCGGCCTTATTGGTACGCCGCGGTGACGGCCAGTTTTCGCTCGAAGGAATCGACGCTCGCGTGGCTTGTGCTTTGAGGAGTCAATCTTGGCGCCGCGGTGTAGCTTCCCCCGCTCGCGGCGCTCTTTTTTTTCAACCCCGAATTCCCGCCTGATCCAGCACGAAGGCGTACTCCATCGCGATCTCGCGATAGCGCTGGAAGCGTCCGGACTTGCCGCCGTGACCGGCCTGCATGTCCACGTGCAGGAACACGGCGTTTTGGTCGGTCTTGAGCACGCGCAGCTTGGCGATCCATTTGGCGGGTTCGTAGTACTGCACCTGGCTGTCCCATAGGCCGGTGGAGACGAACAGGGCCGGATAGGCCTGTGCCCGGACATTGTCGTAGGGCGAGTAGGACAGCATGTAGTCGTATTCCCGGCGGTCCTCGGGGTTGCCCCACTCCTCGTACTCGTTGGTGGTCAGCGGAATGCTGTCATCCAGCATGGTGGTGACCACATCGACGAAGGGGACCTGCGCGACGATGCCGCGGTAGTCGCCGGGGCTCAAGTTGGCAATCGCTCCCATCAGCAACCCGCCGGCGCTGCCGCCCATCGCAAACACCCTGTCCTTGGCGGCGTAGCGCTCGGCAACGAGGTGGTGCGTGACGTCGATGAAATCGGTGAAGGAATTCATCTTGTGGAGCTTGCGTCCATCGTCGTACCAGGCGCGGCCCATTTCCTGGCCGCCGCGCACATGGGCGATGGCGTAGACGAAACCACGGTCGATCAAGCTCAGGCGCGCCGATGAAAAGACGGGGTCCATGGACAGGCCGTACGCTCCATAGGCGTATTGCAGCAGCGGAGCGGTGCCGTCGCGCACGAAACCCTTGCGGTATACCAGCGATACGGGCACGCGCGTGCCGTCCCGCGCCGGCGCGAACAGGAATTCGGTTGCATAGTTCGCAGGATCGAAGCCGCCGAGAACCGGATCCATTTTCAGCAGGGTTTTCTCGCCCGTGCGTACGTTGTAGTCGTAAACCGTCGTCGGCGTGGTGAGCGAGGAATAGGTGTAGCGCACGAGCCGGGTGTCCAGCTCCGCATTGACCGACAGCGAGGTGGTGTAGGCGGCCTCGCCGCTGGCGATGAAAAACTCCTTTCCGCCAGCCAAGGGCACGATGCTGATCTTGGCGAGGCCGCCGTTGCGCACCGACACGGCCAGGAAGTCGTCGAATACGTCGAAGTCCTCGATGAAGGTGTCGTCGCGATGCGCCATCACATCCTGCCAATCGGCGCGGTGGGTCTCGGGGCTGATCGGCGCCCGCATCAGGCGAAAATTGCTGGCCTGCCAATTGGTTCTGACGATGAAGGCGTCGCCGAGGTGTTCCAGTTGGTATTCGTGATCGGGCTCGTAGGGCAGGAAGGTCTTGAACTCGAGCGCCGGATCATCGGCGTTCGCGTACCGCCACTCCGAGGACACCGTGCTTTCCATGTAGATGAAAATGAAGCGCTCGGATTTGGACTTGGATACGCCGGTGTAGAAGCTCTTGTCGGTTTGCTCGAATACCAGGGCATCGTGCCGCGGGGCCTCCCCGAGCACATGCTTTTTGACGTACAGGCCGAGCAAGGTCTCGGGGTCCTTTTCGACGTACAGGAGGGTCCGGTTGTCGTTGGCCCAGGCGAGGTCCGCCTCGACATCGGGAATCGCGACTCCGAGAATCTCGCCGGTGAGCAAATTCTTGAAGCGCAGGGTGTACTGGAGCCTGCCCACCGTATCCTCGCAAAAGGCCAGCCACGCCGAATCCGGCGACACTTCCAGCGCGCCGATCCGGTAGTAGTCATGCCCCGCGGCGAGTTCATTGACGTCCAGCAGGATCTCTTCGGGCGCATCGAGGGCCTTGCGCCGCGCATAGATCGGGTATTCCTTGCCCGTTTCGAAGCGGGTGTTGTACCAGTAGCCGCGCTTTCGATAGGGCACGCTGGCATCGTCTTGCTTGATCCTGGCGACGATTTCCCGGTACAGCGCGTCCTCGAAGGGTTTGATTGCTGCCGTGCACCGTTCCCGATACGCGTTCTCGGCCGCGAGGTAGGCCAGCACCTCGGGGTTCTTGCGCTCGTCATCCCGCAGCCAATAGTAGGGGTCGCTCCTGACCCCGTAGCGGGAGATCACGGCGTGGGGTCGAATCGCGGCGACAGGGGGGGTGGAATCCGGTTCGGTCATGGCATTTTGGGGCTACTTGTCCTCGGGTTGAGCCGGAGTATAGTCAGATGATCACCGGTTGCAGCGCCTTAAAACATCCCCCAAGGAGTCACCTATGCACACCGTGGGTCAATTACTCAAGGTCAAGGGCAGCGAGTTTTTCTCCGTCTCGCCGCAGGATTCCGTATTGCACGCCATCGAGGTCATGGCCACCCGGCACGTGGGCGCGCTCCTGGTCATGGAGAAGGGATCGCTGATAGGCATCATTTCCGAGCGCGATTACGCCCGTAAGGTGATACTCAAGAACCGCTCATCACACGATACTCCGGTGGGCGACATCATGAATTCGCCCGCGGTCTGCGTGACGCCCGAGGATACGGTGCATCATTGCATGGAGCTCATGACCGAGCGCCGGTTTCGGCACCTGCCCGTGGTCAAGGGAGGCCGCGTGGTCGGCATCGTGTCCATCGGCGATCTGGTCAAGGCCGTCATCCAAGAGCAGACCGAGCACATCGAGCAGCTGGAGCGCTACATCGCAGGGTGAGTCGGGCGCGGCGCTGCGGCGGCCCGGCGCTGCGCCGCGGCTGCCCGGCGTGGTGCGGCGGCTGCCCGGCGTGGTGCGGCGGCGGCTCGTGACGCAGCGATTGACGAGGATCGCGACCTAGGTATTATGGGTCGCATACTTGAAGGCGCGCTCAGCGGTGTCTGCCCCACGGCATACCTTCCTTATTGAGTGCTTAGAACCGGTTTAAGTAGTTGTTTTTGAAAGGCTCTGCAGCGAACTGCAGGGCTGGCTTCCGTACGGGCGCAAGATATGGATATGGTGAATCGGGACAGTGCTGATCTCAAAACGAGCCGCGGCGGCGGAGATCCGCGTATTGGGGATTGGGGCCTGTATCGATCTGCCTATGAAAAGGACTCCTGCGGCTTTGGCCTCATCGCCAGCCTCGACGATCAGGCCAGTCATTGGGTGCTGCAGACCGCCATCAGCTCGCTGAATCGCCTGACGCATCGCGGTGCGATCGCCGCGGACGGCAAGACCGGGGATGGCTGCGGCCTGTTGATCAAGCAGCCCACCGCCTTCCTGCGGGCCGCCGCACAAGAAGCGGGGTTCACGCTGAACGCACTCTTCGCCGCCGGCCTGGTGTTCCTCAACCGGGATTCGGCCAAGGCGGAGCAGGCGCGTCGAGTGCTCACCGAGCAGCTGCAGCTCGAGAAGTTACACGTGGCGGGCTTCCGTTCGCTGCCGGTGGATCCGGAGGCCTGCGGCTTGGAGGCGCTCAAGACCCTGCCGGCCATCGAGCAGGTGTTCGTCAATGCGGAGGGCGACATCGACGAGGCCACCTTCAACCGCAAGCTGTACCTGGCGCGAAGGCGCGCGGAGAAGCGGCTGGAGACCGACGACCCGGTTTTTTACATCCCCTCCTTGTCGGCCAGCACCATCGTCTACAAGGGCATGGTGATGCCGCAGCACCTGGCGCAGTTCTATCCCGACCTCAAGGATCCGCGGATGGAGGCCTCGGTGGTCATTTTCCACCAGCGCTTTTCCACCAACACCCTGCCGCAGTGGCGGCTCGCCCATCCCTATCGTTATCTGGCCCACAACGGCGAAATCAACACCGTGCAAGGCAATCGGAGCTGGGCGGTGGCGCGCGGCCCTCTGTTCCGCTCGCCGGTGCTGCCGGATCTGACCGACATCCTGCCCCTGGTGTCCCTGACGGGTTCGGATTCGCAGTCGCTCGACAACATGCTCGAGCTGCTGCTCATGGGCGGCCTCGATCCCATGCACGCCATGCGCATGCT